>OMCH01000018.1_pt1 | contig 107947 bp, 77 predicted proteins | sample 1674341 | NCBI WGS metagenome assembly OMCH01 (sample SAMEA103958164, study PRJEB25191) | human gut metagenome | biome: human-associated habitat [ENVO:00009003]; feature: intestine environment [ENVO:2100002]; material: feces | place: Germany | collected 2013/2015
CGCTTTCTGCATCTTTCGTATCGACAAGGACGATGCCGCAAGATGGTGTTGTATACATGATGGGTAAAATGTGGGGAGCGATGTAAGTAAACGCCGGCTGTCAAGAGCCGGTTGAGGGTTGCAGTTCCTATTTCGTTCAGTTTTTTTGTATGCAGGTCCTTTTTTGTTCATAGATTCTGGCAGTTTCCTTCAGGTGATGGACGAAGAATGTTTACTTTTGAGGGGAAGATTGGGAAAACGGATTCGGCAAACGGCTGATCCCGTCTCCATCGGGAAAGTAGGTAATTCTAAAAAAACAGATAAACGATGCGCAAACAGATTTTGGGTTTATTCCTCCTGCTGCTGGCAGGAGTGTTGTATGCCGGGGAAGTGGAAGTGCCCCGGCTCTCTCCTTTGCCGGAACGGGTGATGGAGGAACGAGTACCGCTGTCCGGGCAGTGGTGGTTTAACCCGGCTCCGGAAGCGGAGTTCTGGGAAAAGGAAATGGTGAAGCACTGGAAGCCGATAGAGGTACCGGGCGAATGGGTGATGCAGGGATTTGAAGTGGAAAAGGGAAAGGCTGCCGGGTATTTCCGGACCTTTACGGTTCCTGCCTCGTGGCAGGGGAAACGGATCAAGCTGCGCTGTAATGCCATTTACAGTGATGCCCGGGTCTATATCAACGGACAAAAGGCGGGCTCTCATCTGGGCGGTTTTACGGCTTTCGAACTGGATGTGACGGACTGGGTGCGCTGTGGTGCCGAGAACAGGATGGCGGTGGCGGTTACTTCGGAGACGGTGGCCGACTCGACGTCGAACGCGTCTCGGTATGCCGTTCATCCGCTGGGTGGTATCTCGCGCGATCTGTATTTGTTTGCCTTGCCCGAAACCAACCTGTCGCTGTTTCACGTGAGTACGGTGTTCGATTCGACTTATACGGATGCTACGCTGGTGGCTGAAGTGGATATCACCCATGAGGGAAAGACGGCTTCGGGCAGGTATCAGCTGGCGTTTGAACTGAAGGATGCGGAGGACCGCCCGGTACGGCTGAAAGACGACCGGCTGAAGCTGCGCGAGCTGGCTGCCGGCGAGACGGAAAAGCTGACGGTGCGCTTCCCGGTAACGGCTCCCCGGAAATGGGACCCCGAGCATCCGTATCTGTATCGCCTGACTTGCCGCCTGATGGATGGGAACCGCGTGATGCAGACCAGCGTGCGCCGGGTGGGATTCCGGCAGATCGAAGTGCGCGGAAACCAGGTGTTTGTGAATAACCACCCGATCAAGCTGCGGGGTGCCTGCCACCATGAGGTCATGCCCCTGCGCGGCCGTTCGGTGAATAACGATATGTGGCGCCGGGATGTGGAGCTTTTCCGCGAAGGAAACGTCAATTATCTGCGTACCTCGCATTATCCGCCTGATGAGGCGTTGCTGGAAGCCTGCGACGAGCTGGGTATGTTTGTCGAGGTGGAAGCTCCTTTCTGCTGGGCACACGAGGCGAAGGTGCCGGATGCGCTGCGGCAGGATATCCTGGTGAATCAGCATCTGGCGATGGTGAACCTGAATCGCAGCCATCCGTCGGTCCTGATGTGGTCGATGGGCAACGAGTCGAACCTGTATGCCGAATATTTCAAGGAAGCAGCCGGGCTGGTGAAACAGATAGATCCGACGCGTCCCCGCATCTTCAGCCAGTGGGGACCGGATGCCGACCAGGGTGAGCTGGAAGTGACCAACCACCATTATCCCGGACCGGAAGGACCGGACAAATACCGGAATTACAGCCGGCCGGTGGTCTTCGACGAGTTCTGCCATCTGAATGCCTATAACCGCCTGGAGCTGGCTGCCGATCCCGGCTTGCGCAATATGTGGGGCGTCTTGCTGGACCGGATGTGGAACGCGATGTATCACAGCCAGGGCGTGCTGGGTGGTGCCATCTGGGCAGGCATTGACGATACCTTCTTCTTGCCCGGCGAGCGTGCCGTGGGATATGGAACCTGGGGACCGATCGACGGATGGCGCCGGCCGAAACCCGAATATTGGGGCATGAAGAAGGCCTTCAGTCCGGTGAAGATCCGCTTGAAGGGAAACCAGGATGCCGACGGGAAGCTCTGCTTTGAGGTGGAGAACCGGCATCTCTTCTCGAACCTGAAAGAGACCCGCCTGGAATGGACCGTAGGAAATCAGCATGGCGTGGTGGCGCCGGATGTCGCTCCGGGTGAGACGGGCGAGTTTACCGTGCAGCTGCCCGAAGAGGTCCGCTCGGCCGGAACGATCGACTGGAAGGTAATCGGGGTGCGGGGCTTTGAGATCGATGCCTATCATTTCCAGACCTTGCCCGAACCGTTGGCACAGCCGGCTTTGCTGAGTGCCGGACGTATCCAGACCGAAGAGACGGATGAGGCGTATGTGATCCGGACCATCAGCGGTGACTTCCGGATCGACAAGCGCAACGGCTTGCTGACCTCGTCGAAAAACAACGGGGCGGTGCTGGTAAAGGCGCCCGAGCTGATGATCTTGCCGCTGAATGCCGAAGGCGAAGGCATCCAGATGGTGGGGAAAGACCAGAAGTTCGAGCCTTATACACCGGTGTGCAGCCGCTGGGTAGCCCGGAAGATCGGAAAGACGGGTGCGGACGGCGACTGGTGCATCCGGGTGGAAGGCACGTATGCCGAAGCCGAGGGCTATTTTGAATATCGTTTCCGGGCCACAGGCGAAGTGGAGGTGACATATCATTTCACCCTGCTTGAAGCCGTTTCGCCCCGCCAGGTAGGACTGGTCTTTTCATTGCCGAAGACATACGACCATATCCAGTGGCGCCGCCGGGGCTATTGGAGTGTTTATCCGGAGAATCACCTGGGCTCGTTGAGTGGCGAAGCGGTGGCTTATGATCCGTCGCTGCCGGTTTCGGGTCTGGCAGGACCGTCCAAGCAGCCGGCGAAAGCCTGGTCGTTCGATCAGACGGCGGCTGGTTCCAACCTCTTCCGGGCCACGAAGGAAAATATCTACGAGGCAACCTTGTCGGGCGCTGCTGCCAGCCGGGTGAAAGTCCTTTCCGACGGCACGCAGCATATCCGCGCCTGGAGAGCCGGCGAAGAGATCCGTTTCCTGGTGGCCGACTATAACAATGCCGGAAACGACACCTTCCTTACTTCCCATTCCAGCCTGGATTTCCGTCCGCTGAAACGGGGAGACCAGATCTCGGGTACAGTCACCCTGCGGATTCTGTAAGGAAACGAGTATACAAGTATCTGATTTTACGAGGCTGTGTCGAAATTGATTTAAACACAGAGACACCGAGATACAGAGTTTTTTTATTTCATTTATATTCAATAAATATTCTCTGTGACTTTGTGCCTCTGTGTTTCATTTCCTGCATTTAGATACATCTTCATGTTTTTTCAGGCAGCCGGCTTACTTGTTCTCTTTCGCGTATTTGGAAGGACTGACGCCGAACTGGCTGATGAAATTCGTACTGAAATACGATTGCGAGCGGAAGCCGACAGCTTCGGCGATCTCGTAAATCTTCATGTCGCTTTGCAGCAGGAGCTCGGCAGCCCGTTTGAGGCGGGTGATGCGGATGAGATCGTTGGGTGTCATGGCGGAGATCTCCCGAATCTTGCGGTATAAGGTGGGCCGGCTGAGGTGCATGTGTTCGGCGATCTGGTTGACATCCAGATCCGGATCGCTGATATGCTCGAGGATGATGCGGTTCAGCTTCTCGAGGAACTGCTCGTCCGTCTTGGAATAGGCAATCGACTTCATGTTGGCCACCGGCGATTTGAAGTAGAACTGGCGGATATGCTCGCGATTGGTCAGCAGGTTGGAGATCTGGGCCAGGAGCAGGCTGGACGAGAACGGCTTGTCGATATAGGCATCGGCACCCGATTCCAGTCCTTCCATATGCGACTGGATGGTGGTCTTGGCCGTCAGCAGGATGACGGGAATATGGCTGAACTCCACGTCCGTCTTGATCTTCTTGAGTAGTTCCAGTCCGTCCATGACCGGCATCATCACATCGCTGACCACCAGCTGGATGCTTTGCCGGTGCATCCATTCGATGGCTTGGGCGCCATTCTCGGCGGTACATACATTGTAATCCTTATTCAGTTCTTCTGCAATGAAGGTACGCATTTCCGGATGATCTTCCACCACGAGGATGGTGGGGCGTCCTTCCAGGAAGGAGAAGCGGACCGCCTCAGTCTTTGTCTCGAGCACTTCCTCTTGTGGCGGCTGGATGGACTCCGGCTGTTGCAACGGCAGAAGCAGGCGGAAACAAGTCTGCGCCCCGTCGGTTCCCGGTTTGTCGAGCACAAGCGTCCCGTGGTGCATTTCCGCCAGCGAGCGTGCCAGCGGCAATCCCAGTCCGGTGCCCGTCTTTCCTTCCGTGTTCGGAATCCGGTAGAACGGCTCGAAGATCTTCTCCCGCAGTTCTTCCGGTATGGGCTTTCCGTCGTTGATAAAGTCCATCTCGATCTGTTCCCGGTCGTTGAGGCGAAGATGAATCCGGATGCTGCTCCGGGCATATTTGATGGCATTGGCCAGCAGGTTACTGAAGATCTTCGTCACGGCTTCGCGGTCCACATAAGCATAAAGCTCTGCCGCGGAAGACGTCCAGTTGAGCAGCAGCCCTTGCGAGGCGGCAGACTCCTGGAAGCGGTCGGTCGTCTCTTGCAGCAGTTCCACCAGGTTGGTGCGGACAAAATTCAGACGGAAACCTTCGATCTCGGTCCGCCGGAAGTCGAGCAGCTGATTCACCAGCGACAATAGCCGGGATACATTCTTGTCCATCAGGCGGAGCGATTCTTCCACCTTGTCCGGCAAATGCCCATCCTGCAACACCCGTTCCAGCGGATTCTTGATCAGCGTGAGCGGTGTGCGGATCTCGTGGGCGATGTTGATGAAGAATTCGATCTTGGCCTGATAGAGCTCTTTCTCTTTCTGGTCTTCAAACAGGCGCATGTTGTAGGCCATTTCCTGCCGGGTCTTGTTGCGCCACCAGTAAAGAGCCGATCCGACGAGGGCGAGGACGACCAGCGCATACACGACCTTGGCCGGGAACGAAGCCCACCAGGCGGGCAATACTTCGATCTCCAGCTGCGTCACCAGCGGACTCCAGCGATTGGACAGGTTGGTGGCTTTCACCTCGAACAGATAATTCCCCGGCAGCAGGTTGGTGAAATAGACCACATTGCGCTCGTCGATATCGATCCATTTGGGATCACTTCCTTCCAGGCGATACGCATATTGGACAGACGCCGGCGCCATGAAGCTGAGGGTCGAGAAACTCAGGCTGAAAGTCGATTCATCGTCGTTCAGCCGGATCTTCCGGAGCGGAGAATCCGGCGATATGTTCAGGACCTGTTCGCGATTGCCCAGTTCCAGCGTATGCAGATAGACCCGCGACGGCGCATTGTCCTCTCCTACTGCGTCCGGCCGGAAATGGATGAACCCTTTGATCGAGCCGAAGTAGAAATTCCCTTCGGTATCCGTAAAAGCCGAATTCTCGTTGAACTGACGGGAAATCAGTCCGTGACTCTCGGTATAGGTCGTGATCAGTCCGCTTTTCGTCTCGAGCCGCACCAGTCCGTTTGCCGAGCTGATCCACAGGCAGCCTTCCTGGTCGGGCAGAATCTTGAACACCACGTTGCTGGGCATTCCGTTCTTCACCGTGTAGTGGACGGACTCGCCGGTCTGGAAGTCGTATTTGATGACACCCTCGAGCGTGGCAAACCACATGTTCCCGTCCGGATCCTCACAAATATCGTTGACGAAGTTATGCCGCTGGGTATTCAGCTTGTCGTACGGAAGATACATCCCGGTGTTGCTGATCGGGTTGTAATAGAAACTGCGGTTGAACATGCCCGTCCAGATGCGGCCCAGGCGGTCTTCGTAGATACAGCGGACCGAATAAGCCGGAAACTGGGGCGCATAGCGGAAGCAGTCGTTCAGATAATCGTATTTGAACACGCCATCGTCGGTGCCCACATAAATCTGCCCTTCGCGCAAGACCTTGATACAACGCACCGAGCTGTTCTTCGTGCTGGTGGAATCTTTGAGCAGGCTGTATCGCTTGACCACTTTCCGGCTTTGGATATCCATCTTGTCGATCCCGTGGATGACATGTCCGATCCACAGATAATCGTCGGAAGCTGCCAGACTGCGGATATTGGTATGGGCAATCCCCGAATTGTCCGGTCGCGGCTGATAGTTTGTGAAGAGCGAAGTCTTCTTGTCCAGGCAGTTGATGCCGGCATCTTCGGTTCCGACCCAGATATTTCCCAGCTTGTCTGTACAAATATCGCGGATCACTTCCCCTTTCATGGAGTTGGGACCGTCGTCGGGATAATAGATACGGAAAGGCTGGAACGGCGAGCAGTAATTAATTCCGTTCTGGTGGAAACCGATCCAGATGCCCTGTTCACGATCCCGGTAAAAGGCCGAGATATACTGGCTCGACAAGGCATACGGATCGCGCGGGTCCTGTTGTACCCGATGACATTCTCCGGTATTGACCTGATAGATGATGAGGCCTGAATCCGTTCCGATCCAAAGCTCATTCTCTTCTTTCTCCATCAGGGCATTGATCAGGAAAGTAAGCCGATTGGCTTCCTGGATATGCAGGTCCTGGAACAGATGCGAATCCGTATCGAATATCTTGACATCATCGTGTTCATAAGCCACATAAATCCGATGGGCGAAAGGCGACGGATAAAGCATCAGGATCTTGCGGGCCGGCTCATTGGGAAAGAGCGGGAACGTCTCGATCCGGTCTTCTTCCTCCACGATACGCGAAAGAGAACCGTTGCTGTCGCTCACCCAGATTCCCTGGTTGGATGTGATGCAGAACGAGGTGTAAGACAAATGCTCCGGATGGGCGAAGATACGGCAGGTCGTGTCGGTCTGGTCATAGCGGATCAGGTTTCCGTCCATCAGCAGCCACAGCCGGTTTTGCTGATCGAACTGGAACAAAGAGATGCGCTTGTTGGCCGTCAGGGATAAATGGTGGAACGATTCGCGCTCCTTGTCGTACCGGAAAAGTCCGGCCAGCGTTCCGACCCACAGATTCCCGGTCTGGTCACAGTTCAATGAAGTAATCCAGTTGCTGCCCAGCGTGGAACTGACTTCCGGGTCGTGGCGGAACACCTTGAAGGAATAGCCGTCGAAGCGGTTCAGGCCGTCGCGTGTGCCGATCCAGACAAATCCGTCGTTGTCCTGAATGCAGGCAGTAACCATATTATCGCTCAGGCCATGTTCCACCTGATAATGACGGAAGATATAATTCGTCTCTTGGGCCGCCCATGCAAACAGCGGAAGAAGACAAGATAAGCAGACGATCCACCAAGTGTTCCTCATACGATTGATTCAAAGATTGACAGCCGAAAGATACATAAAAATATTCCAATCCAAGCGGTCCGCCTGGGGAAAAGAAGGCATGCCGGGCTTTAGATATCGTATCAAAAGTATGCAATATTGTATCAGCCGTGAGCTTCCATGCCGTAAATGAGACAAATATGAAAAAGAAAGGCATGATTTCAAGCCGGCATCCAAGCGCCTCCGGACTACATTTGTGATACAAAACCGCGAGATATTAAGCACTAATTTTTATATGTATTATGATTAACACAAGCAACAACGCGACGAGTATGGGCACGAAGATTCAGCTTTGCGTCATGATGTTTCTTCAGTACATGCTGAGCGCCGTATGGTGGGTTCCCTTAGCAGCCTATCTGTCGCATACCCTGAAACTCGAAGTTTACCAGATTTCGCTGGTACTAAGTTCGATGGCCATTGGCGCCATGGCCTCATCTTTTATCGGGGCGATAGCCGACCGCTATTTCGCTGCCGAGAAAATCCTGGCAGTCCTGAATGTGCTGACAGGCATCTTCCTGCTGATCGCTGCCCGGCAAGACGCCTTTCCGGGACTGATGGTGAGTGTGGTGCTGGCTATGCTTTGCCACATGCCTACACAGAGCCTCACGAGTACGATTGCCATGCAGCACGCGCCTGCCGAGCAGTTCCCGCGTATCCGGATGTTTGGTTCGGTGGGCTGGGTCGCATCGGGCATCTTCAGTATCGTCGCCCTACATTTCCTGCATCTGCCGGCTTTCGATGATACCAATCTCCCGATGTATTGCGGAGCGGCAGTCTGCTTTGTGGCAGCCCTGATGAATCTGCGTCTGCCACATACACCTCCGGCTACTTCGAAGGCGACTTCTCTTTCCTGGATGGACAAAACTGGCTTCAGCGCTTTCTCGCTGATGAAAGACAAGAACTACCGGATCTTCATGATACTGACTTTCCTGTCGATCATCCCGTTCACGCTGTATCACGTGTATGGCTCGATGATCCTGGCCGACGAGCATGTGCAGCATATCACCGTCACCCTGAATCTGGGTCAGCTGGCGGAGATGTTCTTCCTGGTCATTACTACTTCTATTCTGGTGAAGTCGGGTATCAAGAAGACGCTGATATATGGTCTGGTGGCCCTATTTGTGCGCTATTTCGCCTTCTTCCTGGGAGCCGAGACCGACGCGCAGTGGTTTTATTACATCGGAATCATCGTACATGGGCTGATCTTTGGCTTGTTCTATGTAGGCGGACAAGTGTACACTGACCAAGTAGCGCCGAAAGAGATGAAAGCCCGTGCGCAAGGACTTTTATTCTTCCTGGTATGGGGAATCGGATTCCTGATTGGTACGTTATGGAACGGCTGGCTGATTGATTTATTCCGGGATGGCGACAAATGCGATTGGCCCGTGCTGTTCCTGATCTCATCGGGTGGATCCTTGATCTTGCTGTTATTATTTGTGTTTGCTTTTAAACCCGTCGAGTTGAAACGGGAAGAAGTATGAGTAACCTCATACGGGGGAGTGAATGGGCGGGAAAGAACAGGCGTGTTTTTTCCCGCCTTTATTGTCTGTCGCTTCAGTCTGGAATTATTCCGGCATTGGCGGCATAAAGAACAGGTTGTTACAATAATAATCCTGGAAATCGGGCGAAGCTTCCAGGGCGAAGTGCCGGGTGACGGAAAGAATATCGGCAATGTCTGGTCGGGTTTCCCGATAGAGGAAGAGTTTGCAACCAGCCAACGCACTGTTGCCAGCCTTCCGGATTTGTTCGGGCGATGAGGCCTGCAGTAATCCGACAGCCAAAGCGTGTTTTACATCCAGATATGTTCCTAATCCGCCAGACACATAGATATGTTCCAAGTCGTCGGTTGTGATGCCCAGTTCTTTCAGCAGCAGTTGGAATCCCGTCGCTATGGCCGCTTTCGCTAGCTGGAATTCCCGGACATCTTTTTCCCACAGTGATACTTTCGGCGTGAGAGGCAGTTCGCCGTGGCGAGATTCGTCGGCAATCGAGCCCGACATGTCAATAGCTTCCTGCTGGCAGAAATAATGAATGGCATCAATCAGTCCGCTTCCGCAAAGACCGGAAGCCTCACCGCCGCCAATTACTTCTACGTGACCGTCCGATTCATTCACCGAGCAGATGGCTCCTGTCACAGCCCGCATTCCTTGTGTGATATTGATTCCCTCGAATGCCGGACCGGCAGCCGTGGAAGTACACAGAATCTCTCCTCTTCGTCCGACGACAATCTCACCATTCGTGCCGAGGTCGATTAGCGCCTGCCATTTCTCCTGCTTGTGGATCTGGATGCTTTCCATGCCAGCCAGGATATCGCTGCCTACGAAATGACTGATGTTTGGCAGGAAGACCACTTCGCACGAGGCCGGAAGCGCCCAATGCAATTCGTCGGTCGAGAAACGGCGGGCAGCATTGTTCGGCGACTGGAATGGATAGGCGGATAAAGGTGTGACATCGAGATCGCAGAATAGATGGTGCATCACGCTATTGCCCACCAAGACCACACGCCGGACTTCAGCCCGGATTTCCGGCTGCACCAGCGAGGCTATCTGTTCCCCGATTTGCTCCCGGATCAATTCGGAGAGCTGTTTCCGTTCGGCTTCTCCCTGGATGGCATATGATATACGCGAGATGATATCGGCTCCATGGCAGCTTTGCCGATTCAGTTCAGCCGACGAACCCAGGATTTTCCCTGTACTCAGATCAACGAGTTGTACTACGACTGTGGTCGAACCCAGATCGACAGCCAAGGCATAGCCTGTCTCCTCTCCCAGCCGGATTTCCGTCTCGTCGGTCAGGATTTGCTGTTCGCCTTGCGGAATACGGATGGTCAGATCATCCGTTACCACGCTGAGGCACGCCAGCCGCCAAGACGCGGGCGATAATCCTTGTCGTTCCAGCAGTGTGCGATGCCATTCGGTCAGTTCCACTTCTCCTTTCAGCAGTTCTACCCGGCACTTGCCGCAGACACCTCGTCCGCCGCAGGCAAAGTCCACGCCTTGCTCGCCAACAATCTGCCCCAATGATGTTCCATGTGGAACTCTCCGTTCGATACCCGCCGGTTCCAACCGCACGGTATGTTCTAGTTTGTTTTCCATGATCTTCTTTTGATTTTGAAGTCTCAAAGATACCGAATTTCCTCTACTCTGCCCGCCCCTCTTCCCTAAAGAATGATAAACGGGGCGGCGGAGGGGAGAATTAAAGTAAAAAGGTTTCCTTTTAATAGGAATCCGCTAAGATTTGCCTTGTCTGAGTTTCCTTTCAATCAAAATCCTGGCGGATTGGAGCTGTCGGGCGTCCATCTGGCCGGAATCTTCGCGGATTTATGTTGTCGGGCTTCCATCTGATGAAAATCCTGGAAGAATGATACTGTCGGGCATCTGTTTAGTGAAAATCTTTGCGGATTTGACTTGAAAGTTGTCATTTTTATCAAAAATCCTAACGAATTGTAACTTTCAGGAATTTTGGGCGATCTCTCTCTCCCTCGTTTATATTTGTTTGTTGAAGAACATCTTTCTATTCTTGGGATAAAATTTGCGAGAACTGAGAGGAATACTTACTTTTATCCGTGATAGGTGTTTATTAATCTTTATAATAATTATTTTAAGATGAAACAGATTCAAACAATCAATTTAAGTGCGTTGCAGAACGAAGAAGCCTTTGGCTTTTTCACGTTGGTGAAGGAAGAAATGGACAATCTGCCGGCCGACCCGGGTGAAGGTGTGGCTCCGCTGAAGGACGTGAAGGCGGCTTATATCGAAAAGTTGGGTGCGTATGACGAAGCGTTGGAGACTTCCAACAAGTTGGATTCGGTACAAACTGTCGAGGCGGCGGATGCGGCAACCGACGAGGCGTGGGGCGCGTCTTACGCATATTCGAAGGCGATGGCACGCCATCCGAATTCGATGATACGCAACGCGGCATTGCCGTATGTGGCGGTGTATGAGAAATATGGGAATCCGACGAAGTTGGCTCAGGTGAAAGAACTGGGTGTATTACAGAACTTGCTCACGGACCTGGAGGCTCTTGAGGATGACGAGACGATCGGCTTCACGGCGTGGCGCGAATACATTGCCGAGACTACGGGTTTATTGATGGATGCCATGAACAGCCGTACCGACGAGCAAAGCCGCGTACAGGTGGGCCTTGTGAAGGAAACCCGCCTGGCAACCGAGGCTGCTTATCGGGATTTGGTGGGCAAAGTAAATGTGGTGGCAGCCTATGAGGGTGATGCGGCGTACGCCACGTTTATCGATCACATGAATGCGTTGATCGACCGCCAGAAAGCAATCTTGAAAGGGCGGACTACCCGTAATAAGAAGAAGGAACAATGATTTCGGAGGAATAGCTTGATGATGAACGAGGCAGAAACCGTCCGGCTCCTGCCTCGTTTGTGTATGCTTGGGTTACTTTTATTCTTGAGTTGTATTGGATTCACCCACAACGAGCTTCACGGTACCACCAATAGAATCTCCTGTTTTTAGGGGTTTGCGGTAAGGTGCGTAATAACTGCTGAGGAACATCTCGTCGCCCGGAGTGACAAAGTCGGCTACCAGGAAGCGGATCCGATCTTGCTGTAACCACGAGCGCCAGTGCTGATGACCTTCCGATACGGCAGTAACGGTGTTTCCATCCTCGTTTTTCAGTCCGGCATACCAGATATTCCGGCGGGTAGAACGGAAATCGTTACTTCCCAACTCGTTGAAGTCACGGCTCCAGGCCCATGAAGGTTTTACCCGTGGATGAATGGTTTCCGGCAGACCTGTATAGAACAACGCCGCCTCTCCTACCGGACGACTGATATGATCTTCGGGATAAACCGTCCATAAACCATCGCGCCGCCAGAAAGTACGGTCGAACGATGCCGGAGCTTCGAATACCAAACCCCATTGACGCGGATTCACGTCCTGCAGTGCTTCGAATGTGTAGCTGACCGCTATCTCTCCGCTGGCATTGATACGCAAAGTATAGTTCCCTTTGAATTCTTTGTATGAACCTTGTACGGTGATGCAGACATCTTCCCCTTCGGTACGGGCTTCGGTTGAAGAAACCGTCCATTCGGTACACAGATCGTTGAAGATAGGTGTATTCGCATTATGATTCGGATAGCAGCCTCCACCTGTCAAAGGCAGCGCCATCAGCCACGGACCACCGACGAGACATTCCTTGCCGTCTTTCTTCAACGAGAGGATCTGTCCGTTTGTCCGGCTTACTTCGCAGGTGAAATGCGGTCCTGATACAAGATACCGGTCTTTCTTCTCCTTCAGGCGAGTTGGCAGTGCTGAAGGAATTGCCCATACATTTTGGGATTGTTCTCCTACGGGAATCCGGTATTCATCGGCGACGAATCCACGCGGATCGACAAACGAAAGATATAATCCGTTGGCCTGTTCCGGATGTTGCACGTTGATAGTAAACTGTCCGTTCTGTCCGGCCGGGCAATCCACGAAAGCTACTCCTTTCTCATCGCCGAACTGCCAGTTGATCCGCAGTTCATTCAGGTTGGTATACATATAACGGTTTTCCACTTCAACGGTGAATGTGGAGGCTGGTGATAACGTTTTCGTCTTCACCCGGATCGGACTGTAAATCTTCTTCATGTCCCAGTATTCCGGCTTCGGACGACGCCAACCGTCAATCGGTCCCCACGGTCCGTATCCCACGGCATCTCCGTTCGGCATTTGGAAAATATCATCAATTCCCGACCAGATAGAACCACCCAACACGCCCGGAGTCTGATACATATTCTCCCAAGTCGGAGCCAAGGCCAAAGCCCAGTCGCTTCGGATACCCGGATCAGTAACCAGTTCGCTTCGGTTATAAACATTCAGGTGACAATATTCGCCATAGATCATGGGGCGTTCGCTTTTTGCTGCCACTTTATATCCGTCCGGTCCCGGATAATGGATATTCGCAATCGGAGCCGTACTTCCCTGATTATTGAAACCTCCATACGCCTGATCATGGAAGGTATGCGGACGCGACGGATCGGCCTTCTTTACATAGACTTCCACTTGGGCAAACTCCTTGTTCCAATACGATTCGTTGGCCATCGACCAGAATAGAATGGACGGATGATTCCGGTAGAAATGAATGGTCTCCATGTTGGCTTGCAAGACATACGCGTAGTATTTCGGGTCACGGTAGTTCAGACGTTTCCAATTCTCGTTGGCATGATGCCCGATCCAACAGACAGGAGATTCCACTTCGACAAACATACCCAACTCATCACATACTTCCAGTAATTCTTCACAAGGCGGATAATGCGATGTGCGGATGAAGTTACAGTTTCCGCTCCGATACAGTTCCACGTCTTTCCGTACTAAATCCGGATTCATCACGCGTCCTGTCAGTGGATGAACTTCGTGCCGGCAGACGCCCCGGAGTTTGACCGGAACACCGTTTACCAGTAATCGGTTTCCTTTCAGTTCCACTTCCCGGAAACCAAACCGTTTCTCAGTGATTTCCAGAGTCTCGTCTCCCTGATGCAAAGAAGTCTGCAAAGTATATAAATGCGGATGCTCATTATCCCATTTCTGCGGGTTTGATACTTTCCCGCTGATCCAACCACTCCATGAACCACCGGCAGCTATTTCCGGAACAGGCGCATGTAGATCCACCGGCAGTCCGTCGATGGTTAACTGAAGATGAATATCTTTCTGAGGCTGGTCACTCTGATTCGTAACAGTTGTATAGACTTTCAACTCGGCATCCTGATAATCCGCATCCAAGTCTGTCAGAATCCGCATATCGGATAGATGTACTTTCGGAACAGCCATCAAGGTAACCTTTCGGGTGATACCACCCAACTGATGCGCTGCGTATTGGGTCAGACTGCCTAACATATCCGCCAACGACTCACTTCGTACCCGAAGAGACAAGATATTATCGCCCGGTTGCAAAGCCTGAGTGATATCCAGCTCGAAGGCAGTCATACCGCCCATGTGCGAACCTATTTCTTTTCCGTTCAGATATACAATCGATTCGCTGGAAACTCCGTCGAAACGAAGCTTGATTTGTTTCCCTTTCCAGTCGGCCGGCAACGAGAATCGGGTTTGATATCCGGCAAAAGTGGCCGAGTCCACCTGGAATCCTTGCATGGACCATTCACCCGGGACGGTAATTGGCTTCCATCCTTTGTCTGTCTGGAATGACTGATAAAAGTCTGGAGCCGGTTTCTCATGGAATTGCCAGGTTCCGTTCAACGACATCAACGGTTGATAGACTTCCGTTACTTGTGAAGGCTTGACCGAATAAACTGGAAGCACCTTTTCGGCACAAACCGTCGTGTCAACTACGTAACTTTGTGTATGAACCAAGTCCGCTTTCTTATCTCCTTCGAACGGAACAGTCTTCAGGGAACTGTTCGTATATAGATTCACTTCCGAAACCAAGGCATTCGGTCCTTTCAAGGCTTCGAATACGAGGACCAGCTGTCCGTACGCATACGCTTTCTTCGGTAAGTCGATCCGATACCTTTGTTCCTTCCCTGCCTGGAGAACAACAGGAGCCTGAACTTCATTTCCGTCGGCAACGATTCGCTGTTCCCGTTCGCTGTCTGCCAGGTAAACGACTTCCAGCTGATATGCTGCGTTAATGTCCATCTGGTTGAAGGCATAAATAACGGTCCCTCCGAAGTTACAGGTAAGGGCCTCTTTACTACCTGTAAACTTCTCCGGGAGCGTGTAGTTCTCTCCTTTGATCAAATAAGGCTGGGCGCCTTCTACACCACAATCATTCCGGGCAACGCACGACATCTGTTGTGCTTGGCTGATAGAGAACCATCCGCATGCAGCGGTCAGTAAAATAAATTTGCGTGTTATGTTTATCCGTTTCTTCATGTTATTTCGATTTACTGATTCAAAGATACGATATTCTACAAAAGAAAACCAGGCATTTGAAACAGAGAAAATAAACGAAAAAGGAACGGATTGGGCCAATCAGGCTTGAAAAACGGAACAAACGCTTTCGGTCTGGCCTCCTCCGCCTGATTGAATCTCTTTATGTCAGTATTGGATTGACAAACGTCTGAGACTGTTTTTCCCTGTTGGCGCTACAATCAGATAACCGGATGAACTTTCCGGTGAAATGGATTGGAACTGGTAATCTGAAGCGGGTTCTATCTTGAGTTGACCTTGTTGGGCTCGCTTCAAATCCGGAATGAACCAGACACTCGCTTTGTCTTCGGAAGGATTTTCTCTCCATTGACAAGAAAATCCTTGTGCTGTATTGGAGTAAGAATCCAATATGCCACCAATTGCCATGGGATAAGTTCTGGATAAGAACGGAAAGAAGTCTTGGGTTTCAATCTGTGGCCACTAGGAATCGTAATCTAACGATAAGTAGCTGAATATCTTTGATGTATATCTTAGCTAAAGAAGTAATCTCCCGCTATTGCTCCACCTTTGGATTGCTTTGTTTTGCACAAGGTCTCGTGGAGGTTTCCTGTTGCAGGGATAGTTTTCTATTCTGAGAGTCCCGCATTTCGTATAGATTTTCTTCATTTATCTTTTCAAGTTCATCTTGAAAGCGTTCCCATGTCCTTAAATCCTCATGCCAACTTTCTAATTCTTCCCAATCGTCCATAGCTCTTTATTCTATAATCTGCCAATATCCTTGTTTCCTGCCTCCTACACGTTTCAGTAAGCCAAATTCTTGAAGTCGGGAAAGATTGTACTTTACGCCATCTTCTGTAATGTTAGAAAGACTCTCGCTTATCTCTTTTCGAGTTGCTTCTGGGTGTTCTTTTAAGAATGAAAGTATAGCTTGCTGTTGTTCTGTTAGGTTTTGCATACCCTTTTGGGTAGTCTTTTGGGTAGTCTTTTGGGTAGTCCTCTGGTCGTCTTGGATAGTTGCCCTTTCAGGATACTCAAAATTGAATATAGTCCAAATGCCCGAAGCGTCATAGCGGAACTCAGGTGTGGAAAATCCGTCTTTCTTACAAGCTATAATGATACGCTCAATACCACGTCCCCATGCCTCAATCTCACCGGAACGAAAGAAGGTATTGGCAATGTCGGGGTTATATGGAAAACTGCGATGAGAAGACAACAATGTTTCTACTGTCCATCCGTCCGGCAATACACCTCCATTTACTATTTCCAGTTTGTTCTCATATACACGGATTTGTATGGGAGAAGGCTCTGCATAATCTTTGTTGATACAAGCATTTAGTAATGCTTCACGCAGTGCTTCTCTCGGCATGGGCAATGTTTCGATGCGGTGAATACCCTCGTAGGTAATAATGGCTTTCATGTATTTGGTACACAGTAAGTCCATCAGTTTTATAATTTGCTGGAACAGATTGCCATGTACTTCATCTTGATATACCAAATCCATATTTTCACGGAAGAAGCCGACCTTTACAAATGCTCCGGTCACATATTGTTCCGGGTCGGGATGGAACAACAAAGCGGCAGCACGTTTCAAATAACTGCCCTCATAGAGCCGCAGTTTCTCCAATAATCCGTGATTGTCGTCCATCAAATCTGCATCATCCATACGTCCGCTCCGTTTGGCATACTTGCGGAACAAATCGAAAGTTGCGTTATCCAAGTCTTCCGCTTTCAGATAAGGTACAGGCACACCGTCCCACGTTTTACCTTGCTTGCGAAGCATGAAATGGTCGAGTGCAACCCCTTTCAGTTCCTGATTGGTCGCACCGCTTCGCTGATAATACTTCCCACGGAAACTGATAGGATAAGGATAGGCATCCGTCACAATCTCCAGATATTGCTTTTCGTCCTTTTCCCTCAAATTGACTTCCACCAAGATACCCATCATGTCGCGTACCTTGTTCGGAATGTCCTCCATCAGTTTCTTAGCATCCTGTACACCGCATGCTTCGCCATTGTCCTTTATACCCACATAAAGGATACCACCTTGTGCATTAGCAAAGCCGCAAATCCATTTCTGGTATTCGTTGCGCCAAGATTCTTTGAACTCTATGTTTTGGGATTCGGTATTCATTAGAAAGGTAAATCATCAACGTTACTTTGTATCAATTCATTGCGCATCGAAATACATTGCTCTAAGTTTTGTCGCCCCCTTATGTCGATTAATTTATCTTCTGCATCAAATAATTCATTTTTCAATGTTAAGATGCATTTATAGCTTCCATCTATTTTGGTACATATAATATCAGAAAAAGGGAAATCCTCTTCTATAGCAAATCCTATGTCTGTTAAATATTGTTTGATAGCTTCTCTGTTTGACGCGAATAATTCATATTGCTTACCACCTAATACTTCCAACAAATATCTCAGTGTTGGGCGTATGGCATAAATTGTACTATTAAACTTGTTAAAGAATGAATCTTCTTCTACAGAAAGTCTATCAACAAGTTCACGTATGGTTTGAGCTGTATTTTGTAAATCTTCATAAGTCTTACTTTCTGTAATAGTTGCTTCTTGAGTCAATAGGTGCTGAAATAATCCTGCAAATTGCTGCTTCAAGTTATTTGTTATGTCGGATACATTTTCAAAAGGAATTATTGGATGATTCTTGACTGTATTTTTTAGTTCAGTGATAAATTCATGAATTTTGATATTGTCGGCATAATACGGAACGAAATCTTTTGTTTTATTTGCCGAGTAAATAAAATTTTCAGAATATACATCTTTTAATATGTATATATAAATTTTCTTTCTTCCTTTTATTGCTTTTTGCAATTCTGACATTGTTATTGAATAGTCTCCATTTGCAGATTTTGTTCCAAACTTATTACCGATTATGCATACTACAATATCACAAGTATCAAGCTCGTTATAGCAAGATTCTTCTAAACTGACTTCTTGAGTATATGGAATATTTCCTTTATCGTGCATTACAGCTTCATAACCTAGTCCTTGAATAAAAATACGAAGATCATTTCTTACATGTTGTAAGTCATAATATGTAGAACTAACAAAAACTCTTGGTGCTGCCATTTTATCTTCCTCCTTTAATCCTATTACAATTCTTACAAAGCATTTGACAATTCTCTGCCACCGTTGTACCGCCTTCTTTCCACGGCGTGATGTGGTCGGCCTCCATTTCCTCCAACTCGAAATGCTTGCCGCAATGGACGCAGGTTCCCTGTTGCCGCTCGTAGGCTTCGCGTTTCTGCTTTTTGTCGAAAGTGCGGAAACTGAGGTCGCGCAGGTCTCCACTTAATACATAACGGTAGATGCCGGATTTCTTCATGATTTCGTCATCCTCCATCAAATCGTGTATTTGCTTTTCGAGGACTGCCGTATCATATACGTTTTCACCAAACTCATCGTACATGGCTCCCCAATCCAAGCCTTTCATTTCACGGCGGTATTTGGTAAATGTGGAACGTATCCATGTAATGATAGATACAAAGTAAGCCCATAGTTTATTGGCATTCGGGTCAAACTGATGTAGTGCCATATATTTGTCTACACTTTCCACATTGTCATGCCGAGCCACCCATTTCAAAATAGTAGCCAAGTATGCCTGTTCTATGGCGTTGCCGTTCAAAAAATCGGCTCCCATTTTATAGGCAGGGCATCCGTTCTTTGAGAAATGCCGGCGTGCGTCTGTCACGAAAGGCCCGGCATATACAGCGTTCAGCAGTTCCTGGTCAAGAAGTTTCTCTCCTGCAATGTTGATTACCCGAAACCAGTCGAGCTTTTCTTTGTCCGTGCCCTCGCAGAAATAGACAGTCAGTTCATAGTTGAGGAACTTGGCTTTCTCTTCCTCTGTGAGTGTAGAAAAATAGAGTGTACCCCGATCTGGGTCAACGATATGAAAGTCGTGAGTGTAGAATCCACATATCGAGAGGGTACGTTGTTGCCCGTCAATCATTTCAAAATTACCGTTCTCATCCACGCTCCAATACATAATGTTAAGAGGAAAACCTTTGAGAATGGTTTCCACAACGGCTTGTTGCTGCTTCTCGTCATAACGGAACTCACGCTGATAGGGCGGACGTATGTCTAACTTGCCGTGATACCCTTTTACTCCAGCATCGGGGTCGTTGACATATCCGTCAATCAAATCTTGGATTTTTATGGATTTCAATTCTATCTGCATATCCTACTCCTTTCCGTTTTTAGAAGTTTTTTTCGTGCTTTGCTTCTTGGTCAGTGATTTTTCCTCAGACTTCAATCGCCGTTCCACCTTCTTCACATCCTCTCCAGCAGGCAATTGCTCCGGAACAATTCCACGCTGCAGTAGCATATTCCTTACGGCTGCATTATTGTCCACGTGTTCACGGGTGATTTGCTCTTGCCCGTGCAAATCTTTTTGCTGCACATTCACGGAAGTCATTTCCGCAGCAAAATCCTTGGCTTTGATGCTGATTGTCGGAAGGAAGTCTGCCAAAGGCCGATTGTCGGGAGCACCCAGTTTGCGCTTCAGCAGTGCCGTGTCCAAATGGAATAAAGCCTTGTCGCCTTTGGAACGGATGATGCCGAACCCTTTGCTGTCTACCCCACGTTCGTATAGGATGCCCGATAAACGGTTTTCCGTTTCTGCCAGTTTGTTACGTGCCATAACACGCTCGTGTTCCAATATCCTCTGCTGCACAAGTTCAGCCCGTCGTGTCTGTACCGCAAAATAGTTTTGTGCAAAGGCGACTTGAGGCTTGCGCGGGTCTCCATTTTGTGCTATAAGATAGCAGGCATAGCGTGTCAGCATATAGTCATTTACCTCACGCTGAGCGCCTGAACCAAGTGTGACCATTTTCCCCACGTGGAGAAAATGGTCGTCTGAATTTTCTCCTGCATTCAAGCACGCTTCCTTGGCTTTTTCTATCACATTATTAAATTTTTCCCATTTCGCATACCCCAATAAGGTAGAGAGTTCTCTTGCACTCCAGCATTCCACACCCTTATATTCGTTTGCGATGGATTCAAACTGACGGAACAATTCTATGATTTCTTCGGCTTTCATTACTTCTTGATTTTACGGATTATAATTCTTGTGAATGGCTTTTGAGGATAGCCATTGACCATATAAAACAGTTGACCATCCCGTAAACTTTTGTTTAACTCTTTAAGTTTTCTGTCAAAAGGAGCAAGCCCTAGTTCTTTACCAGAATCACCTTCTGCAATTCCGATGATTTCAAATTGTTCGGGATTGTACTTATCCATAAATGTAATAGGAACCCCCATCAGCCCATCGTAGTCGCAAGGAATATCAGCAGTTTTTGATACGTCGATTGCGTTATAATTTGCATACGTAGGATATTCCTCAGGTGTATAGTGCTTATAAAGAATGATGTCTTCATGCCGTTTCTTTATTTCCAGATTGGTGAACCAGGTAACACCGGATACCCTAATCATACCTTCACGATGGTCACCAGCGGTAGCCTTATCCTCATAATGTGAGATAAAATGTCCGGCTCCACCCTTAAAGCCATATCCTAACCATAATTTGTTTTCTTTTATAAGAGGAAATATTTCTTTGTATTTAATAGCATTCTGATGCCCTATAATCAAGAACTTCTTTTTATACTCCATCAGTTGAGCCACATATTCCCGAAACAAGGAAAACGGTGGATTGGTTACCACAATATCCGCTTCTTTGAGCAGTTCGATGCATTCCTTGCTGCGGAAATCCCCGTCACCTTTCAACGGCTTCACGCCTATCTCTTCCGCATTGGGTATATGGTCGCCGTTCTTGTCGCCTTCGTAAACTAAATAAACGGCTTGCTCGCTCTTGTTCTGGCTAAACAAGTCAATGTTCTGATTTTTATAACAAGTGGTAATCAGTTTCTTCAATCCAAGGAACTCAAAGTTATAAGCAAAATAGGTGAAGAAATTGCTCACACGTGGGTCATCGCAATTACACAATACAGTTTTACCGCGAAAATGTTCCCGGTAATGCCGCAACTCGTTGTTAATATCTTCCAATTGCGTATAGAATTCGTCTTTCTTGGCTTCTTTTGCCTTGTTCAGATTCTTATTAGCCATATCATTTAATCGAATTTACCCTTGTTTATCAAATCTTTTGCATTCACTTCCAAAATTTCCGCTATCTTCATCAGCATTTCCAATGAAGGTTGGGTTGCATTGGAACACCAGCGCGATATGGTCGCCTCGTTCTTTCCTAACTGTTCAGCCAACCATTTCCCAGTTTTCCCTTGTTCTACCAATACTATTTTTAGTCTGTTTATCTTTTCTGTTCCCATATTTGGCTTATATTGCAAATCTGCGATAATTGATTGATGATATTTGCAAAGTTAATGATTAACAATGAAAATAAAACAAAGTCTTAGCAAGAATCTTCCATTTTTATATTGTAATTGTGCCTATGGAGGTCGTATCAAGTGTCTTATACGTATCATCTACTTTGCTTTCTATTGTTTTTCACTTGTCTTACCTTCAAACTCTCCTGCATCAGGCTGTCAGAAACGGTTTTCAAATCTTTGTCGTAACCGTCAGCTTGTCCTCGTATCCATTCGATGGACTTTTCGTCACGGTGAATGTCGAACACATCATTCAGCCAAAGAATCTCTTTGGAATTGCATCCTCTCCACGAGCGGATGGTACGGAACTTCAGCGCATCGTCCGCATACTGACATCTGGACTGCCAAAGTTCGATGTTGTCACAGATGCAAATTATTGAAAATAAATCGGATAAACTTCTTTTTTCTGAATGGATTAGTTGCATAACTCGGGATACTTTGTTACTTTTGTAACGATATGTAAAACTTTTCAGCCTAATGAGAAGTCCTTTTCATTCCTATGAAAAACACGTTTCTCCTAAGTGAAAAGCACATATCATTCAGTTGAAAAATAATGTGATAACTTGATTACAAACTCAAAAACTTAACTCAATATGGCTATTGAATTCGAATTTTACCAGTCTCCACATACATTCGGCGAGAAGACGAAAAAGTATTATCCTAAGGTTGTCAACTATCGGACGGTAACTACGCAGGAGTTGGCCGAGGAAATCCATTCCGGTTCTACCCTGACGACGGCGGATATTCGGGCAACAATCGATGCTTTGAGCTATCAAATTGCGCAGCACTTGAGCGAAAGTGAACGGGTTCATGTTGAAGGAATCGGCTTTTTTGAGGTGAGTTTGCAATGTCCGGAAACGGAAAACCCGAAAGAAACACGCGCCGGAAAGGTAAAGTTTAAGTCCGTCAATTTCCGGGCGGATAAGGCTTTGAAGGAGAAGATGCACAAGGCACAGACCATTCGTTCCAAACGCAAGGTACATTCGTCTGCTTTCTCGCCGGAAAAGATGGATGAAAAGCTGACGGTTTATTTCCAGACGAACTTATTCTTGATGCGTCGTGACTTGGAACAGCTCTGTGGCCTGACTCAAATTACGGCGAACCGCCAACTGAAACGGCTGATAGAGGAAAAGAAACTGAAAAACATAGCCACACGTTATCATCCTGTTTATGTCCCGATGCCGGGCTGGTACGGGAAAGAAGCGGAATAGTCCTCTTTATTATCCGAGGATTAAGTCCTGTTTGAGGGATTGGTAAGGAACACCCCAAAGAGTATCGGAATTTGCATTTGCGTTTCAAAAGCTTGTTCACCTGCCAATTTCTCTTTAATATTGTAGTTCAAATCGAAATATCATGAATCGACGTATAGTGACACTTATTTTAGTATTTGGGGGAATGATCTCTTCGTTCCTGTATGCCGAAGGACGGCAAGTGATTCCTTTTAACGAGGGTTGGAAATTTAAGAAAGCACCCGTACAACAAGAGCTCTTGGTGAATATGGCAGCTTGGGAAAAGGGTTGGAAAGAAGTAACCTTGCCTCATACGTGGAATAATATTGACATGCAAACAACACCTAATAATTTCTATCAGGGTCCGGCTTATTATCAGAAGACATACAACTGTCCGGCCGACCTGAAAGGGAAACGAGTTTATCTACGTTTCGAAGGTGTGGGTGCTTGTGCTTGGGTTTATGTCAATAACACGTTGGCTACAACCCATAAAGGCGGATATTCGGCTTTCGCCTGTGAGATTACAGACTTATTGAAATCGGGAGCAAAGAATGAGATTGTCGTGAAGGCGGATAATGCTTCCCGTCCGGATGTGATTCCGGTCAATCATCAGTTGTTCGGCGTATATGGTGGTATTTATCGTCCGGTTTCTTTGATAGTGACCGAGGATTGTCATATTTGTCTGACCGATTATGCTTCGCCCGGTGTCTATATTACGCAAAAGCAGGTATCCAAACAATCGGCCGATGTCCATATCCGTGTGAAATTGGATAACGGAACGCTTTATGCAGTTCCGTTAACACTAGAGAATACCATTTATACCCAAGAAGGAAAGCCTGTGGCGAGCCAACAGCAACCTCTTGAATTGACACCACAGGGCATACAGGAGTTTACAGCAGACTTTAAACTTCGGAAACCGACGCTTTGGCAAGGACGAAAGAATCCGTATCTATATAAAGTGGTGACTCGCCTTTTACGTGATGGAAAAGTCATCGATGAGGTTGTACAACCCTTGGGTATCCGTAAGTATGAGCTGATAGCCGGAAAAGGCTTTTTCCTGAATGGCGAGAAGTATCCGATGTATGGCGTGACCCGTCATCAGGACCGTTGGAAACTGGGAAGCGCACTGGAGAATAAGCATCACGACGAAGACCTGTCTTTCATTATGGACATCGGTGCGACGACGGTACGTTTTGCTCATTACCAACAATCGGATTATTTATATTCGCGGTGCGATAGTCTGGGACTGATCATTTGGGCCGAGATTCCTTTTGTCAACCGGGTAACGGGCGAAGAAGCCGAGAACGCGCGTAACCAGTTACGGGAATTGATCCGGCAGAACCTGAATCATCCGTCGATTTATGTGTGGGGATTGCATAATGAGGTTTATCAACCTCATATTTATACACGAGAATTGACGCAATCATTGCATGATCTGGCCAAGACGGAAGATCCAGACCGCTTTACAGCTTCGGTCAATGGATACGGACATATGGAACATCCGGTAAACTTATGTGCCGATATTCAGGGAATGAACCGTTACTTTGGCTGGTACGAAAAGACATTGCAGGATATCGAACCGTGGGTGAAAGGATTGGAAACAAACTATCCGGAAACGAAACTGATGCTGACGGAATATGGAGCGGATGCGAATATCCATCACCAGTCGGAGTATTTGGGCGATGCGTTGAACTGGGGAAAAGAGTTCTATCCGGAAACCTTTCAGACGAAAACCCACGAATATCATTGGAGTGTGATTGCCCAGCATCCGTATATTCTGGCCTCTTATCTGTGGAATATGTTTGACTTTGCCTGCCCGATGTGGGAACGTGGCGGCGTGGCTTGCCGGAATATGAAGGGACTGGTTACCTTCGACCGGAAGATCAAGAAAGATGCTTATTATTGGTACAAAGCGAACTGGAGTCAAGAGCCTGTTTTGTATCTGACGCAGCGCCGTAATGTGGATCGGGAGAAGAAGGTGACTTCCATCACGGTGTATTCGAATATTGGAACGCCACGGGTGTTCTTGAACGGAAAAGAATTAAGTGGTATCCAGCAAGGATATACGGAAGTGCATTACCGGATCGATCCGGTTACGTTGACCGATGGCGAGAATATCGTGCGGGCACAAGTGGAGAAAGACGGGAAAGTCTATGAAGATGAGATCCGTTGGATGTACACAGGAGAGAAAAGACGAGAAGCCGACGCTTCTTATGAAAAGGAAGAACACGCCGGCTTCTGATCAATTGTCTTATTCGGGCTGGTTGACGACAAACTCGCGGATCACACATTCTGTCCGTTCGCCTTTCGGGATGCGGAGTTTCAGTGTGTGCGATTTGTTCTCCAGCTTCTTCTCAAACATATAAACCCAGGGAATGTATAATCCGGAGCTCCATTCGGTATATGTATCGATTTTCTTGTAAGGAGCTCCATCAATGCTATACTCCAGGACGCAGGCTTTCGGACCGGCAGCGCAGAAGATACCGACGGCTGTTCCGGTGAATGAGAAAGTCAGCGATGACTTCCCTTGAGAAGCATGTAACATGGGGACATGAACGAAGCCCGGCCGGGTAGCGATTTGCGGATCATCGGGTGTCCAGTCGTTGACGATCTCGAAGCCTTTTAGCTTTTGGGCTTCGCTGATCGGAACCAGTTTCCCGTCTGCATAGCTGAACGGATTCAGGGGCGTTGGCAAGGAGTGCTTCTGTTCCTGCAAGGCATCAAACGGCTTTGTCTCCTGATCCAGCAATAGATTGATGGCAGCCGTATAATATTTGTGTCCGAACCAGCTGGGATGCGTTCCGCCGAATTGGTTCCAGTCGAATTCACCGGCCTTCATTCGCTCGGCCACTTCCTGTGCCAGATGAATGGAAGGCAGCTGATAATGTTCCGCTACCTTTTCATGGTTGGTAAATACTTCCGGTTGTTCTCCTTGCTGTAAAGGTTCGATAAACGGATCATAAATGAAGTGAAGGAAGATGATATCCATCTTCGGATTCACCCGAAGAGCATGACGGACGATGCCTTCCATGCCTTGAATCTGTTCTTCTCCTGTAAAGTAGTTGGTATCATCGTTGACAGCTGCCTCGACAAACATCAAGTCGGGCGTTCCGTGTTGCAGTACATCCTGTTCCATGCGGAAAGCATGTGGCGTAGAACCTGCCGAGGGCAATCCGGCTTTGATAAAGGTGAATTGAGTATCAGGGAAGCGTTGTTGCAAGTCTTCCCTGATTTGAGCGCACCAACCTCTCATTTCTGTGATGGAACCGCCCAGGAAAGCTACGCATCCTTTCTTCTCGATATTGAATTTATGGAAGGCATTATTCAGATTGTTCCGTACTTGGATATGTACTTTGTCGGCATATCCCGGCTGATACCGCTTGATGAAATCGACCACCGGTTCCGGATTCTCCAGACTGTGCGGATGATGGTCGCAGTCCGGTTTGACAATCACTTCGATGACACCTCCGGCTTTCCGATATTTGTCGGCCACCGGCTTCAGATTCTCTTCGTATGGAACGACTTTATCCACTCCTCCGCAAACGGCCATGACCGGAACTTTCCCAGCTACGAGTTTATCTACCAGATGAATGACATTCCCTTGGAAGTCCTCTCCTACTTCCTCATCTTTCAGGTCCCATTCCTTTAGCAGGTCCGGCCAAAGATCCGGAGCTGTCTTTTTCGGCCAACTGAAGACGTTGCAAACGGGCGCGTCCACATACAGACAAGCTACTTTCTCCGGATTCTGGGCTGCCCAGTGAAAGGCATATAATCCGCCCCGGCTGAATCCTTCGACCGTTACTTTCGAGGCCAGCTGATACTGGTTCACCATTTCGGCATAGAAGTCATTTCCCAGCTTGACTCCATGCGGACTTCCATACAGGTGTGTCAAATCATAGTAAACGATATGAAATCCTTCTTTCAATAAAGCCTGATCGACCGAAGGAAATGCGCCGAAGAAAGCCGGACGCCAAATCCACGGACGGCCGGGTGCTGCCTTTTTCGGTACAACGACAATTGCATCCCGGTCCTGAAACTTGAAGTCATACCGGTCACATCCTTCCCACTGACTTTTAGTCCCGGGAAAAACGGTTTGCGGAAGTTGTGTTGCTGTCATCACATTCGGATGAGGAAAGGTTGGACTGCCTGTAACCAAAGCGTCCATACGGGTTGCCTGTATATTCGACAGACAAGAGAATCCCGCTACTAAGATACCAAAGAGTGCTCTTTTCATGATAAATACAAATTAGTCTGCTTGTTGATGACAAAGATGCGGAAAAAAGAGAAATAACCCAAAGATATGAGGACAGATTATCGTGCAGTTGGGTTTGAAAACAGAAAATAACGAGAATCGATTTCAATCTTCACCGGATTCGAAATCGATTCTCGTTACTTTTAATTCAGATAATAAGGCTTGTCTGTTTTAATTGGCCGAAATCACCTGGCCTTCTCCACGGTATAGTTTGATCGGACCGTCGAGCAAGACTGCCAATACCGTGATTTGTTCATCCTGAACCCGTTCAGGCACTTCGATGTATAAGTTACCCGGCACCTGGCTCCAGTAACTCTTGTTGTGGATCTTGAAAGGAAGCATGGCTCCGTTTCCTACTACCCAGACACGATTCACCTTATTCATCAATCCTTTGATTTCGATGGGTCCGTTCGGACGATACGGGAGATAGAGATACAGGATATCGCCGGCTTTGTTGAGAGTTGTATATCCTTGGAAGTGCTCTGCCGGAATTCCAGCCCGCGTCTCATAAACCGCTTCTTTGTGTTTCTTGATCCACCGTCCGAATTCCTTCAGGATTGCCACTTGCTCTTCCGGGATTGTACCATCTTCCTTCGGACCTATATCCAATAATAAGTTACCGCCCATGCTGAGGCAATCAACAAACGTACGCAACAGGATATGCGGTGTTTTATAATTCGTATCGGCATGCTGAAAGCCCCACGAATCATTCATCGTCATACATAACTCCCAGTATTTGTCTTTCGGACGAACGACCGGAACTCCTTGTTCGGGAGTCGCATAGTCGCCATAGCCTTGGATACGCGAATTAATAATGACATTCGGATTGGTAGAACGAAGCAGATCGACAATTCCTTTGGAGTTCCAAGCCTCGGCACTTTGTTCCCAGTCGCCGTCAAACCAGTATAAATCCGGTTTCCAGGTTTTATTCAGTTCTGCCAATTGGGCAAAGTTGAACTGGACAAACTTATTCCAGCGGGCCGGATCGTCTTTATACCGGGTTTCCGTCTTGGTCTTGTTCGGATAATCTGGATGCGACCAGTCGAGGAGTGAATAATAAAATCCCAGTTTCAGTCCGTGTTTGCGTACTTCTTCCACGAAAGGAGCCACCAGATCTTTTCCGGCCGGAGTCGATTTGACGACACTCAAGTCGCCGGCTTTCGTATCCCATAAGGCAACACCGTCGTGATGCTTGGTAGTCAGTACCGTATAGCGGGCACCGCTCTCCTGAATCAGGTCCAGCCATTCTTTCGGATTGTATTTCGAAGCCGTAAAACCTTTGGTCTGATTCATATATTCCTCATACGGCAGGTAATTATTGTAGAACGACCAACTCTCTGACACACCGTTCACGGCATAAATACCCCAGTGAATGAAAATACCCAGTTTGGCTTCTTCAAACCATTCCATCCGTTTTTCCTTCTGCTCATCTACTTGTGCGCGGCTAACTTCCTGAGCCGGAAGTTGCATTGACATTGCCAGGAAAGCAATACCTAAACTCATTAAATGTGTTCGCATTGTATTAAAATTTAATGTTTGACACACAAATGTAGTATTTTAGGAAGAATTTTCAAGGGGAATGAGGAAAAATCAGTTATTTCTTATTTCCATAACGGAGTTTGCTCGGTGATGGCTGCGTCGGTAAAGGTAAATTGTTCCAAAGAATGCTGTTTGGCTTGTACGACAATATAATGCATGGGCTCATTAGCTGTATTGCGCATCGAACGGTTTCCTTCGGGAGCTACGCGAACTACACTGCCGCTTTGGATCGGGAAACACTGATCGTCAACCTGAAAATCACCTTTCCCGCTCAGAATGATATAGGTCTCTTCATTCTGCTTGTGGGCATGGAAGAACGGAACAGCCTCATTGGGTTGTAAAGTCGAGATAGAAATCTCGGTAGCTGTTGCACTGGTAACATCTTTCAGGAAGACTTTTTCTTTCCATTCGTTCATCGATCCAGTTTCAATACTTGTGAAATTCTTACCGCTGATTGTAGTCATTTTCTGTTCCATAATCTGTTAAATTTAAAAGTGTTCTTTATATTTGTGATGCAAAGATGAACGAAAGAATAGAAGTAGTCAAGAAGGCACAAAGACGTTCGTCAGTAACATTTTTGTTACGATTATTCGCTTACAGACAGATAGTAAAGGGTTAAAAAAATGAAAGAATTTCATCATCATAAATTTTGTCCGATTCGGGATATCTTGAGTCGTATCGGCAGTAAATGGTCTATGTTGGTTTTGGTTACATTGGATGCGAACGGTACGATGCGTTTCAACGAGATTCAGAAGTCTATCGGTGATATTTCCCAGCGTATGCTTACGTTAACGGTGCGCACACTCGAAGCAGATGGCCTGATTAAACGGAATGTCTATCCCGAAGTTCCGCCACGCGTCGAATACGAACTGACCGACCGTGGCCATAGTCTGATGCCATTATTGAAAGAATTAGTCCGTTGGGCATTGGATAATCAGGAACAGATCCTAGAGGAAAGAGCCAACCTGGATGCTCAGGAAGAAGTGAAAGGATGACTTAAGGTTTCGGGACTGACATGCGATACAGAAATCATTGAGTTGCCTTTGTGATTAGCCGGATCGCATGTCAGTCTCCAAATACTGGAGATTGTTAAGTGGACTTTTGTCAAACTTAATCAGCGTGAACCATCGGGACGTCGATCATTTCGTTTTCCAGTTGAGAACCTGCCATCTTGTCGAATGCGATTTTGAAGGCATAAGCAAAGGCACAAGGTTTCTCTTTCGGGAAGGATACTTGCAATCCCTTGTCGGTCTGTTTCCAGGAGATCTTTTCGTCGGAACCTAATAAAGAGATTTCCTGAATGTTAGAATCTCCGATTCCCAACTTATCCAATGAATGAATGGTAATACCTTGGTCAGACCAGTTCAAAGCGATGGCATATAAGGTATTTCCTTTTGTCGTGAACCGGATGTCTTGTGCGGTATAAGCCGTAGCCGTATTGTCGGAGAATGAACCGGAAGTCGATTTCGTTTCTCCTTCTCCCGATTTGACCCAGGGACGGGAACCATAGATAGCTTCTCCATTAACCTTCAACCAATCGCCGATAGCTAATAAGACTGCTTTTTGTTCTTCTGTGATGGTTCCGTCGGCACGAGGTCCGATGTTCAATAATAAGTTACCGTTCTTGCTCACAATGTCAATCAAGTCGTGTACAATCTGTTCGGGAGTTTTATTCTCTTCTCCTTCGATATAAGCCCACGACTTTTTACCTACCGATGTATCCGTCTGCCACGGATACTTCCGAATCTGTTCCAGTTTGCCGCGTTCTACGTCGCCCACTTGTACGTTGGTCGGATAACCTTCTTTGGTATTCACCACAACTCCTTTTCCCCAATCCAAGGCATTATTGTAATAGTAGGCCATGAATTTATTGAAATAAGGCTGGATAGCTTCGTTACCAACGGTCCAGTCAAACCAGATCAGTTGAGGTTGGTACTTATCAATCAGTTCTCGGGTATGAGCCAACCAATCCATGCCAACCTGGTCATTGTATTTATCTCTTTCGGGCAGGCGGAAACCATAAATGCTCAAAGTAGTATCTTGAACATCCGAAGGGAATAACATTCCACCGTTATAGAACCATGCGTTTTCCAGTCGGTGACTGGATAAACCAAAGACGAGCCCTGCCTTTTCGGTTTCAGCCTTCAACAATCCGATGATATCTTTCTTCGGTCCCATTTTAACAGCGTTCCACGAATTCAGATCACTGTCGTACATGGCAAAACCATCATGGTGTTCGGCCACGGGTACCACATATTTGGCTCCGGCCGCCTTGAATATAGAAACCCATTCATGGGCATCGAACTTCTCGGCTTTGAACTGCGGTATGAAATCCTTGTATCCAAACTCCGTATGCTTCCCGAATGTCTGGAGATGATGTTTATATTCTTCCGAATCTTGTACGTACATGTTGCGTGCGTACCATTCATTTCCGAAGGCGGGTACAGAATATACGCCCCAATGGATGAAGATTCCGAACTTCGCATCCGTAAACCAATCGGGACATTGGTAATTGGCTGCGATATTTTCCCAATTATCTTGGAAGACAGCCGTTCCTTTCGGTGATGTAACCGATAGAATATCCTCGGTCGAAGGTGTGGATGGCTTACATGAAGCAAGCAGTGCGAATGCAGATAAAGCAATTAAACTCTTTTTCATAATGATACTTTTTTAAGACTTTGTGCAAAAGAAGTATTTCTTGTAGAGTAAATGTTTAACAAAATAGGAAATAGATAGAACAATTTCGATATTCCGGATTTTTCCATTCAAAAAAACTTATCTTTACCTGTCCCATCGGCTCTTTTCAGAAACTATAAGTACTTAAATATGTTTGTTTTCTTTGTATTCTATCGGTGTACATCCGACAAATCGTTTAAACAGGCGATCGAAATAGGAAACATTATTAAAAGCTAGCGCATAAGCAATATCTTTGACAGAACGATGCCCGGTAAATAACATCAACTGGGCTTTTTCTATTTTCTTTTGATTGATGTATTTAATAGGGGTTGTCTTCATCTCCTTTTTGAATAAGCGGATGAAATGATCTTTTGATAAACAACAAACTTTGGCTAAAGCTTCCAGTTCGATTTCTTTATCCAAGTTCTTACGGATGTAACGGATACTTTTCCAGATCCGGTTGTCGGTGATGTCGTGGATGTGGACCGCCTCTTTCAGGAAACGGGATAATAATTGCAGCAAAATCCCTTGTGTTTCGAACGTTTCGGCTGGTTGCAGAAACAGATTCCGGCGGATATTCTGCATCAGCGTAGATGAATTGTCGTAGTCGGATGGATCATATTCTTTCAATTGCCTTTCCGGATTGATCTCCATCAACCTTTCTACCAAATAAGCGTCAAAAGAAGAGGCCGGAATCTCCGTAGGGAAAATATAATCTTCCAAGACACGCCGGACGGTATGCGGCGGTTCATAAATGTGGATATAATACAAAGAATAATGTCCGTCGCATTCATAACTGTGCAGTGTAAACGGAGGAATCAGATATAAATGCCCGGGCAGTAATACTTGTACTTTATCGGGAAGATGTAATTTAGCCGTTCCTTCTTTTACCAGATAAATACGTGCAAACGGGCTGTTTACATGTTTGTAATTCCAGTCGCCTTGGTGAATGGCATAACCGATATTTAATAAGATAAAGCCAGTGTATTCTTGTTCCATATCTGTTCCCTTTTTTACAAAAATAGGAAGCAGATCGATATTGTGCAATTAAATGTCAGTATATTATTATTTATTACTTCGCTTTTCTGCTTCTTTTGCAAATAAACAATCCCATAAATTACTTATATCATGGAAACAAAAGAAACAGGCTATCAGATACCTTCTTATCCGATGCAGACGAAACGTTATTGCCAGATGCTGGACTTGAAAAATGATCCGCAGTTGATAGCGGAATATAAGAAACGGCATTCTCCGGAATATTATTGGAAAGAAATCGGGGAAGGCATTCGTGCGGTAGGTATTTTGAATATGGAAATTTATTTACTGGATAACCATTTGTTTATGATCGTGGAAACACCTCTTGATTTTGAATGGAAGACAGCATTCCAAAAGCTGGCAACTTTGCCAAGACAGGAAGAATGGGAACGATATATGTCCGTCTTTCAGGATGCAGATGCGGATGCTTCTTCAGATGAGAAATGGCAATTGATGGAACAGATGTTTTCTCTGACGAAGGCAATGGAGTAATGCCTATTGGATCGGTAGATTCAAGATATATAAATAACGAACTTATAAGGTTTAGGAATTAAAAACTAAAAAATCATATTACTATGGAACACAATGTATGTGGAAAAACAGGTATGAAATTATCCCAGTTAAGTTTTGGGGCTTCTTCTTTAGGAGGCGTATTTCATGATATTCGGGAAACAGAAGCCATTCAAGCTGTTTTTACAGCTATTGAACACGGTATGAACTTTATTGATGTATCTCCTTATTACGGACATTATAAAGCCGAGACAGTTTTGGGGAAAGCTTTGAAGGAAATACCTCGTGCGAAATATTATCTTTCAACGAAAGTAGGTCGGTATGGGAAAGATGGTGTGAATACATGGGATTATTCCGGGAAACGGGCAACCGAGAGCGTTTACGAAAGTATGGAACGGCTGCATATTGATTACATTGATCTGATTAATGTCCATGATATTGAATTTGCCGACTTGCATCAGGTAGTAGAGGAAACCTTACCGGCTTTGGTGGAACTGAAGAAGAAAGGAGTGGTAGGTCATGTCGGAATTACTGATCTGCAATTGGAGAATCTGAAGTGGGTTGTTGATCATGCTCCGGAAGGAACGGTAGAGACTATACTTAATTTCTGTCATTATTGTTTGAATGATGATGCTTTGACTGATTATCTGGATTATTTTGAGAGTAAAGGTGTGGGCATTATCAATGCTTCTCCTTTTGGTATGGGATTACTGTCTCAGCGAGGTGTTCCGGACTGGCATCCGGCACCCAAGGCATTGGTGGAAGCTTGCCAGAAGGCAGTTCAACATTGTCAGGCAAGACATTATCCGATTGAGAAGTTAGCAATACAGTATTCGGTTAGTAATCCTCGGATTGCTTCTACCCTATTCAGTTCGGCTAATCCGGAAAATGTGAAGAAGAACATCCGTTATGTGGAAGAGCCGATCGACTGGAATTTGGTACAGGAAGTGAAAGAGATTATTGGAGATCAGCAACGGGTCAGTTGGTTAAATTCATAAACAGAGAAACTTATGGATTATACAATTATAGATGCCCATTCCCATTTGTGGCTGAAACAAGATACAGTAGTAGATGGCTTGCCTATTCGTACATTGACGAATGGCCGTTCTCTGTTTATGGGCGAAGAGCGGCAGATGTTACCTCCTTATATGATAGATGGCAGAAACAGTGCAGAAGTTTTTCTGTCGAATATGAATTATGCTCAAGTATCGGCGGCTGTTGTTACCCAGGAATTTATTGACGGTTTCCAGAATACCTATTTAAAGGAAGTGGAACAGCGTTATCCGGATCGCTTCTTCGTTTGCGGCATGTGTGAATTTCGTGAACCAGGTTTTCTGAAACAAGCCGAACAATTGATTGAGGATGGTTTTCGTGCCATCAAGATTCCGGCTCAACGTCTGTTGTTGTCTGATCGCCGTGTGCGTTTGACTGATGATGAAATGATGGCTATGTTCCGACTTATGGAAAAGCATGGTCTCATCCTTTCCATTGATTTGGCTGAAGGAAATACGCAGGTGTCGGAAATGGAAGAAGTGATAGCCGAGTGTCCGTCTTTAAAGATCGCTATCGGTCATTTTGGTATGGTAACACGTCCTGATTGGATGTCACAGGTGAAGTTGGCTCGTCATCCGAATGTTTGTTTGGAGTCTGGAGGTATTACCTGGTTGTTTAATGACGAGTTTTATCCGTTTGCCGGAGCAATCCGGGCGATCCGGGAAGCAGCCGACTGTGTTGGTTTTGAGAAACTGATGTGGGGTTCGGACTATCCACGAACCATTACGGCAATCACTTATCGGATGTCATACGATTTTGTAGTAAAATCCAAAGAATTGTCGGACGAAGAAAAAGCTCTTTTTTTAGGAGAAAATGCCCGTACTTTCTATGATTTCCGGCATTTGATTCAATTACCTTACATTAAAAACATGTCGGAATGAAACGAGAAAAATACACATTGCCTTTGATGCTGATTTTTAGCCTGTTCTTTTTATGGGCAATCAGCAATAATTTATTGCCGACAATGATTCGGCAGTTGATGAAGACTTGTGAACTAACCGCTTTTGAAGCTTCGTTTACAGAGACAGCTTATTGGATGGCCTACTTTATCTTCCCGATACCGATTGCCATGTTTATGAAGCGGTATAGTTATAAGGCGGGAATTCTATTCGGATTGTTACTGGCCGCTTTTGGTAGTTTGTTGTTTTTCCCGGCAGCAATGATTAAGTCGTATTGGGCTTATTTGGGCGTGTTCTTTATCATTGCCACGGGAATCTGTTTCTTGGAAACGGCAGCCAATCCGTATGTAACGGTTTTGGGTGATCCGGAAACTGCTTCCAAACGGTTGAATTTAGCTCAGTCATTTAATGGATTGGGGGCTTTTATTGCCGCGATGTTCTTCAGTAAACTAATTCTAAGCGGACAACATTATACGCGTGAAACCTTACCGGCCGATTATGTGGGTGGTTGGGAAGGATATATTCAGTTTGAGACAGATTCCATGAAGTTGCCGTATTTGCTGTTGGCGGGTATGCTGATTGTAATAGCTGTTGTCTTTTATGCATCGAAGATTCCTCCTATTCCTGAAGAAGAAAATAAAGATCATGCTTCTACGGAGAAATTGATAGATTTCCGGGTATTGAAACGTTCTCATTTGCGTTGGGGTGTGATCAGCCAGTTCTTCTATAATGGTGGACAAACGGCTATCAACAGTTTGTTCCTGGTGTATTGTTGTACATATGCAGGTATCTCGGAAGATATGGCAACCACTTTCTTTGGGATTTATATGCTGGCATTCTTGTTGGGGCGTTGGATAGGAACATTCCTGATGGGATACTTCCGTCCTCAGAATATGTTGTTGGTGTATGCATTGGTAAATATAGTCCTTTGTGGTGTAATTACAGTTTACGGAGGTTTAGTCGGAGTGTATGCGATGATTGCCATATCATTCTTTATGTCGATCATGTATCCAACGCAATTCTCTTTGGCTGTTACGGATTTAGGTAGAGAGACCAAAAGCGGGTCTGCTTTCTTGGTCATGGCGATTGTCGGAAATGCTTGTCTGCCACAGCTGACGGCATTTGTGATGAGCCATTATCCGACGATGTATCAGGTTTCGTATCTGATACCTTTGGTATGCTTTGTATTCTGTGCTTATTATGGATGGAAAGGATACCGAATCATTGATTAAAGATTTTAAATGATATAAAATAATGAAAGCAATTCAAATTACTGCACCTGAGCAGGTACAAATAACAAATCTGGAAATGCCGGTCTTACAATCTGGCGAAGTATTAGTGCGTATTCGGTATGTCGGTTTTTGTGGATCGGATTTAAATACCTTTTTAGGAAAGAATCCGATGGTAAAATTACCGGTTATTCCGGGGCATGAAGTAGGAGCTGAAATTGTTGCCGTAGCCAATGATGTTCCTTCTCATTTGGAACCGGGTATGGCTGTGACATTAAATCCTTATACCAATTGTGGAAAATGTGCTTCCTGCCGTAACGGACGGGTAAATGCTTGTAAGGATAATGAAACGCTGGGCGTACAACGAAACGGTTCGATGCGAGAGTTTTTGACTATTCCATGGCAGAAGGTGATTCCTGCGACTGGTCTTTCTGTGAAGGAATGTGCCTTGATAGAACCGTTAAGTGTCGGTTTTCATGCGGTTGATCGTGGTCAAGTAACGGATTTGGATATCGTAATGGTTATCGGTTGCGGAATGATTGGTATCGGAGCCATTATCCGTTCGGTTTTGCGAGGAGCTACGGTGATCGCGGTAGACATGGATGATGAAAAGCTGGCTTTAGTACGTACATTGGGCGTAAAATATACGATCAACTCCAAGACCGAGAATGTGCACGAACGGTTACAAACCTTTACGCAGGGATTTGGTCCGGATGTCGTGATTGAGGCTGTCGGTAGTCCGGTAACGTATGTAATGGCAGTGGAAGAAGTTGCTTTTACCGGTCGGGTGGTATGTATTGGATATGCCAAGAGCGATGTTACGTTCCAGACCAAGTTGTTTGTTCAGAAAGAATTGGATATCCGAGGTTCCCGAAATGCGTTACCGGCTGATTTCAGAGCCGTTATTCATTATTTGCAACAGGGAAAATGTCCGAAAGAAACATTCATTTCTAAAGTGATTCAGCCAGAAGAAACATTGTCTGCTTTGCAGGAATGGTCGGCGAATCCGGGAAAAGTATTTCGTATCTTAGTTGAATTTAAATGATTTGGGTATGTTAAGAGCATTAAATAAAGAGACGGCCGTCAAGGTTACGCGTCCTGAACGGATCATTCAGTTTGGAGAAGGAAATTTTCTCCGTGCTTTTGTGGATTGGATAATTTCAAACATGAATGAAAAAGCTGGATTTGACAGCAGTGTAGTCGTCGTTCAGCCGATTGAAAAGGGAATGATAGAGGCATTGAATCGTCAGGACTGTTTATATCATGTCAATCTGCAAGGTTTGGAAGATGGAGAAGTTGTTAATTCTTATCGGTTAATTGATGTGATCAGTCGGGCAATAAGTCCGTATGCTGATTTTGAGGCATTCTTACAGTTGGCGGAACAACCAGAAATGCGTTTCGTGATTTCGAATACGACTGAAGCCGGCATTGCTTTTGATCCGTCTTGCCGATTGGATGATAAACCAGCCTCTTCTTATCCGGGAAAGTTAGTTCAGCTTTTGTATCATCGTTATCAGACCTTCCACGGTGATCGGTCAAAAGGACTGATTATTTTCCCCTGTGAATTGATTTTCCTGAACGGACATAAACTGAAAGAAGTAATCAGACAGTATATCGACTTGTGGCAGTTGGATGATGATTTCCGTAGTTGGTTTGAGGAAGCTTGTGGTGTATATGCAACATTGGTAGATCGAATTGTTCCTGGTTTCCCAAGGAAAGATATTCAACAGATTCAAGAGAAATTACAGTATGAAGATAAGATGGTGGTACAGGGTGAGGCTTTCCATTTGTGGGTGATTGAAGCTCCGCAATCGGTGGCTCAGGAATTTCCGGCAGATAAAGCTGGGCTGCATGTTTTGTTTGTGCCATCAGAAGAACCTTATCACGAACGGAAAGTAACGTTACTGAATGGCCCGCATACGGTTCTTTCTCCAGTTGCTTTTTTGTCGGGCGTGAATATTGTTCGGGATGCCTGTCAACATCCGATCATAGGTCAGTATATTCACCGTGTTATGTTTGATGAATTGATGCCAACCCTGAATTTACCGCAGGAGGAATTGATTCAGTTTGCCAATAGTGTATTGGAACGTTTCAACAATCCGTTTGTGGATCATCAGGTCACATCAATCATGCTTAATTCATTCCCGAAGTATGAAACACGCGATTTGCCTGGCTTGAAGACTTATCTCCAGCGGAAAGGTTGTTTGCCGGAAGGTCTGGTGATGGGCTTAGCAGCAATTATTACGTATTATAAAGGCGGAAAACGGGCTGACGGAACAGATATTCAGCCGAATGATGCTCCGGAAATCCTGGAACTCTTGCAGGAAGCCTGGCAAGAGACGGATTATCGCTGGGTGGCTGAGAAAGTATTGGCTGCAACCTTTATTTGGAAGGAAGATTTGAATCAGATATCCGGACTGACGGAGAAAGTGGCGGGTTATTTGGAAGCAATTGCCCATAAAGGTATGCTGGCGGTTGTAGAAGAGTGGGTTTCTAAAGCGGAATAAGGATGGACCAGTATATTCAAATTCATCCGAATGATAATGTAGCCGTTGCTTTGACGGATCTTCCGGCAGGTGAGGTCCTTCATTTATCTGGCCGGGACGTGACACTTCGGGAAGCTATTCCAGTGGGACATAAAATTGCTTTGGCCGATTTGAATGAACAAGATCTGGTCATCAAGTATGGTTATCCCATTGGACACGTGCTTCGTCGGGTACAGTCGGGAGAATGGATTAATGAGCAGATACTGAAGACTTCGTTGGAAGGGATTCAGTCGTATGTTTATCAACCGGTGAAAACGGAATTGACAATACCTGCTGACGGGCGGACTTTCCAGGGATACCGACGGAAGAATGGCTTATGTGGCATCCGTAATGAGATTTGGATTCTTCCGACTGTCGGTTGTGTCAATGGTGTTGCCAATCGTTTGGCAGAGCGGTTGCAGAAAGAAACCGGAGGAAAAGGCGTGGATGCTATTCGGGCGTTTCCGCATAATTATGGTTGTTCGCAGTTGGGCGATGACCATGAAAATACACGGAAGATTCTTCGGAATATGGTATTGCATCCCAATGCTGGCGGAGTTTTGGTGGTTGGCTTAGGTTGTGAAAACAACCAACCAGCCGCATTCCGGGAATTTTTAGGGGATTATGATACGGAGCGTGTCCGTTTCCTGGTATGTCAAGAAGTAGCAGATGAGGAAGAAGTCGGTATGCAGCTTCTCCGTGAGATATATGCGCTGGCGGCTGCAGATGTTCGGACAGAACAGCCTTTATCCGCATTACGGGTTGGTTTGAAATGCGGTGGTTCCGACGGACTGTCTGGTATTACAGCCAATCCTTTGGTCGGGCGTTTTTCGGATTATCTGGTAGCACAAGGAGGAACAACCATTCTAACAGAAGTTCCGGAGATGTTCGGTGCAGAAACCATGCTGATGAACCGTTGCACCAGTCAGGATTTATTCGAAAAGACAGTCCGTTTGATCAACGATTTCAAGGATTATTTCATTCGAAATCAACAGCCCGTGTATGAGAATCCTTCACCGGGTAATAAAGCTGGCGGTATTTCTACCTTAGAAGAGAAATCCTTGGGGTGTACGCAGAAATCAGGGCAGTCGGCCGTCTGTGGTGTTCTGGCGTATGGAGAACAGGTAGAAACTCACGGATTAAATCTGTTGAGTGCACCGGGAAATGATTTGGTGGCCAGTACAGCCTTGGCGGCGGCAGGTTGCCAATTGGTTTTGTTTACTACGGGAAGAGGAACACCTTTCGGGACCTTCGTCCCGACACTAAAGGTTTCTACCAACAGTCGTTTGGCACAACAGAAGCCTGGTTGGATAGACTTCAATGCCGGGACATTAGTAGAAGGAGAAAAAATGGAAGATGCATTGGCGCGTTTCATCTGCCGCATTCAGGACGTGGCTTCCGGGGCGGTTACACGGAATGAGACGAACGGCTATTCGGATATAGCCATCTTCAAGACTGGCGTGACCTTATAAAGGTTCTTTCAGGAAAGATTACATCCTAATTGGGTGGCGCGGGATATATTTTGCAAGAATATATCCCACTTTTGTATTTTAGGGATATATTCTGTCACGCTATATCCTTCCAATCAATCTAAGGGATATGTGCTGTGCCGTTATATCCCGCTTTTGTATTTTAGGGATATATTCTGTCGCGCTATATCCTTCCGATCAATCTGAGGGATATGCGCTGTGCCGCTATATCCCGCTTTCGTTGTTTGGGGATATGTGCTGGCGGATGAAGGGTTCCGTATGCCCGGTTTTACTTCTTTCTGAGAAAAGCCTGTCTTTCCTCCTCCGGATAATGCTCAATGGCATAACGAAGAGCTGTGCGGGGTAAACGGGTGGCATACTCATCGAGGAAGTCGGTAAGGACATTCCGGTCGCGTTTGCCGATTTCACGGAGCATCCAGCCAACAGCCTTGTGCATGAGGTCGTGTTTATGATTCATCAGTTGCTTGGAAAGGGCAAGGGTGTCAGCAAACTGATCATGACGGATTAGGGTTATGGTAGAGACAATCGCAATGCGTTGTTCCCACAGATTGTCACTTTCTGCCAAACGATACAGCAGACTATGGTCTGTCTGATGCAGGAGATAACCGCCGACAAGAGTCGGACAACTTAAATCCACCAGATCCCAATTGTTACAACGACGGGTATTCTTCAAATAAAACTGGTAGATGAAGGTGCGCTCCTCATCGGTTGTCTTTCTCTTCTTGAAGCGTTCTACAAGGATGAGAAGCGCACAAAGTCGTGCTTCATGCCATGGAGAATGGAGCAGGATTTGTAATTCTTCCAAAGGCGTTTCCAGGTTTGCCTTGGCAATGTTGCGTGTCAGCGGAACAGGAATACCTAAGAAGCTGTCGCCTTCACCATATTCTCCGGGACCGGTCTTGAAAAAGCGGCTCAGATGTGCTGCTTTCTCGGTTGATGCGACCGATTGGAGTTCGTCTAAGATAAAAGATGCTGTAAGTATATTCATATCGGATCGTATTTTTGGGATGTTCTGTGCAAACATACAGAGAAATCGGTGAAAAATCCGTAAGTTTGCTTCCTAAAAAACAGAGCACATGGTACTGAATTATATTTGGATTGCTTTCTTTCTGATTGCTTTTGTCGTAGCTGCCTGCAAATTGCTTTTTGGGGGCGATACGAATGTCTTTACAGAGATTATCAATGCTTCGTTCACCTCAGCAAAAACAGGCTTTGAGATTTCATTGGGACTGACCGGTATATTATCTCTCTGGTTAGGTATTATGAAGATTGGAGAGAAAGGTGGCGTGATTCAGGCATTTGCCCGGATGGCTTCGCCGGTATTCAGTAAACTTTTCCCGGATATACCGAAAGATCATCCGGTGACCGGCTCTATTTTCATGAACTTGTCGGCAAATCTTTTGGGATTGGATAACGCGGCCACGCCGATGGGACTGAAAGCGATGACACAGTTGCAGGAATTCAATCGGGAGAAAGATACCGCTAGTAATCCGATGATTATGTTCCTTTGCATCAACGCTTCCGGATTGACGCTTATTCCCATTACGATCATGATGTATCGGGCGCAATTGGGAGCAGCCAATCCTTCGGATGTCTTCTTGCCTATTATGTTGGCCACATTTATTTCTACCTTGGTGGCTATTCTGGCGGTCTGCTTTAAGCAGAAGATCAATATTCTGCAACGGAACTTATTGCTTTTCTTTGGTGGTATGGCAGCTTTGATTGGTGGCTTGATCTGGTTGTTTCATTCCATGACGCAGGAACAGGTTTCCCTCTACTCTACCCTTTTTGCCAATACCTTGCTGTTTACTATTATCTGTGGATTTATCCTGAGTGGTGTCCGTAAAAAGCTGAATGTCTATGATGCTTTTATTGAAGGAGCGAAAGAAGGATTCCAGACAGCCATTACGATCATACCTTATTTGGTTGCCATTCTGGTTGGAATCGGGATTTTCCGGGCTTCAGGAGCGATGGATTTCCTGATCGAAGGCGTTCGGCTCTGTGTTGGTTCTCTCGGTTTGAATACCGATTTTGTTGAGGCTCTTCCTACTATTCTGATGAAACCATTAAGCGGAAGTGGCGCGCGCGGTATGATGCTCGATGCGATGAATACGTATGGAGCGGATTCATTTGTCGGTCGTTTGTCTTCTATTGTGCAAGGTTCATGTGATACGACATTCTACGTTGTTGCGCTTTATTATGGCAGTGTAGGTATTAAGAATACCCGATATACGGTTCCCTGTGCTTTATTGGCAGATTTGGCCGGAGCAATTGCGGCTATAGCCATGGCTTATTTATTCTTTGGATAAGGTAGAAAACAGAGAGAAAATACTACCTTTGTAAAACAACAATCCTCAAATCAGAGAAGCTATGAACAGAAAGTATCCGATAGGCATTCAGAGTTTTGAGAATATCCGCAAGGAAGGATATTTGTATGTGGACAAGACCGCATTGATTTATCAGCTGGTTCAGACGGGAAAGTATTACTTCTTGAGCCGTCCTCGCCGTTTTGGAAAGAGTCTGTTGCTTTCAACCTTGCAGGCTTACTATGAAGGTAAGAAAGAATTGTTCGAAGGCTTGGCAATGGCTTCTTTGGAAAAGGATTGGAAAACTTATCCGGTATTGCATTTGGATTTGAATGCCCAGCGCTATGATTCGGTCGATAGTTTGACTTCTATTCTGAATGATACCTTATGTGAGTGGGAACGTCTCTACGGAACACAGGAAAGTGAAACAACGTTATCTCTCCGCTTTAAGGGTGTTATTCAACGGGCGGCTGAGAAAACAGGCCGGAATGTGGTGGTCTTGATTGACGAATACGATAAACCGATGCTACAAGCAATCCATAATAAAGAGCTTCAATCCAGTTATCGAAATATCCTGAAGGCATTTTATGGAGTACTGAAAAGCAAGGATGCTTATCTGCAGTTCGCGTTGCTGACCGGCGTAACGAAGTTCAGTAAAGTAAGCGTATTCAGTGACTTGAATAATTTGATGGATATATCCATGGATAATCGTTATGCCGCTATTTGTGGTATCACAGAGCAGGAACTTGTGACGGATTTGGGAGAATATATACGCGATTTATCTGAAACCTTGCAGATGAGTTATGAGGATTTACTGCGGGAATTACAAGAACGTTATGATGGTTATCATTTTGTAGAAGATTCAGAAGGCCTGTATAATCCGTTTAGTTTGTTGAATACTTTCGCCCGAAAGAAATTGGGTAATTACTGGTTCGAGACGGGAACACCGACATATCTGGTAGAATTATTGAAAGAGAATCATTATCCGTTGGAACATCTGACGTATGAGCAGGCAACAGCCGATACGCTGACCGGTATTGATACGGTGGATTCATCTCCGATTCCGGTACTTTATCAGAGTGGTTACTTGACGATTAAGGATTATGATCCGGAATTTGAGACATATACATTGGGTTTCCCGAATAAGGAAGTGGAAGAAGGCTTCACCCGCTTCTTGTTGCCTTATTATGCGCATATCCGTTCAGGAAGTTCGGCTTTCCATATTGTGAACTTTGTCAAGGAAGTGCGTTCAGGGAATATAGACGGATTCATGAAACGTCTTCAGAGTTTTTTCTCGGATACACCTTACGAGCTGGTACGTGACTTGGAATTGCATTACCAGAATGTTCTGTTCATCATCTTCCGCTTGGTAGGATTTTATACCCAGGCCGAATACCATACATCCGAAGGACGTGTAGATCTGGTTATCCGCACGGACCAGTTCGTTTATGTGATGGAATTTAAGTTAGACGGCACAGCCGAGGAAGCCTTGCAGCAGATAGAAGAAAAGCAGTATGCTTTGCCTTTCGTATCCGATTCGCGCCGCTTGTTCAAGGTAGGTGTGAACTTCAGCAACGCGACTCGGAATATCGAGAAATGGCTGGTGAGATAACCGGCTCTTGTCTGTTATCGGTTACTTCTTTTCGTGTTCCCGGATGAATTGCAAGAGCAATGGGAAGGACGGTGCTGCCATGTTCCCATGATCATACCCGTCCAATTCATACAGTGTTACATCCGGATGTCCTAATAACTTGAATAAACGGTGGAAGAATGCTTGCTCTTCATATCTTCCGTACAGTTCCTTTTCCCTGTCTGCTGAGATAATCAGGATAGGCGGACAGTCTTTCCGTACATAGTAAAGCGGAGCTATCGAGTCGATCAAAGGTTGTAATGGTGGCATTCCCATGCGGCGCCGGGCTTCAAAGTGCGTAATGACTTGTCCGCTGAAGGGAATCAGTCCGGCGATTTGATCGGCGTCCTTTCCGTATTTTTTTAATAAGCTTTTATTCAATCCTACCAAATCGATCAGATAACCTCCGGCAGAATGACCGGATAAATAAATCTTTTGGCTACTTCCTCCGTATTGGCCAATGTGATCGAATGTCCAGCTGACGGCTAGTGTCGCGTCATCAATGATCTCCGGGATAGTTACTTTCGGCGACAAGCGGTATTCGACACCTACAACGATCAGACCTTCTTTTAATAACGCCTCTGGTATTTCCCGTTTTCCTCCGGTCAGACCACCTCCGTGAAACCAGACAACCACGGGTGCGTCCTTAGCATCTGACGGATAAGCAATATCCAGCCGGCACATCGAATCAGCATATGCGTCATTTGTCTGTCGGTAGGCAATGTTTCGTTCGTAACGATAATCGGCAGCGATTGCTTGCCAGGCACAAAGGCAGCTTAGAATAATAAACACAACAATTCTTTTCATGATATTTTAAATTTCTGTTTCCTGCAAAGGTAGAGATATTTGCTTACTTTCGTACCTTTGCAGACAATAAAATCAAGAGATATGGCAATAGCTTTTTATGCGGAAGATATTGAACTTCCGGCAATCAATAAACAGGCAGTGAGCGGTTGGGTGAGAGCTGTGGCTGCGACGTATGGCAAGAAAACGGGCGACATCAGTTATATTTTCTGTTCGGATGAAAAGATTCTGGAAGTCAATCGCCAGTATTTGCAACACGATTATTATACGGATATCATCACGTTCGATTATACGGAGGGAAACAAGATTTCCGGCGATTTATTCATCAGTCTGGATACGGTTAAGACGAATGCCGAGGCTTTTCATACTTCGTATAACGAGGAATTGCACCGGACTATTATTCATGGCATTCTGCATCTTTGCGGCATCAACGATAAAGGTCCGGGCGAACGGGAAATCATGGAGGCGAATGAGAATAAAGCCCTGGCGATTTTACCGGAAGCATGTAAAGAGGCCTGATCAGGCGCAAAAGGAAATAAATGTTCACTTCCCGACAGAAACTTCCCTTTCTGCCGGGATTTTTTGTCTTTTCTCTCGATATAAATTTTGTTCGCCGTGGGCGTTTTTATATTCGCCCTCGGTGAATATATATTCGTCGTCGGCGATTATATGTTCGCCCAGGGCGAACAAAGAAAATGTACCTGGAAAAACAAGTTTATCTCGTTTGAACAGGAAGTTTATCAGATTAGCTGTACCCGTTTAAGGGAAGATGATTCGGAAACAGCAGCCCTGAGTATTCTCGGAAGTTGCCGAGATACTGCCTCCATGCAGGGTAATGATTTGTTTACAGAGGCTGAGACCGATACCTGAACCGCTTGGTTTGGTGGTGAAGAACGGGATGAAAATCCGTTCCAGTACGTCGGGCAGGATGCCTTCTCCGTTGTCTTGGATGATGAAGATCCGTTCTTTTCCGTTCGATTCGGCCAGGACTTGGATAGAAGGTTCGCTCACAGTGGCACAAGCCTCGCGGGCGTTCTTCAATAAGTTCAGGAAAACTTGCTCCATTTGTGCCCGGTCGGCTTCCCATTCCAGTGATTCGTCGGTCAGTTGGAAGTGGATATATGGTTCCGGATTCAGGCGTTTCAGGTCGGCAAAGAACTCTTTGACGGAAATACGGACTTTAACCGGCGGAGCGATGCGGGTGAGTTTTCGGTAATTCTCTACAAACTCCAGCAGACCTTTGCTGCGACGGCGGATGATGTTCAAGCCTTGTTGCAGATGCTGGCGATTCCGGATTTCTTCGGGATACTCTTTACATCGTTCGCTTAAGGTCTCGGCCAACGAGATAATGGGTGTAATGGAATTCATGATTTCATGCGTAAGAACGCGGATCAGCTTTTGCCAGGCTTCCATCTCATTTCGTTCCAAAGTCGCGTGGATGTTCTTTAAACTGACAATCCATCGTTCGCATCCTTGCAGATAAATACGGGTCACGTCGATGGATAAATCCAAAGGCAGGTTTTGTCGGGTGTAACGGACTACCGGCAATTGTTTTCGGATCGCCGTCAAAATCTCATCAGGTAGGAATGGCGAGGACGCCAACAACGTATCAGCAGCCCGGTTGGTCCAGTCTATCTTCCCTTGCTTATCGGCAACGAGGACGGCGGTATCGACTTTATTCAACAGGCTTTCGTAATATTGTCTCTTGACTTCTTCGTTCAGTAATTGCTGGCGCAGCGAACGAAGGGCTGCCGACAAATCGGTAGCCAGTTCCTGCATGGCTTTGTCTTTAAACGGGGCGTGAACCATTTGGGTTAAGTCGTGTTGCAACAGACAATCGACCAGATAACGCCAAGACTTCACCTGCCGCATCTGCAGGATATAAAGCCGGATGCTGATACTCACGATAGCCAATACGCTGAATACGCTGCAAAAGAACCATTCCTGCAGCAGACTGTAGGCAAGGAACAGAGCCGAAAGGAAAATTCCGGCGATGTGGAGCGCGATTGTCAGCGTATAGGTTTTCATAAGCCTAACTTTTCGATTTTACGGTAAAGGGAGAAACGGGTGATTCCCAATAGCTCGGCGGCATAGGTCATATTGCCGTTGCTTTGTCGCAAGGCACGTTCGATGGTCTTTCGTTCTACCTGTTCCAGATTCAGTTCGTTGTCTTCGGGCTGTTTCCGCTCGTGTGTGGCCGGATACAACGGAAAATCGTTCGGACGCAACAGGCTGCTTTCGTTGAGGATTACGGCGCGTTCCAATACGTGCTGTAACTCGCGGACGTTGCCCGGCCATTTGTATTTCATCAACTTGGCACTGGCATCCCGGCTGAAGCCTTTGATCTCTTTCTTGTATTTCCGGTTATAATGTTTCAGGAAATGCTCGGCCAACAACAGAATATCTTCACCCCGTTCGCGCAGCGGCGGAATGATCAGTTCGATGGTATTGATACGATAGAGCAAATCCTGACGGAAATTCCCTTCGGCTACTAGCTGATGCAGGTTGGCATTGGTGGCACAAATCAGACGGACATCGATCGGAATCGGTTCGACAGCTCCTAAACGTGTGATGTAACGCTTCTCAATTGCCGTCAGGAGTTTCGCTTGCATTGGCAACGACAGATTTCCGATTTCATCGAGAAACAACGTACCGCCGGAAGCCGTTTCCATCCGTCCAGGTTTCGACTTGCGGGCATCGGTAAACGCTCCTTTCTCGTATCCGAACAGTTCACTCTCGAAGAGTTGTTCCGGAATACTGCCCAAATCGATGGTAATGAAGGCATCGTCGCGCCGGGGAGAATAATATTTCAGTAACCGGGCCACCAGGTCTTTTCCGGTTCCGTTCTCGCCCGAGATAAGGATATTCGCATCCGTTTCAGAAAGCCGGGTAATCGTTTCTTTCACTTTCTGCATAGCCGGCGATTCACCGATCAGTTCCGGCAGATCAGGCTCTCCTTTCAAGGCATTCATTTGAGCTTGGAGGCGATCCACTTCTTTACGGGAATGGCTCAGCTTGATAGCCGAAGAAAGCGTTGCCAATAACTTCTCCGTTTCCCAGGGCTTGGATACAAAGTCGGTCGCTCCGGCTTTAATCGCCCTGACAGCCTTTTCCGTATCCGAATAAGCCGTCATGAAAATGACAACCGCCTGCGGATCGATGTTCAGGATTTGTTCGAGACACTCAAATCCTTCCTGTCCGCTTACGGCATCACGCCTGAAGTTCATATCCAGCAAAACCACATCCGGCTGGAATGTTCGCATAAAGTGTTCGATACGCGCAGGCTGTGTGGTTACTTTGATCTTCTGCATATACGGTTCGAGCAGCATATTCAAAGCAAACAGAACATCTTCGTTATCGTCGATAATCAATATTTTCCCTTTTTCTTCCATACAGGCAAAGATACAAGGAATACAAATACCTTGTGCGTGCGTTCCCGCACGTTTTTTGTGCAGAATCGCACGGAGTTAATTCTCTCCTTTTCCTATATATCGCTATCATATAATAGGTTATGGATATGGCACGATATTTGAATCTATGTTTGTGATAAATCGTGTCTATATGAAACTCTATCGGAATATACTTTTATTAAGTGGAAGCCTGTGGCTGACTTTGACGAGCGTTGGACAAACCCGACATACATTGACATTGAAACAGTCGATTGAATTGGCGCAAGCCTATTCTCCGGAAGCGCAGGCGGCTGCACATACGTATCGGGCTGCTTATTGGAGTTACCGCTACTTTCGGGCCAATTATCTGCCGGGAGTCAGCTTAACCTCTTCGCCTTATCTGAACCGGCAGATTAATAAGGTAACACAACCCGACGGAACCGAACAGTTTATCCGGCAGAACCAATTGAGTACGGATCTGGCTCTCTCTATCAGTCAGAATATTTGGTTTACGGGTGGTAACTTGTTTATACAGACAGCTACGCAGCGGATGGATGAACTGACGACAAAAACGAAGGCTTATAATACGCAACCGATTACCATTGGTTACCGTCAGTCGCTTTTCGGTTATAATTCTTTGAAGTGGGACCGGCGTATTGAGCCGGTACGTTTTCGGGAAGCCAAGAAAAGCTATGCGGAAACTTTAGAGTTGATTGCCTCTAAAACGTGTGATTTGTTTTTCAGTCTGGCAACGGCGCAGGCAAACCTGCAAATAGCCAAGTCCAATTATGCTTCGGCAGATACATTATACCGGTATGCAAAAGGTCGGTATGAGATCGGAAGCATATCAGAGAATGAGATGTTGCAGCTGGAAGTAAACCGGCTGAATGAAGAAACGAATGTGATGAAGGCTCAGATAGAAGTAGAAGAAGCTGCCTTGACATTCCGTTCTTTTTTAGGTTTGCGGGAAGATGAGAATCTGGAAGTCCTTCCGAGTGTCGAAGATATTGTTGCGTTTGAAGTACCATTAGACCGTGCTTTGGAACTGGCGTATGCGTATAGTCCGGAAATGGAAACTTATGAACGGATGCGGCTGGAGAGTAAAAGTAATCTGGCTGCAGCTCGGGCTGAACGGGGACTAAAAGCCGATTTGTACCTGCAGTTTGGTCTTTCGCAGACCGGAGAAGAATTAAGGGCTTCCTATCGGAATCCGTTGAATCAACAGTATGTGAGTCTTTCATTAGCCATTCCGATTCTGGATTGGGGACGCGGGAAAGGAAAAGTCCGCGTAGCAAAGTCTCAAATGGAGTTGGTTGATACGCAAGTGGGCCAAGCCATGACCGACTTCGAACTGAATGTCCGGAAGATGGTGCGACAGTTTAACTTGCAGGCGAAGCAAGTACAGGTAGCCCAGAAGACGGATGAAACGGCCCGTAAACGTTATGAAGTAGCCATGAAGTTATACCTGATGGGAAAGTCGTCTATCCTGGATTTGAATGCCGCTACGACCGAAAAGGATGCTGCACAGCGTAATTATCTGTCGGCGATGAAAACCTATTGGACATTGTATTATGGGTTGCGTAGTATGACGCAATATGATTTCCAACAGAATTGCCCGTTAAGTGAAAATTTACCCGAAATATAAACGAAACTCTTATGGATATAAAACTGGAAAAGAAACCTTGGTACATACGTTACCGTTATTATTTGGCCGGAGCTTTCCTGGTATGCTGTGGTCTGATTTATGTGATTGTATTGGCTTCTGGTCCGAGGCGGTTGCGGATTAACGCAGAACATATTCAGATAGAAGAAGTAAAACAAGCCGACTTTATGGAATATGTAGATGTAGAAGGCATTGTTCATCCGATTCTGACGATTATTGTCAATACGCGGGAAGCCGGAAATGTGGATCAGATCATCGGAGAAGAAGGCAGTTTGCTGAAGAAAGGCGATACGATTCTGACACTGACGAATCCGAATTTGATGCGCGAGATAGAAGACCAGCAGGATGAATGGGAGAAACAACGGATTTCGTATCAGGAGAAAGCCCTGGAGATGGAACAGAAGAGTCTGACTTTAAAGCAACAGACGTTGGAAGCCGAGTATGAATTGAATAAGATCCGGAAGAGTTTCTCGCTCGAAAAGGAAGAGTATGCGATGGGAATCCGTAGTAAAGCCCAGCTGGAAGTATCGGAAGACGAGTATCGGTATAAGACGGAATCAACCCGCCTGAAGTTGAAAAGCCTCCAGAGCGATTCTTCCATGACGGTTATCCGGAAAGAGTTATTGCAAAATGATCGTGACCGGGAAGAAAAGAAGTTGATACGAAGTCGGCAACGGATTGAGGATTTGATAGTCCGCTCTCCGATAGACGGGCAGCTGAGTTTCGTGAAAGTAACGCCCGGACAACAGGTGGCTGCCGGAGAGAATATCGCGGAAGTCAAGGTGATGGATCAGTTTAAGATTCATACATCCCTCAGTGAATATTACATTGATCGGGTAACGACCGGCTTGCCGGCTGCCATTACTTATCAGGGAAAACGTTATCCGTTGAAGATCAGTAAGGTGATTCCGGAGGTGAAAGATCGTCTCTTTGAAGTAGATTTGGTCTTTACCGGAGAAATGCCGGAGAATGTCCGACTGGGGAAAAGTTTCCGGGTACAAATCGAATTGGGACAACCCGAGCAGGCATTAGTCGTTCCACGTGGAAACTTTTATCAGCAAACCGGTGGGCAGTGGATTTATAAAGTCAATGCCGACAAGACGCGGGCTGTAAAAGTCCCGGTAACCATTGGCCGGCAGAATCCTCGTCAATACGAGATCACAGAAGGATTACAACCTGGCGACTTGGTCATTGTGTCCGGATACGATACCTTTGGTGAAGCAGAAGAGCTGGTATTTTAAAAGTCTATGTTATTGATGATAGAAATAAGAGATATATGATACAACATTACCTGAAAGTTTCTGTACGCGATCTGATGAGATATAAAACGCAGAATTTGATAGCCCTTTGTGGCGTGGCTTTGTCGTTGCTTTGTTTTAGTATCTGTTTGTACTGTAGCCGCTATCTGTTTGGTACGGACGACTGCTTCCAGCACGAAGATCGCATTGTACAACTGATTGTCACAGATGGAAAATCTCCGATGAGCGGTACGCCGCCTTATTTGACGGAGTATTTGCCCGCGCAAGGTGTCCAGGCCGCCGGATTTTGTGCTGTGGCGTATCCGCAGGAACGTTGCTACCAAGTTTCTATCAATGAAGAGAAAGTATTGCCCTACGACTTCACGGTCCTGGAAACCGACTCGGCTTACCGTACGGTGTTTACGCCGCGCGTCTTGTTTGGTTCGTGGGAACAGGCTGTACAGACGCCCAACGCCGTCATTCTGTTCGAGAGTAAGGCACGGCAAATATTCGGCTCGCCCGAGCAGGCGATTGGGAAACCGATGGTATCTGCCCAGCGTTTTTGGACATCCCCGAAGACAACTCCGCGCGAAGGTGGTATCGCTTATACGATCCAGGCCGTCATCGAAGATTTGCCCTTGAATACGAGCTTGAACTTCTTGGGAAAAACCGACGCGCTGGTGATGAACGACAGCGAAGGACTTTTCCAAAACCGACGGGAGAATATGACCGGGGGTAATACCTTTGTCTTGCCGCCCGAAGGCCAGTCAGCCCAGCAATGGTCTGCCGAATTGGAGAAAAGAGATCTGACGATCCGCCTTTTCGATCATGAAGAGCAGATTCAAGGAGGATATTTGGGTAAGATGCTTTGGGAACACGGGCCAGTTCCTTATTTCGGGACGATCACCCTCGTGGCGGGTGTACTGGTCTTGCTGGTTGGGTTGCTGAACTTCTTCCATTTTGTAGTGGGTGCCTTTCTGACCCGCATTCGGGAATGTAATATCCGCCGGGTAAACGGTGCGGGATTCTGGAATCTGTTTGAATTATTGTTCACACAGATGGGCGTTGCCATCCTGATAGCCGCTCTTTTCACTTGCTGTTTGATTGAACTGCTCGCCCCGTATTTGCATTTGACGCTGGTGAGATACTCTATTCAGATTGATCCGGCGCTGTTGATGTGGCAAACATTCACTTACTTACTGATACTATTGGCCGTTTGTGCCGTGATCTCGGCTCTCGTTATCCTGAAAATACGGCGGATAGACATTCAGTCCGGTTTATTTGGAGGAACGGGACGCTATGGGAAACATCGCCTGCGGAATGTTCTGCTGGGCGTGCAATTATTCATCGGTTGGATCTTCTTATCCTTGGCCGCAGTCCTCTACTTGCAGTCCGACCATACGGAAAATAATTTGTTCAGCTCACTGTCCATCGAAGAGAAAGAACGGATCCTAAGTGTGCCGCTGGATTATACATTTATGAAGAATCCGCAGAAATTAGACATCATCGCCGAGTTTCAGAAGTGCCCGGACGTAGAAGACATCTTGCTGGCGGATATTAATTATTTGCAGGGTATATCCGGAACGGGACTATGGAAAGACGAGAACCGGGATGGTAATTATATAGAATCGTATGTGATGAACGTTTCTCCAAACTTCTTCCAGTTTATGAACTTGTCGATATTGGTTGGACAAACATTTGATTCAATGGATAAGATGGTAGTCGATGAAATCTTGGCGAAACGAACCGATGAAGACTTATTGGGTAAGACTTTATATGATTATGAAGCAGGTTATACTGTAGTTGGTATTTGTGCTCCCTTTATAGCTAATGCCTATAGTGTTGCATCGAATGGCTATATGTTTGTACCTTCCGAATTCTCCGATTATGTCGGCCATTGTTACGTGAAATGCCGGGAAGGCAGAGTGGAAGAAGCTACGGCTTATGTAGAGTCTGTTCTCCGGAATGCCTTACCCGAAAACATTAGTAATCACATACCCACTCTGATGGATGACATACGTGAGGAACAGGCTGTCGAGTTTAAGCTACGCGGTGTTGTTTTGTTTATGGCCTTTATTTCCTTACTGATTTCCATGCTGGGAATCTATTCTGCCGTTACGTTAGATACGGAATATCGCCGGAAAGAAATGGCGATCCGGAAAATCAACGGAGCCGGGATTCGCCAGATTGCGATACTTTTTGCCCGGCTATATATCGTTTTGTTGTTCTCGACGGCTATATTGGCTTTTCCATTAGTTGGTGTATTACTTCATTTCTTTAGCCAGATGTATGCTTCCTTTGTTGAGGTAGGTGTTTTATTCTATAGTTCGATCTTTTTGGTCGTAGTTCTTTTAACGGTTGTAACTGTATATGTCAGAATCCGGAATATTGCTCGGATTAATCCGGCAGAAGTAATCAAGCGAGAATAAACCTAAGGATTGAATGGATAATGCAATAAAGATAGAAATAGAATATGATAACACATGATTTGAAAGTAGCAATCCGGAATCTGCTGAAGTATAAAGTGCAGACGGGAATTAGTATGCTGGGCTTGGCGGCAGGCTTTATCTGCTTTGTCTTGTCTGCCTTTTGGATTCATTATGAGATGACTTACGATCAGTTCCGGAAAGATGCCGACCGACTTTATTTGGTGCGGGTGAATGATGGTTTCGCCGAAGGACGGATTACGTGGCGTGTGCCGGTACCTTTAGGTCCATATCTGAAAGAACACTTCCCGGAGATAGAATCGTTTGCTCATTTCTCTTCTTATGAATATCGGGTCCAAGTAGAAGGGAGATACGAACAAGCTTTCTTCTCATCGGCCGACAGTGCTTGGGTGCAGATGATGGATGTCCAATTAGTAGATGGGAACCGGAACTTTATGCAGGAACGCTCCAAGGAAGTAGCTATTACGGAAGAAACCGCTAAGGCTTGGTTTGGCCATGAGAATCCGTTAGGAAAGGAATTGGAAATACGGACTGGCGATAAAAGAACGATTGGTGCAGTTGTTCGGGTGAATAACCGGCATACCAATTTCCCGATTGCCTTGATGGGTGATCCGCGGAAAGATCGGACATGGTGGAATCAGACTTGGAGGATGTTGGTAAAGGTGAAAGAAGGAACGGATATTCCGGCATTGGAAGCTAAGATAAGCGAGAATCTGCCGTATGAACTGATACATCCAAACGAAGTACGGAATACCGGTATTGAACGTTTATATCTTACGCCTTTAACGGAATTGCGCTATGCGAAAGACTTCCGTAATCAAAGTGAAGGTAGTATTACCTTCCGGTACATCGTTTATTTCTCTGTAACCGGTTTGTTGGTGATTCTCTGTGCGCTGATGAATTATTTGACCTTGTTTATTAACCGGATGCAAGTCAGGAAACGGGAAATGAAACTTCGTCTCGTACATGGAGCGTCGATCCAGTCGTTAGTCCGTTTGTTGAGTTTAGAGTTCTTGCTTCTGTTGATGGGTTCGTTCCTGATCGGGATGTTAGGTATGGAAATCCTTTTCCCGGCCTTCCTGGAATTGACAGGAACGGATGCCGGTCGAACTTCCTTGTATGGAGAAGCTTTGCTCTTCCTGATACTTATTTCTGTTTTGTTGCTGGGTGTGGCAATCGGTGTGATTTATGGTATCCAACGCAGGCAATTGCAGGGATCAGGAAATGGAGAGAGCGAACGTCGTTTCCGTACGTGGATTCGGAAAGGCAGTATTGTCTTCCAGCTTTTTATCTGTATGCTTTTTATGACGGGCACACAATGGATGAACCGTCAGTTGGATTATTTGCGCCAGCATGATTTAGGAATGGAGTTACACAACCGGGGTTATTTTGCCCTCGACAGAACAGAAAATACTTCCCCTTTCGTAGAGAAATTGAAACAATTACCGATGATTACCGAAGTCCTTCCGGCAGATTATCGTCCCTTGGTGACGGATATAGGGACATCCGTTGGGCAGATTTATCAATGGGAAGGATTGGAACAGAAGCTGGATGTACCGATGCCGATCAACTTGTTTGTAGGAGATGAAACATTGGCCCGCTTTTATGGGCTTACGCTTTTGGCTGGTGAATGGCTGAACGAATTTTCCGGCTATGGAGAGATTGTAATCAATGAATCGTTGGCTCGACGTATGGGATATACGCCGGAAGAAGCGATTGGAAAACATTTGATCACTATATTGCAGACTCCCAATCAAGTGATCAAAGGTGTGGTGAAAGATTTCCAATATACGTCTCCGACCGAGCAAGTTCCGAATACAGGTTTTATTATTGGGGATGAAATGGGATTGATGCTCTGGAAAAATGGTATCCTTTTCCGTTTCAAGGAAGGAACATGGGACGCTTGCCGCACGGCGATTGAACAGCTTTGCCGGAAAGAAGCTTCGGATAAAGAAATTACGCTTGTCAACGAAGAAGAGTCCTATAATAAATACCTGCAATCCGAAGCCATGCTGGCCCGTTTGCTGGCATTCGCCTCGTTGATTTGTATGTTGGTAGCTATCTTTGGCATCTATTCATTGGTGACGCTTACTTGCGAACAACGTCGTAAGGAAATAGCCATTCGGAAAGTCAATGGTGCTACGGTACGGAATATCCTTTCACTGTTCTATCGGGAATATATTGTGTTGTTACTGTTAGCGGCATTACCGGCATTTCCGTTAGCATATATCTTGGTTAAACATTGGATAGAAACCTACACGCGTCAGATGTCGATTCCGATTGCTCCGGCATTGGGCGTTTTTCTTGTCTTGTTATTGGTAGTCGGGTTGAGTATTAGTTGGCGTGTCTGGCGTGCCGCCCATGAGAATCCGGCGGAAGTCATCAAGCGGGAATAAATTAGGAAGACAAACAGGTAAGGCAATAAAGTCTGCTAGCCTTGTTAAGTTCGAATATAGAAACATATAAACTGAAAAGATATGATACTACATTACCTGAAAGTGGCTGTGCGTAGCCTGATGAAGTATAAGACGCAAACGATCATAAGTATTATTGGTTTGGCTGTCGGTTTTGTATGCTTGGCCTTTTCCATGATTTGGATTCGGTACGAGTTGACATATGATGATTTCCATCGGGGAGCGGAACGAATCTATGTACCGTATAAAACCAGTGGGCTTGATTTGAAAGGCTTTTCTCCCCATTCGGCTTTCCCGGTGGGCAAGGTGATACGGGAAACTTTCCCGGAAGTGGAAGATGCCACGTCGTTTTCCTATTGGAAGACCCAAGCCGGACGAACTGCGGATGAACGGATGGAAGTTGAATATATACGAACTGACTCGGCTTTTATCCGGATGTTTGATATCCGTTTGTTGCAGGGAAGTTGGGGATTCTTGCATAAGCCGGAGGAGGAAATCGCCTTGACACAGGAAGCGGCGCAACGTCTCTTCGGATCGATAGAGGATGTGTTGGGTAAAGAGTTGTATTTGTATGGGAAACCGAGGAAGATAACGGCTTTATTATCGGGTTGGAGTAAACACTCCAATTTCTTTTATGAGATTATAGAAGGTATGCCAGACAAAGCCAATGATGATTGGAATATGAGCGGCTTTTATTCCTGTTTGCGCTTGAAGGAAGGCGTGGACTGGAAGGCGTTTGCCGAGAAGTTGAAGCAAACAAACCTAAACCCGAAAGGCGGTGTCTCTATGAGTGGATTGATGTTGGAGAGGTTGATGGATTGCCATTATACCCTGTTTCAAGATACAAACCGGATTGCTTTACAATATGTCCAGTTGTTTTCGGTGGTGAGTATGTTGATTATCGGTGTAGCATTGGTTAATTTCTTTTCCATGATGGTGACACGCATCCGTATCCGCCGGAGAGAAATCGGGTTACGTGTGGCTTGCGGTTCGACAACGGGTGGGCTGTTCCGTTTGTTTGTTTCCGAATTGGTGTTGCTTATGTTGGGCAGCGGACTTTTAGGACTGGTGTTTCTGGAGGTCGCTAAAGAAAAGTTTCAGGAACTATCGGCGGTAGAAGGTGGACTTTATCTGCCGGCTTTGGGTTACTTCTTTTGCCTTTTCCTTGTATCCGTGTTACTTTCGGTGGTGATTATCCGTTATTATAGCCGGAAATCCATCGTGGAAACTTTGCATCATACGATTGGAAATGTACGGGAGCGGATGTTCTTCCAGCAAGGTAGCATTATTATCCAGTTGACAATCTGTGTCGGTATTTTATGGGGCTTGTCGGTTTTGTTTCTTCAACTAAATCATTTGTCGCATACCGATATTGGTTTCGAACGTGACGGACGGGCAACGTTTGCATTTTATCCACAAGAAGAAGGTGTGATTGCACAGATCAAACAAATACCTTATGTGCAGGAAGTGAAAGAATTACTTTCGCTCTTACCTCGACGAGGTGCAGCTGCCACATCCGTCAATACGTGGGACGGAAAGTCGGAGGATGATGAGCCGTTCGATATCCAATATATTCCCGAGGGGCAAGAATTTATGGATTTCTATGGTCTTCGATTGATTCAAGGCGCACCGTTGTCGGAACAGACAGATGGTTATCAGGTTTTGATCAATGAGACGGCGGCGAAACGCCTGGGTTGGGCAGATCCGGTTGGGAAACACTTTGGATATATTGCTTCGGAAGGAAAGAAATTACGGGGATATACCGTGGTAGGTGTGATTAAAGACTTCCATATTTCAGCTCCGACAGATCCGGTACAACCTGCTTTGTTGGCGGGGCATGGTGTCGGGGAAATCCGTATCGGTCGAGATTTCCTGATTCGTTTCGATGAAAACCGTACGGCTGATTTGCATCGGGCGGTTGAATCCATCATGCAAGGTTTGGACGGTCATCATGATTTCGAATTGAAGACCGTTCGTGAAGCCTATGATGAATACCTGACTTCCGAACGTTCGTTGATGAAGCTGCTCGCTTTTGTATCGGTAGTTTGTATAGTAATTTCTCTGTTTGGTGTGTATTCGCATGTGACGCTTGCTTGTGAACGGCGGCGGAAAGAAATCGCTATCCGAAAAGTAAACGGGGCAACGGCTTGGCTTATCATGCAAAGCTTCCTGAAACAGTATGTTTGGATGTTGCTTCTCTCCTGCCTCATCGCCTTTCCGGTAGGGACGCTGGTGATGCGACGTTGGTTGGAACAATATGTTGAACAGACCACGATAAATGGTTGGTTGTATGGTTTGATTATGGTAATCTTGGCTTTGTTTATCGGACTTTGTACCGGACGAAGTGTCTGGCGTGCCGCGCATGAGAATCCGGCGGAAGTCATCAAGCGGGAATAGCTCGACGATGCTTCCTGAGCTGCGGAAGGCCTGTCGAGCACTCCGACGATGCTTCCTGGGTCGCGGAAGGTCTGTCGAGCACTCTGACGATGCTTCCTGAGCTGCGGAAGGTCTGTCGGAGTACTCGGATGATGCTTCCTGAGAAAAGGAAGGCCTGTCGGACACTCGGACAGAGCTTCCCGAACAGCGGAAGCATCGTCCGAGGATTTAGAAAAAGGAAAAAGAATTAAAGAAATAGATACAATGAAAACACTTACGTATGCATGGCGTTTCTTGGCCCGTTCCAAGGCATATACGATAATCAATATCTTGGGATTGTCGTTCAGTTTGGCTTGTTGCCTGATTTTAATGAGGTATATCCATCGGGAACTGACGGTTGATACACATTGTGTGGACCGGAATGAGGTGTATGGTGTGATTGTTGACATGGAAGGTTCTCGGGGATTAAGTAGTTATTCGAACGGGAACGAGAAGGATAGTACTTATATTGATCCTCGTTTTATCGAGATGACAGGGAGCGCAATTACAATGCAAGACGATTATGTATTGTCGGGTAACCAACGTTTTCAGGCGAATGTACTGGCAGTGGACAGTGGTTATCTTCAGTTGTTTCCATATCAGGTAGTTGAAGGAAAGTTGTCGTTGGATAATCCGCAGTCGGCTTACCTGATGGAAGCTTTTGCCCGTAAACTTTTCGGCAAAGAAAATCCGGTGGGAAAAGTGCTTCGGTATAGTAACGGGAAGGATGTAACGGTGGCTGGCGTATTGGCCGAACCGACTTGTAAGACTTTGATTCGATTTGATGTCTTGCTATCTTCATCTATATCAGAACATTGGGAACGTATGCAGACTGAGTTTTATCGTTTTTCACCGGGCACGGATATGGCAGAAATCAATCGGATTGCTTCGAATCCCCGTTTTGTGAATCCGCATATGAAAGATATAGATACGCGGCAGGAAACTTTTTCCTTTATCCCATTGAAAGAGATTTATTGGGAAGAATCGGTCATGAAATCACTTCGCGAGGATCAGATGTTCAGTTACGGCGTTCGTTCCTATTTGTATGTGATTGGTGGTATCTGTTTGTTGCTTTTCCTGACAGGTGTGATCAATTTCCTGAACTTGTATCTGGTTTCCTCTTTGAAACGAGGAAAAGAATACGGGGTGAAACGCATCTTCGGGATTCATCCCAAAGGACTGTTTGCGCAGATGTGGATAGAAAACTTGCTGCTGGTCGGCATTGCTTTGTTCTTTGCCTGGTTATGGATTGAGATTGCAACGCCCTGGATAGAACACTTATTAGCTTATCACTTTGTTTATACCATTTTCGATGTTCAGCTTTCGGGTGTGGTCTTGGTGTTCCTTCCGTTATTGACGGCTGGTTATTCATATTTCAAGTATAGCCGGATGTCGCCGATTGTTTCGATTCAGTCTGTCGGTCAAAGCAGCCGTTCGGTTCGGGTACGTATGGCATTTCTTTTTGTACAGTATCTGTTCTGTTTCTTACTCGTTGCTCTTTCTTTATATTTCAACCAACAATTGTCGTTGATGTTGCATACCGATCCGGGAATCCGGACAAAAGATATCATCCAAGCCAATTTGATTTATGAGTCGCGCGACATGGCAATCTATCGAGATCCGGCAAAGATTCAGGAACGTGTAGATCGTATTAAGCACATTGACCAGCAACTGAATGCTTGTCCGCATATCCAAGAATGGACTAACGGCTACGATTGGTTGCCGAATCCGGGATACAGCACTCTGTTTACGAACGAAGCAGGCCAGGTTCAGAATGTTCAGGTACATACGGTTTGTGTAGAATTCTTTCATCTGTTTGATATACAAGTTTTGGAAGGAGCTCTACCGGAAACAGATGATAAAACAGCTACTTATTTCGTTGCCAACCAAGCAGCAATGAAAGCTTTTGGGTTCGATAGTTGCGAGAATGCCCGGATAGCAGAAGACAGTAATGTGCGTGCTTCCAGAAAAGATCCGTGGATGCCCATTTGTGCGGTGGTAGAAGATACATATATGAGTCATGTGAGTGAAGGAATTAAGCCAACTGTTTATCGGGTGTTTGTAGGTTATGGCGGTGATTGTTATCAGATAGCTTGTGCTCCGGGCCATACGAAAGATGTATTGGATTATTTACGGAAGGTAGAACTTGATACTTATGGATCGGAAGACTTTGAATATTCGTTACTCGAAGATGATATGCAGGCTCTTTACCGGCAAGACCGCCAGGTAGCGCATATTTATACTGTCTTTGCGTTGGTAGCCATTGCGGTATCTTGTTTGGGTTTGTTTGGTTTGTCTTTGTTTGATGTCCGACAGCGTTACCGCGAAATAGGTATTCGAAAAGTGAATGGCGCCCAGTTGAAAGATATTTACCGCTTGTTATTCCGGAAATACATGTTCCTGTTATTGGTATCCTTTGCCGTTTCGATACCGGTAGCCGTAGCTGTGATTATCCGTTATACCGAGAATTTCGCGGTCAAAGCGCCGCTGGGTGCAGGAATCTTCCTGTGGTCATTATTGTTGGTATCGGTTATTTCGTTGGGAACATTGTTCTGGCAGGTAAACCGGGCAGCACGGATTAATCCGGCGGATGTAGTGAAGCGGGAATAAGTTGGGATAGATAACGAGGAAGGCTGTGCGTTCGTGCACGTTATTTGTGCGAAGACGCACAGGTGATTATCAGTAAGTGGTTCGTTAAGTTGTTGTAAACATAGCGTTTATCTGTTTGGCATACGTTTTGTTTATGTGTTTGTAGATATAAAAGAAGAAAGTATGAAACACGTGTTGTTATCATTGAGGACAATTTTCCGTTTTAAGACTTATACGGGGATTAATATAGCAGGCTTGGCACTGAGTTTGGCTTGTGTGTTTATCTTAGTACGTTATATCCATCAGGAAATGACGGTAAACCACTTTGTCCCGGAATTGGATCGGACGTTTCTGACGACAGTCGTGTATAATACTGGAAGGGTTAATTTGTCAGAAAGTTTAGATGAAAGTAAGAATCCAGACTATTTAAGCTTGGTAGCAGATCCATCTGTTGAACGGTATAGCCGGTTTATTATGCAAGAAGAAGATTTTGTACTCATTGATGAATATCGATATACTGTAAATACATTGGTCGTGGATAGTTCGTTCTTTCAGTTGATTCCTTATCCTTGTCTGGAAGGAACGATGCAGTTGGCACCGAATGATGCTTTAATTTCTGAAGAGTTTGCTAAAAAGATTTTTGGTAAGAAAAGTCCAATAGGGAAAGGAATGACTGTTTCTACTGGAAATGTTGTACGGATTGTAGGTGTGGTAGGTAAACCGGCAACGAAATCTTCTTTCCAGTTTGATGTCGTCCTATCTAATCAATTAGCTATGTGGTCAAGAGTTCCTTTTGAAGTAGTTCGTTTATATAAGTCGGAAAATGTGGTTGCATTAAATCAGAAATTGGCGAAGCCTATGAAATTGGAAACATATATGGACCAGGCTGTTTATTTCCAATTGTTACCTCTTGAAGATATTTATTTTAATCGAGAAATAAGTAGTTATGCTAAGGCTATTTTACGAGGAAACAAAGATGTACTTCGGTTATTAGGATTGGTGTCGGGTTTGATCTTGTTAGTCGGCTTGTTCAATTATGTCAATCTTTATACTGTCATGATGCAGAAACGAGGGAAAGAATTAGGCGTGAAACAAGTCTTCGGAGCGAATAGACTACAAGTCTTCTTACAGTTGTATGCAGAGAATGTTTGTCTGAATTCGATCGCTTTATTCTTCGTATGGTTTTTCATAGAGCTGACACGGAATGTGATGGATTCAACCTTTGGTATTCCGGTTCAATCTGATGTTTGTTTTGATTGGCTGTTATCGGGAAGTGTATTTTTTGTTTTACCCTTCTTGACTGTTCTTTATCCGTTCTGGAAATATACACATGCAAGTCCGATTCATTCACTTCGTTCCGTATTTGTTGGAGGAAAATCGTTGACTTCTCGTTTTGTATTCCTTTTCTTCCAATATGTCATTACATTTTGTTTGGTTGTCGCAGCAATCTATTTAAGTCGACAACTCTATTTTTTGTTACATACTGATGTGGGTTATAAGACAGATCATATTATTTATTGTAATTTCTGGAAAGAGAATCCTGCTGCTGTCTTTGATGAAGAACTATATAGTAAGGAAAAGGAAAAAGAGAAAACAGCTTTTGCTCTCATAGAGAAACGTATTCAAGAGAGCCCTTTATTTACGGGGAAAGTCTATGGTGATCCTATTTATAAATTAAATATGAGTTTGGCTATAGGTTTTTCCACAGAAAAGGGAGAATCTGCAAAAGCTGTTTTTACGTATGTGGATAAAGCATATATGGACTTTTGGGGATTTCAAGTAATAGAAGGACGAGGATGGGATGAGAAGGATAGTTTTGCCCAATATAAATTGATTGCAAATCAAGCTTTCTTGAATGCTTTACATATTCAGGATTGGAAAACAGAAAAGGTAACACCTGATCAACGTTTATGGTGGACAAGTTCTGATCCAACTACGGAACTTATTCCTTATGAAATTGTAGGTGTTATGAACGATTTCAAATTGGGGCATTTATCAGGAGGAAATACTCCTGTTGTGTTCTTGTTCAATGATTGGATTCCTAAGAAAAACATGTTTGTATCTTTCGTTCCCGGCAAACAAAAAGAAGCGATTGCGTATCTTAAGCAAGTATATGCCGAAGCCATAGGAAGCGGCGAGTTTGAGTATTCATTGGTTACAGACGAGATTGCCAAGCTGCATGCAGAAGACCGGAAAGTGATGTTGGTGATCATCACCTTCGCTTTGATAGCTGTAGGTATTTCCTGTCTGGGTTTGTTCGGTCTTTCGCTTTATGATATTCGTCAACGTTATCGGGAGATTGGTTTGCGGAAAGTGCATGGTGCACAAGTCGGCGATATTTACCGGTTATTGATCAAGAAGTATGTTTACGTCCTGTTGCTGGCCTATCTGGTTGGTTCTACCGTAGCCTATCTCAGTATAGAGCGATATATGGAAACCTTTGTTCATCGTGCACCTTTATCCTTATGGATATTTCTGGTTGCAGGAGCCTTGGTCGCTTTGGTTGCTTTGCTTACTTTGTATGAACAAGTCCGGCGTGCCTCTCGGATTAATCCGGCGGATGTCATCAAACGGGAGTGAATTAGTAAGGCAATCAATTTATACTGTGCGTTCGTGCACGTTATTTGTGCGAAGACGCACAGGTGATTATCAGTAGGTAGTTTGTTAAGTTGTTGTAAACATAGCGTTTATCTGTTTGGCATACGTTTTGTTTATGTATTTGTAGATATTTTAACTGAGAAGCAATATGATATTACATTACTTGAAAGTTGCTGTACGTAGTCTGATGAAGTATAAGATGCAGAGTTTAATCTCTGCTATTTGTTTGGCTGTCGGGATTGTATGTTTCAGCTATGTCTATTTATTTGTATCGAATGTAGATAAGTCTGATCAACTATCCCGTTACGACCGGCGTGTTTTGATACAGGCTGTTTGGGAAAATCAATTGAGTACGAAGTTTTCTTTCGATGAGGTTTTACGGTTGGAAGAAGAACTGAAGCCGTTGGGCGTCTCTCATGTGGCGGCTTATACATTTGCAAATGAAGGAGAAGTCGAGTTTTTGGATTCAGAAGGGAAAGTTACTCCTTATTTGTTCCGTTACAGTTATGCTAATGCTTATTTCTTTCACTATTATGATATGACTTCGGAATTGGATTTACCGGAATTAAAACCTGATGAAGTTGTTTTGTCGGCAGCCTTTGCCCGTAAGGTATTCGGAAACAAAGACCCGAGAGGAGAAACTTTGCGTCTGGTCGGTAAAAAGGACGAAGGTAAAATCTATCGGATAAGAAGCGTTGTAGATGATTCGAAGATACAAATGGGTTATCAACAGGCGGATTGTTATTTCTCTGTGGAAGTACAGCCTCGGATGAATAATATATTTGTTGAATCGTTCTTGCCGGACGGTATGTCGCCTCAGGCATTCGAAGATGTTGTTGGAAAAATGTCTTTTCAGCGGGAAAGCGGAAAGATCTTATTGAGGCCTCAACTTAATAATCAGGATGGAGTACAGAAAAACATAGCCAAATTCCTTTTACTGATGCTTTCTTCATTGATTCTTGTTTCAGGCATGATCCAGTTTCTGAAGTTTGTTATTCAGTTGTTCTTCACTCGTCAGCGAGAATTGGCTTTGCGTAAATGTATGGGATCAGATAAAAAGGGGATATTCATGCTCCTGGCTTCCGAAGTATTTGTTGTGATGACATTGGCCTGGCTGTTATCATTATTATTCTCAGAATGGACTTTATTATTACTGAAGAACTACTTGCCGGATCAGATACTTTCTGCGTTGCCTTGGAAGCATGTGTATCTGATTCAATGTGTGGTTTATATACTTGTCATAGGAATAAGCCTGCTTATTATTATTTCTCCCGTATTGAAGTTGCAATGGGTGTCGATGAATCATTTCATTCTGACGGGTCGGAAAAAACATATATGGCGTAATATCATGATCGGAATACAATGGACCATTTCGATGTTTTTCGTAGGAGGCGTGATCTTGATATGGATGTCGTGGAATGAACTGATATTCGACAAAATGTATATGCCGCTATCTGATCAGGAAGAAGATCATATCGTGATGCTTCCATTGAATAGTTCTCGGCTGAAAGAAAATATAGAACCTATCATTACAGAAGTACGTAAAATGCCGGAAGTAGAGGAGGTTACTTATATTTCAATGTTATCTGATTTGCAGAGTTACACGTATATGAATTATAAACATGCCGACGGAAGAACTTCGCTGGTTCAGATGGGCTCCGGGAATACGGACTATTTTCGTTTCTTTCATATCCCGATGGATGGAAAAGAAGTCGATGTGACCGCAGACGGACAAATCTATGTGAGTGAAAAGGTAAAACAAGTACTGGATCAGGAAGGCAATATAGGTACTATCCGCTTGGACGATAAGGATTATCAGATTGCCGGTGTTTATAAAGCATTGCATGGAGAGATAGAAGATCCCAGATTTATGGGTTCGGTCTTTATGCCTTCTTCTTCTGCCAGTTATTATTATATCAAACTGAGAGAAGGAACGGATGTCAGTCTTTTAACGGATCAGATTACTGCTGTATGCCGTGAGTTTGTCCCGATCACTTTACCTTTGGAAATTTATTCATTGGAACAAGAAGTACAGGCCCTTTCTGTTATCAAAACCATGCGTTTGGTTTTGCTTATGTTAGCACTGATCAGTATGATTTTGGTTGTGTTGAGTATTTATTCGGCCATATCAATGGACACATTAGGAAGAAGGAAAGAAGTTGCCATTCGTAAGATCAACGGGGCAAGGTCATGGGATATAGTCTTACTGTTTGGGAAAGTATATATATTCATTTTCTTCCTTTCATTTATTGTTGTCTGTCCGTTATTGAAGATTGCTTTCGATGAAGCTTTCTACGGCATGATAACTTGTATCTACCGTTGGAATTGGATGTTCTATCTATTCATCATTATGGCATTCTTGCTGGTCAGTGTAACTGGTTTCAAGATCTGGCGAGTGGTTTGTTTAAATCCGGCGGATGTCATCAAACGAGAATAATAAATCTAATAAGAATGATATGAAGTACAGTTTTATACTGAAAATGGTTTTGCGTGGGTGGTGGCGGAACAAAGTGTTTTTCCTCATCGCCGTGATCAGCTTGTCGATCGGATTGGCAGGGACGAACTTGTTGCTGACTTATTTTATCCATGACTATTTTATTGAACGGGATAATCCGGATAAGGAACGGATCTTCTGCTTGCGGCAGGATAATCCGTTTGATGACGGGCAGAAAGTGGCTTATGCTTCGGTAGAGGCGGCTTCGGATGTGCAGAAGAAGATTCCTGGCGTGGAGAGTTTTATGCAGATACAGGAGTATGTTTCTTCTGTTAGGTATAAAGGACAGACATATTCTGATTTGGAAATGATTGGGGCTGATTCTACTTTGCCGACTTTCTTCCCGGTGGAAGTTCTTTCAGGTGACTTGAAAGAAGCTCTTACTAGTCCGAATAAGATAGCCATTCGGGAATCTGTGGTAAAGCGAATCTTTGGAAAAGAAGATCCGTTGGGCAAGACCTTGGAAACAGAATCGGAAGGAAAGAGAACGGCTTATGAAGTGGTTGCGGTATTGGCCGAGCAAACTCAGTCGTTATTGAAGTATGATGTGTTAACAAGTAAGACGGCTGATTATTGGGGTGGAGCCACGTTCTTAAAGTTATTGCCGCATGTTTCGGCGGAACAGGTGGAAAAGGCGATTCGGGCAGACAAGTCGATTCAGACGTTGATGCCGGATCAGACTCAATATTATGTGGATTCGTTGTCAGACCTTTATTTTGTCCAGTCGCAGGGAACGAGCCAGCAACCGCTTCCGTTTATCCAGCAAAGTCAGGTACAGTTATTGTATATCGGTTTGCTGGCTGCTATTTTGATCTTGGTGATTGCCTGCTGCAATTATACTAATATGAACTTGAGCCGGCTGATGCAGCAGTTAAAGATGATTCATGTGGAGAAACTAATGGGTGGAACGCTTCGTGAAATCCGGATGCAGTTATTGGGTGATGTGGTGCTGACGGTAGTGATCTCGTTTTTGCTTTCCTTGTTGATCATTGCGGATGTATTACCTGTATTCAATGCGGTACTGAAGTCTCGGATGACGTTTGCTTTCTTCTTCAGTGGGCAAGTTCTTCCGTTGTTACTTGGTTTCTTACTGGTGATGGCTCTTGTTCCGGCCTGGTATGCCAGCCGGCGTTTGATGCGTTGGTCGTATTCTGAATATAAAATGGTCTCGACCGGAAAGGGAAAACATGTACTGATGGCGGTATTGGTTGTCGTCCAGTTTGCCATTTCCTGTGGTTTGGTATTGGCTACTTGCATCGGAGAAAAGCAACAACGTATGATTCTGCAACAGGCATCTCATTACGAAGGATTGATCGAAACGGGAGATATGTTTTCGCCTCCGGCAGCACCTTTGAAGGCTGAATTGGAAAAGCGGGTGCCGGGAATCGAATCGATATCTTTGTCGTTAGGCTCTGTGCTGAATTCTCCCATTCGGGAATTACAGATTCCCCAACCGGACGGCACGGAAAAGCGTACTTATATGCTGACGTTATACAGTGATTCTTCTTTTCTGGAGACGATGCATATCCGACAATTGACGGGACATTCGCCGGCACAGCTTCAACAAGAATATGCTTATCCGGTATTGGTCAATGAAAGTTTCGTGCGTCAGTTGGTGCCGGCAGGCGTAGATCCGATTGGTCGTCCATTACAGGAGTTTGATACCTATGCCGATTCTTTATATGTAATCGGTGGCACCGTTGAAGACTTTCCGATCAATTCGTTGGAGAAGGAGATAACACCGATTACTATTCACCTGCCTGCTTCGTCTGCCTTGGGTAAGGCGAATGTATTGCATATCAAACTTCGTCCGGAAGATAAAGAAGGGACGATCCGTCAGATAGCTCAGATATGGGAAGAGATCAATACGAAGCAAGCCTTTCAATATATGGATATGCACGCCTTGTTTATGGAACGGAATGCGCGGTTTGTCTCTTTTGCGCAGGTCATCACTGTATATGCCGTGATTGGATTGTTGCTGACTTTATTCGGTTTGTTTGGTATTACGTGGTATGCAACGCGCCAACGGATACGGGAAATCAGTATCCGGAAAATACATGGTGCCAGCCGTTGGCAGATTGTCTGGCTCCTGAACAAACCGTTTATGGTGTATGCCGTGGTGGCTTATCTGATCGCTCTTCCGATAACATACGGACTACTTTCCAACTGGCTGGAGCAGTTTGCTTATCATGTATCTTTCTCGATACTTGACTGGCTGTTGCCTTTCCTGGTGATTTGGCTGGTATCTGTCATTACCGTAGGTATTCAGGCGTATGTTTTGATGAAGGTTGATCCGGTGAAGTGCCTGAAAGTTGAGTGAAAGGCCGATTGGAAACAAAGAAATGAACAAACTTAAAAACAGAAAAGATATGATTAAGACAGAAAATTTACAGAAGGTTTTCCGTACCGACGAGGTGGAAACCTGGGCATTGAATAACGTAAGCATCGAAGTAAAGAAAGGCGAGTTCGTCGCTATTATGGGACCTTCGGGATGTGGTAAGTCCACTTTGCTGAATATTCTGGGCTTGTTGGATAATCCAACCAGCGGAACGTATTATCTCGACGGCATAGAAGTCTCGAAATACACCGAATCGCAGCGGACGAACTTGCGGAAAGGTGTCATCGGCTTTGTGTTCCAAAGCTTCAACCTGATAGAAGAATTGAATGTCTATGAGAACATCGAATTGCCACTTTTGTATATGGGAATTCCAGCTAACGAGCGCAAACGCCGTATCGAAGAAGCAATGGACCGGATGGCGATCAGTCACCGTTCGAAGCATTTCCCGCAGCAGTTGTCCGGCGGTCAGCAGCAACGTGTGGCGATTGCCCGAGCCGTTGTCGGGAATCCGAAGTTAATTCTGGCCGATGAGCCGACCGGTAACTTGGATTCAAAGAACGGAAAAGAAGTGATGGAGTTATTAACCGAATTGAATAAAGAGGGAACAACCGTTGTTATGGTAACGCATTCGCAGCACGATGCCGGCTATGCCGGACGAACCATCAATTTGTTCGACGGACAGGTGGTAAACGAAGTGCAGTTGTAAGCCTGAGCCGAAAACGTAAATTAACACACGGCATGCAGCATTTTTATGGGTTTCTGCATTATTATTAGAAAATGAATAAACAGTTAACGAATAAAGATGCATTATGAAAATGAGTTTTAAGAAATGGATGGTATTGGCAGTCGCTGCCGTGTGTTCAATGGGATTTCAGTCTTGTTTGGATGATGATGATAATGACGCGTATTATCTGACCATTCCGAATGCGTTGGTAACGGTAAAACCAACCAGCGAGAATGCGTTCTTCTTGCAATTGGATGATACAACAACGTTGTTGCCGGTTAATATGACTTCTTCACCGTTCGGATCGAAGGAGGTAAGAGCTTTGACGAACTTCTCGGAAGTAAACGAACCCAGCGAAGGCTATTCAAAGGCTGTTCATATCAATTGGATTGATAGTATTCTGACGAAGAATATCGCTCCGGATCTGGGCGCAAAGAACGATTCTATTTACGGAAAAGATCCGGTTGAGATTGTTGGAGACTGGGTAACTATCGCAGAAGACGGTTATTTGACGTTACGTTTCCGTACAGCCACTTCGTTTGGCTCGAAGCATTTCGTCAACTTGCTTTCGACAAACAACCCGGAAAACCCGTATGAAGTGGAATTCCGCCACAATGCTTATGGCAATACCTACGGTGAGATGGGCGACGGACTGGTAGCTTTCAAGTTAGACAGTCTGCCTGATACAGAAGGAAAGACAGTGAAGTTAAAGCTGAAATGGAATTCTTACAGCGGAGAAAAGTCGGCCGAGTTCAATTATTGTTCTCGTAAGTCAACGCCGGCCAGTACTTCCATCGCTTCTGAACGGGCTACCTTGTCGTTAGAATAAGCTTCGGAAGTAAGCAGTGCGTTGTTGCGAGTCGATCTCAAAGGCGCAACAAGTCTTGCAGGAACGAATAAGACCGTGGTGCAAACGAAATAGGTTTGTGCTACGGTTTTTTATGCTACAACCTGATTTTTTTATCAATACATGCGAGTTATTTTGTCTTTCCTAATCAGATAAACTTTATTCGCCTTGGGCGTTTTTATATTCGCCCATAGCGAATATATATTCAGAATAAGCGATTATATGTTCGCCCTAGGCGAACAAAGAAAATGCAGTTAGATTCTCTAGTTTTTGTATAAAGAATTCCGAAAAGTTTCAAGTATAGTTGAAACTTTCTTTGTTTTTGCCAAAAGTTTCAAGTATGATTGAAACTTTTCCCTAAGGACTATTTTTTTTGAGGATCAAAAAAATCCCGATTATTTTGTAACGAATCCGAAGGTCAACTCGTCATATAAGTGAAAGCGCTTCAGAAAACGTGCACGACTGGCGAAGCTCGCTTGAATGAATGTTTAATGAATGGATAAAACTAACGGATATGAAGATGAAAGGTTTATTTTTGGCGGGACTTTTATGGATGACTGCAACCGGAATGCAGGCGAGAGGTATTGAACATTTTATGGATGAACTGGCCTCACAGCAGGAAGTGACACGGGTTTCTTTAGGTGCTGCAGCGATGGCTCTCGGCAGTATGTTTACAGATACCTACGGAGTAAAGCATATCGACGTTTTATGTCTGGAGCATTGTTCGGATGAAGTACGGACGAAGTTTGGTCAGGCCATTGCAGACTTGCATGATCCCGACTTTGAACCGCTTGTTTCGCATTCGGAAAATGGAGAACGGACTAAGATATTGGTGAAGATAAAAGATGAAATGATTCGGGAGATGGTGATTTGTCATGTCGACGACGAGGTAGCTGTTGTCCGCCTGAAAGGAAAGATTAAACCATCGGATATCGAACAAGTCATACAGGATCATGGAAGTGACCGCTGATATCTTTAAGCGTCTTTATCTGCCATTCCATGCAAAGCTTTATCGGATTGCATTTGCTTTGGTAGGGAATCAGGAAGAAGCGGAGGATATCGTACAGGAAGTTTATTCACGTCTGTGGGAACGGAGGAATGAACTGGCAGCTGTCCGGAATCCGGAAGCGTATGCTATTACGTTGACAAAACATTTCTGTCTGGATTATCTTCGTTCTCCACGGGCCAGCCGTCAGGCTGCCGAGTTGGAAGAAACAGAAGAGTTCCAGTCTGACTCATCTCCGGAAAAGGAAACGGAAGAGAAAGACCAAATTCGGCAGATACGGCGATGGATCGATAAACTTCCCTTGAATCAGCAACAGGTACTGAGGTTGCAGGGAATGGAAGATTATTCAGTTGAAGAGATTGAACAGATCACCGGTTACACAGCCGGTAATATTCGGGTTTTACTTTCGCGTGCCCGGAAAACAATACGCGAGCAATTCAATAAACTGTATGGGAAATGAATGATCAGCAAATAGACGAATTAATCAGGCAGGCGTTGAAGGATCAAAGTCGGGTTCCGGCACATCTGGAAAAACGACTAGAACAGCATATTGACCGGTTGGCAGCGGAAGATAGGAAAGAGGTCCGTATTCCGATGTACAGAAACCGGATCAGGCGCTGGTGTGTGGCGGCAAGTATTTTGCTGGTATTGGGAGTAGGGACAACGGCTTATTTCTCGGCTTCAGATTCCCGACCAAAGGATACGTTCGATAATCCGGAGGAAGCCGCAATGGCTGCCGAACAAGCCTTGACTTTGTTGTCGCAAAATCTGAATAAAGGCTTTGGCGAAATGAATCAGGCCCGGCAGAAAATGGAAAAGATACACGCAGTATGGACGAAACATATAAATGATCAGACAAAATGAAACATCAGATTCTTTTAATCGTATGCCTTTTGTGCTTAAGTCTGACAGGCTATGCACAGGACAAGTTATTTGATAAGTTCTCCGATATGGATCAGGTATCCTCGGTTTATATATCCAAATCCATGTTTCAGATGATGCCGGAACTATCAACGGCCGGTTTGAATCTGATTCATCTGAAAGGGAAGATTGACAATCTGCAAGTACTGTCAACCGAAAATGCAGCCGTCCGTGAAGAGATGAAAAAAGACTTTCATGCCGCCATCGGTAAAACCTATGAGTCGTGGATGAAGGTAAAATCAGAAGGAACGAAGGCTGATTTTATGGTGAAGAAGAGTGGCGACAAATTGCATGAGATGATTATGCTGGCCGATACGGATTCTTCTTACGTGGTTATCCGGATGACGGGTAATTTTACCATGGACGATCTGCAGGAATTAGCCGGACAATCCGAAAATGATAACAAAAAGTAAAACCATACTTCCCTCATAAATCCTATCTCATTTCTAACTATCTTTGCAGAAAGAAACTAAGATATTGAGAGATGAGATTCGATTACGATGTAATAGTAGTAGGAGCAGGACATGCGGGCTGCGAAGCCGCTGCCGCTGCGGCCAATCTGGGTTCGCGTACGTTGTTAATCACGATGGACATGAACAAGATTGCGCAAATGAGTTGTAATCCGGCTGTCGGAGGAATCGCCAAAGGACAGATCGTTCGTGAAATCGATGCGATGGGTGGCTTTATGGGGATTGTAACCGATCGGACAGCCATTCAATTCCGGATGCTGAATCGGAGTAAAGGTCCGGCTATGTGGAGCCCGAGAGCACAGAGTGATCGTGCCCGCTTTATTGAAGCTTGGCGGCACGTCTTGGAAAATACGCCGAATCTGTGGATGTGGCAGGATAGCGTAAACGAATTAATCATCGAGAACGGTCGCGTTTGTGGCGTAAAGACCGGCATGCAGGTTGAGTTTCGTGCCGGAGCGGTTGTACTTACCAACGGAACATTCCTGAACGGTTTAATGCATATCGGGCGGACTCAAATCCGGGGCGGTCGTATTTCGGAACCAGCTTCGACAGGCCTGACGGAACAATTGGTTTCTTTGGGTATTCAATCAGCCCGAATGAAGACCGGAACGCCAGTTCGTATAGATGCCCGTAGCGTACATTTCGATGAAATGGCAGAACAACCCGGTGAAGACGATTTTCATAAGTTCTCTTATCTGGATACGTCACACAGAGAATTGAAACAGCTTTGTTGCTGGACATGCTTTACCAACGAACGAGTGCATGAAATTCTTCGGGAAGGTCTCCCCGACTCTCCTCTTTACAACGGACAGATTAAAAGTATCGGTCCGCGTTATTGCCCCAGTATCGAAACGAAAATCGTTACGTTTGCCGATAAAACACAACATCAGCTTTTCTTGGAACCGGAAGGTGAAAATACGCATGAATTATATTTGAACGGATTCTCTTCTTCCCTGCCCTTGCAGATACAGTTACGCGCTTTGCAGGCAATCCCTGCTTTTCGTGATGTACAGATTTATCGTCCGGGTTATGCTATTGAGTACGATTTCTTCGATCCGACGCAGTTAAATCATAATTTGGAGACAAAGCAAATCAAGAATCTCTTCTTCGCCGGACAGATTAATGGTACGACAGGATATGAAGAAGCCGGCGGCCAAGGTTTGGTAGCCGGAATCAATGCACACATCAATTGCCATGGCGGCAATCCGTTTGTTTTGGGACGTGATGAAGCTTATATTGGCGTATTGATCGATGACTTGGTGACAAAAGGCGTAGATGAACCCTATCGTATGTTTACATCGCGGGCTGAATATCGTATTCTGCTTCGGCAGGACGATGCGGATATGCGTCTGACAGAAAAGTCTTATCAATTAGGTTTGGCAAACGAATACCGTTATCATTTGCTTCAGGAGAAAAAAGAACAGCGCGATCAGCTGATTCATTTCTGTGAGAATTATTCTGTCAAGCCGCAATATATTAATGCCGGTCTGGAAAGTTTGGGAACTGCTCCCCTAGCTCACGGCTGCAAACTTTATGATCTGGTTCTTCGTCCGCAGCTGGATTTGTATAAGCTGGCCGATTTGATTCCGGCATTGAAAGCTGAATTGGATAAAGTATCCTTGTCTCGTAAGGAAGAAATTATTGAAGCCGCCGAAATCCTGATGAAGTATAGCGGATATATTAAACGCGAGCAAATGATTGCCGACAAGATAAACCGTTTGGAAAATATCCGGATTAAAGGAAAGTTTGATTATAACAGTATTCAATCTTTATCAACCGAAGCGCGGCAGAAGCTTTGTCGGATTGATCCTGAAACCATCGCTCAGGCAAGCCGAATCCCGGGAATTTCCCCGAGTGATATTAATATCCTATTGGTGTTGATGGGGCGTTAAGCTGATGTTCCACGTGAAACATTACTTTAGGTGATGGGTGTAAATGGCTGGTTTTAGGTAAATAAGTAAATAAAAACGCGGATGAGTAAAGAAATACTTGAACATATTAAGACGATCTTGGCTGTTATTCCGGAGAAGCCTGGGTGCTATCAGTACTTTGATGAGAAAGGAACGATTATCTATGTCGGGAAAGCAAAGAATCTGAAGCGACGTGTGTCTTCTTATTTCAACAAACAGCATGATAGTAATAAGACGCGGGTGCTTGTGAAACAAATCCGGGATATCAAGTATTTTGTTGTTGAGACGGAAGAAGATGCATTGCTCTTGGAGAATAATCTGATCAAGCAATATCATCCGCGATACAATGTCTTGTTGAAAGACGATAAGACTTATCCTTCGATTGTAGTCAAAAATGAATATTTCCCGAGGGTTTATCAGACGCGGAATATTGTTCGTGACGGTTCCCGTTATTATGGCCCCTATCCTTCTGTTTATACAGCCAAGGTGATGTTGCAACTGATCAAGGATCTTTATCCAATCCGTACCTGTAAGTATCCATTAACGCCTGAATCTATTCGAGAAGGACGGTATAAGGTTTGTCTCGAATATCACATCAAACGTTGTAAAGGTCCATGCGAAGGTTTGCAGACGTTGGAAGAATACCAGCAGAATATTTCGGAAATCAAGGAAATTCTGCGAGGAAACATTTCGCAGGTAAGTAAACATCTCTTCGACGAGATGCAAAGTCTGGCGGCCGAGTTGAAGTTTGAAGAAGCTCAAAAGCTAAAGGAAAAGTATGAAGCTATCGAGAATTATCGCTCCCGGTCGACGGTCGTTCCGCCGATGCTGCATAATATAGATGTGTTTTCGATTACCGAAAATGATCCGTCTGCTTATATTAATTATCTGCATATCGGGAATGGCGCCGTTGTCCAGGCTTATACATTCGAGTATAAAAAGAGATTGGATGAAAGCAAAGAGGATCTATTGGTCATGGGCATTATCGAAATGCGAAAGCGTTTCGAAAGTCGGGCTCGGGAAATTATAGTTCCTTTCCCGTTGGATCTGGAACTCGATGGTGTAATAATTACTGTTCCTCAGCGGGGCGATAAGAAGAAACTGTTGGATTTATCGATTATGAATGGGAAACAGTATAAAGTCGATAAACTGAAGCAGGCAGAGAAATTGAATCCGGAACAGCGGAATACACGTTTGCTGAAAGAAATTCAGGAAGCCTTGCATTTGAAAGAATTACCCGTTCAAATCGAATGTTTTGATAATTCCAATATCCAGGGAAGTGATCCGGTAGCGGCTTGTGTGGTCTTTAAGATGGGAAAACCTTCCAAATCGGATTATCGGAAATATAATATCAAGACAGTTGTCGGTCCTGACGATTATGCTTCCATGAAGGAAGTCGTGCGCCGGCGTTATCAGCGACTCCTGGATGAAAAGGCTCCCCTACCTAATTTGATTATTACCGACGGTGGAAAGGGACAAATGGAAGTCGTTCGTTCGGTCGTGGAAGATGAATTGCATCTTTCGATTCCAATTGCCGGCTTGGCCAAGGATAACCGGCACCGGACGGCTGAATTGTTGTATGGCTTTCCTCCGGAAGTGATCGGCATGAAATTAGACAGTCCGTTGTTTCATCTGCTGACTCGCATGCAAGACGAAGTGCATCGTTTTGCCATTACATTCCATAAAGACAAACGAAGTAAAGGGCAAACCCGTTCGGAATTGGATACGATCAAAGGTGTCGGTGAAAAGACGAAAACAGCCCTTCTTCGAGAGTTTAAGAGCGTGAAACGAATCCGGGAAGCGAATCTGGAAGATTTGGCCAAAGTAGTAGGTGAAGCAAGAGCCAAATTAATAAAAGAAAGTTTGAACCAAGAAACAACAAAATAAGTTTATAATATGAGAACAGTAATTCAGCGTGTGCAGCATGCTTCCGTTACAATTGATGGAACCTTGAAATCAAAGATCGGAAAAGGCATGTTGGTTCTGGTTGGAATAGAAGATCGGGATACGCAGGAAGATATTGAATGGCTTTGTAAGAAGATATGTAATCTGCGTATCTTCGACGATGAAAACGGTGTTATGAATCGTTCTGTCGTAGAAATTGACGGTGAAATTTTAGTGGTTAGTCAGTTTACATTACAGGCTTCTACAAAGAAAGGAAATCGTCCCTCCTATTTGAAGGCCTCTAAACCGGATTTCGCCATTCCGATGTATGAGAAATTCTGTGCTGAAATGGGACTTCATTTGGGAAAGGAAGTGCAGACCGGAACTTTCGGTGCCGACATGAAGGTGGAATTGTTGAATGATGGTCCGGTAACAATCTGGATCGATACGCAGAATAAAGAATAAGTATGGGACAGGAAGTAACACTTCGGGAAGCGCAGCAGCGAGTCGACGATTGGATAAAAACCTATGGCGTCCGTTATTTCAATGAGCTGACGAATATGGCGATTCTGACGGAAGAAGTCGGTGAAGTCGCCCGTTTGATTGCCCGTATTTATGGAGAGCAGTCCTTTAAGGAGAGTGACAAGCAGAAAGATTTGGGCGATGAAATGGCGGATGTCCTGTGGGTATTGATCTGTTTGGCGAACCAGACAGGAATTGACTTGACTGCTGCCTTTGAAAAGAATCTTCAGAAGAAGACGAATCGCGATAAAGAAAGACATATAAACAATCAAAAACTATAAGATATGGAACATACGCACGATTGCCATTGTGGTTGCGAACATGATCACGGAATGGAAGAACGTTCTGAAGAATTTGCCAAGGTGAATGCTGATAAATATCATGAAGCGTTTGGCAAATTTGAATCTGTTGGAACCAATGAGGAAGTAAAAGCTCAGGTAACAGCTTTACTGGATAAACATGCGAAGGAAAACTTCACTTCGGAAGTATTGAAGAAAATCCACGGTTTCATCGATCTGACGTCATTGACAAGCTTGGATACGAAAGAGAGTATCTGGAAGATGGTTGAATCAGTTAATGATTATGAAGGTACTCGTCCGGATGTGCCCAATGTAGCGGCTATTTGTGTTTATCCTATTTTCGTGGAAACCGCCAAGCAGGCATTGACGGCTGAGCATGTAAAGATCGCAGCTGTTAGTGGAGGTTTCCCGGCTTCTCAGACTTTTACCGAAGTGAAGGTGGCTGAGACGGCCATGTGTGTGATGGAAGGCGCCGACGAGATAGATGTTGTGATTAACTTAGGCTGCTTCATGGAGGAAAATTACGAAGATATGTGCGATGAATTGGCCGAAATTAAGGATAGCTGTCGGAATGCTTGTCTGAAGGTTATTCTGGAAACAGGTGCATTGGCAACGGCAGAGAATATTCGTAAGGCATCTATTCTAGCCTTGTATTCGAATGCTGATTTTATCAAGACTTCTACTGGAAAAGGTTATCCGGGCGCATCGCCTGAAGCTGCCTATATCATGTGTCAGGTAATTCGCCGTTATCACGAATTGACCGGTCGTAAAGTTGGTATTAAAGTTGCCGGCGGAATCAGAACTGCTGAAGACGCAGTCAACTATTATACGATTGTCAAGGAAGTATTGGGCAATGAATGGCTGACAAGTGACTTATTCCGTATTGGAGCCAGCAGCCTGGTTGGCGACATTGAACATCGTTTGGGTAAGTAACAGTGGCTTTATAATAGCAAAAGAGGCATAGAATGTTGTTGCAGACTTCTATGCCTCTTTTCTTATTTCTGACGTGTAATAACGTATTTAGCTAAATTCTCAAGAGCTTCTTTCGCCGGTGAATTCGGTAGTTTCTGTAAAATATCTACGGCCTGTTGATAATAAGCCTGCATCTTTGATTCGGCATATTCAATGCCACCGTTTGCTTTGGCAAATGAGATGAGCTGTTCGATATGCTCATCGGTGAAGTCTTTCCGCAGAATGATGTCGAGAAAACGGGAAGCTTCTTCCCCACCCTGCTTTAATGCATGCAATAGAGGCAAGGTTACTTTTCCTTCCCGAATGTCGTTTCCTGTCGGTTTTCCGATATTCAGTTCATGGAAGTAATCGAATATATCATCTTTGATCTGGAAGGCATAGCCTAAATTGACGCCAAATTCATGCAGCAATTGGATATTTTCTTCAGAAGCGTCGGCTGAAATAGCTCCGATAGTCGTACAAGCCGCTAACAGAGTTGCTGTCTTTTTATAAATAACCTGCATATAGCAAGCTTCATCCACGATGCTTTCATCGGCATTCTCCATTTGTTTGATTTCTCCTTCTGAAAGATCTTTTCCCAGACTAGATACGATTCCGATAATTCGGAGATTGCCGGTCTGGATAGAACGGATTAATGCCGAAGACAAGACGTAATCGCCCGTCAGCACAGCTACACGGTTATCGAAGATAGCATTTAATGAAGGAACACCACGACGTTGTTTGGTCTCATCAATCACATCATCATGTATTAGCGTAGCAGTATGCAGAAGCTCCAGGAATACTGCGGCGTTGATGGTGCTTTCAGTTACATTTCCACAAGCTTTGGCTGCCAATAAGACCAATAAAGGACGAATATGTTTCCCTGTTGATGCCAGGATCCGGTCTATAACAGCTTGAAGACGGCGCGTGTCACTTCTCAATGATGCTTCAAATTCATCATTGAAACGGGCAAATTCTGCGGCTACAGGCTTTTCTATAATACTTCTATCTATCATATTTGAATAAACGATGCGCAAAAGTAACAAAAACTATCGAGTAAGCGACTTTTTTTGTACATTTACCGAGATTTGTCACATCAAAAAACCTGTTAAAAGTAATGAAGCTATTCCTTATAGATGCGTATGCATTGATTTATCGTTCGTATTACGCTTTTATCAAGAATCCAAGGATCAACTCTAAGGGTGTAAATACATCTGCCGTTTTTGGCTTTATCAATACATTGGAAGATGTTCTGAAGCGTGAGCAACCTACGCATATCGCTGTCGCTTTTGATCCGAAAGGTCCGACTTTCCGTCATGAAGCATTTGAACAGTACAAAGCGCAACGGGAAGAAACTCCGGAAGTCATCCGTCAGTCGGTTCCTGTCATTAAAGAGGTCATTCAGGCTTATCATATTCCAATTCTGGAAGTGCCTTATTATGAAGCCGACGATGTGATCGGAACAGTGGCCAAACAGGCTGCTGCGAATGGATTTGAAGTCTATATGATGACTCCCGATAAAGATTATGGGCAGTTGGTTGCAGATCATATTTATATGTATCGTCCGAAGTTTGGTGGCGATTATGAAGTATTGGGTGTTTCAGAAGTATTGGAAAAATATCAATTGCAGTCGACGGAACAAGTCATTGATTTGCTCGGTCTGATGGGTGATACTGCTGATAATATTCCGGGTTGTCCGGGTGTTGGTGAGAAGACGGCGCAGAAGCTGTTAGCCGAGTTTGGTTCGATCGAGAATCTGTTGGCAAATACGGATAAACTGAAAGGTGCGCAGAAGAAGAAGGTCGAAGAGAATGTAGAGCAGATCCGTTTCTCGAAGTTTCTGGCAACGATTAAGACGGATGTGCCGATTACTTTTGATGCTGAACTGTGTAAGCGGGTCGCACCAGACGAGGACCGTTTGGTTGAACTCTATACAGAGTTGGAGTTTAAGACTTTTATTAACCGGCTTAAGGGCGAATCTTTGGTGGTATCTTCTTCTAAAGAGCCCAAAGCCGCGGTTCAATATGACTTGTTTGCTACCGAACCGGTGGTAGAATCGGAGGTCTCTTCATTGGCAGATATCACTACGATGCCTCACTCCTATTATCTGGCAGATACGGCAGAGAAACAAATTGCTTTATGTGAGCAGTTGTTACAGGAGAAATCGTTTGCCTTTGATACGGAAACAGAAGGTCTGGATCCGTTGACGGCTGGTTTGGTCGGTATGTCTTTTGCTATTCGGGAACAGGAAGCCTGGTATGTTCCGGTTCCGGCAAATCGGGAAGAAGCAACTGATATTGTTCTTCGGTTGGCTCCTGCCTTACAACATCCGGAGATTGAGAAAGTCGGTCAGAATATCAAGTTTGATATCCTGGCTTTACGGAAGTATGGCGTTCGGGTGAAAGGTCCGTTATTCGATACGATGCTCGCTCATTATCTGCTGAATCCGGAGTTGCGTCATGGCATGGATTATCTGGCGGAGACTTATCTGAAATATAAAACGGTTCCGATTGAAGATCTAATTGGTCCGAAAGGGAAGAAACAGGCTTCTATGCGGACAGTCCCGATCGAACAGATTAAGGAATATGCAGCTGAAGATGCGGATGTGACATTACGGTTGAAACATTACTTTGCTCCATTGCTGAAACAAGAAGGTTTGGAATCTTTGTTCTTTGAGATGGAAATGCCTTTGATTTATGTATTGGCAGAAATGGAAGCAACGGGTGTGAAATTGGATACAAATGCCTTGAAACAGTCATCAGAAGTCCTGAGCCAGCAGCTGAGTGCTTTGGAAGAGTCTATTTATGATTTGGCCGGGCAATCATTCAATATTAATTCCACCAAACAAGTTGGTGAGATCTTGTTTGATAAGTTGAAACTGGATGAAAAGGCGAAGAAAACTAAAACCGGTGGTTATAGTACCAGTGAAGAAGTTTTGGAAAAGATTCGGGGTAAACACCCGATCGTTGACAAGTTGTTGGAATATCGTGGAATCAAGAAACTGCTGAGTACGTATATCGATGCGTTGCCGGCTTTGATTCATCCGGAAACCGGAAAGATTCATACCTCGTTCAATCAGGCTGTAACGGCTACCGGACGATTGAGTTCTACCAATCCGAACTTGCAGAATATTCCGGTGCGGGATGAATTGGGGCGTGAGATCCGGAAAGCTTTTATTGCCGACGATGATGACTGTATTTTCTTCTCGGCCGATTATTCTCAAATTGAATTACGTTTGATGGCCCATTTGAGTAATGATCCGCACATGGTAGAAGCCTTTTGTAGCGGAGCAGATATTCATGCTGCTACGGCTGCCAAGATTTATGGTATTCCGGTAGAAGAGGTCACCAGTGATATGCGTCGGAAAGCCAAGACGGCCAATTTCGGTATTATTTATGGTATCTCTGTCTTTGGTCTGGCCGAACGGCTCAGTATTCCAAGAGCAGAATCCAAGGAATTGATTGATGGTTATTTCCAGACTTATCCCCGGATTAAAGAATATATGGAAGAGAGCATTCGTGTAGCCAAAGAAAAAGGTTATGTTGAAACCTTGTTCAAGCGGAAACGTTTCTTGCCGGATATTAATTCGCATAATGCAATTGTACGTGGCTATGCCGAACGAAATGCGATCAATGCGCCTATACAGGGAAGTGCGGCTGATATTATCAAGCTGGCGATGATCCGGATTCATCAGCGGTTTGAAGCGGAACATCTGAAAAGTCGGATGATTCTGCAGGTACATGATGAGTTAAACTTTAATGTACGGAAAGAAGAATTTGACCGCGTCAAGGAAATCGTTTTGGATTGTATGGAGCATGTCCTGCAACTTCGGGTTCCTTTGATTGCGGATTGCGGTGAAGGGAAAAACTGGCTGGAAGCACATTAAGTCAATGTAGATGTAAAGAAACACGTAACTTAAATTATAATAGGAATGAAACACTGGGTATGTCGGGGCAGATGGATGCTCCTTGGTTTGTTGTTGGCCGGAGGTTTGCAGGCACAAGACAAGCTGTTGAAGACGCGCGATGCGCAAATTACATTGAACGAACAAGGATATTATGCTTCTATTCAGGTAAACCAGCAGGAGATTTTACAGGGAAAACAATTTCCTGTAGTCTCGGTTGGTACGGATGGAAAAATGATTTTACCAACATCGATGAAGGCTTCGGGTAATCAATTGAAGCTGACGATGGCTGATGGCGGGAAGATCACTTTGCGGTATAAAGAATCGGATGCTTGTATCCGGTTGGAAGCCGTATCGGTTCCACAGCAATATGATGTGTTAGTCTTTGGCCCGGTAGGTGTTAAGATTGACGATGTTGTAGGTGAAGTGGTAGGTGTGGCTCAAGGTGATGGTTTGGCTTTTGGTATGCAGGCATTGAATATCAAGACGACAGCTGGTATTCCGGACGGATATGTGGAATCAATTGCCGAACAGTTTAATTATACAGGTGAACCGACTTCTTTGTCGGTTAGTACATTGTTGGGATATAAACAAGCTGCTACGAAGACAACAGACGGAACTGTTTTCCAGTTGGCTGCCCGACGTCGTGACCGGGAAGAATTCCGCCAGGTACAACAAATCAAACAGTCGTGGACATTGCCGGTAGAAGGAGAAGATGGTCCGATTAAAGGGGCTGCTGTCGGACTGTTTGGTTGTAAGCAGGTGGATGCCTTGGAACGGATTGGTGAGATCGAAGTGGCCGAAGGTCTTCCCCACCCGATGCTGAATGGCGAATGGGCAAAGATGTCTCGTGAATCGATGAAATCGTATTTAATCTCCGATTTCACCGAGAAGAACTTTGATCAGACTTTGGCAAAGGCACAGATTGCCGGTTTTGATTATGTCTATCATGAAGGACCGTTCCTCGATTGGGGACACTTTAACTGGGATCCTAATTTTGCGGCTGAAGGTGATGCCGGAGTCAAGAAGATGGTTGATAAAGCAAAGGCGTTGGGTATTGGTGTCGGCGTGCATACGCTGAGTAACTTTACGACAACGAATGATGCTTATGTGACACCTGTGCCTTCCAAGCATTTGCTGAAACAGGGAAAACTGACTTTGGTCTCTCCGATCGATTCGGAACAAACGGATATCCTGATTCAGAAATCGGAACTGTTTGCCATGCCATTGACCTTGAATGCGCTGCAGATAGAGGATGAGTTAATCTCATTCGGTTCTGTAGAAGATAAAGGCGAGCAGATGTTATTGAAAGGTTGTAAGCGTGGCGCTTGGGGAACAATGGCAGCTGCGCATGATGTTAAACAGCCTTTGTATAAATTGTGGGATTATCCTTATAAGACCTTGTTTCCGGATCTTACTTTACAGGATGCTTTCTCCGATCGTCTGGCTGAGATTATGAACAAGACCGGTATTTGTCAGATCTCTTTCGATGGTTTGGAAGGTTGTTCTTATACGGGGCAGGATGAATATGCGATGTCTCGTTTTGTAACCCGTTTCTTTAATCAGGTCAATCATCCGTTACGCAATGATGCGAGCCGACTAAGTCATAATACATGGCATATTCATACTTATACCAATTGGGGTGAACCTTGGGGAGAAGCCATGCGTACCGGACAAGTAGAAAGCCGTATCAAGAATCAGGCCTTTTATCAGCGAAATCTTTTCCCACGAATGTTGGGCTGGTTCCTGATTCGTTTGGCCGATCGCCGGCAGGAATGTACATCGTTGGAAGATCTGGAATGGGCTATGTCTGAAGCAGCCGGCTTTGATGCGGGTTATGGTATGACGATTCGCAGCAATACATTCCGCCGTCATGGGCAGATCGACCGTTTGTTGCAAGCTATCCATGATTGGGATTATCTGCGCGAGCAGCAGGCTTTCACGGAGGAACAGAAGGTTCGCCTGCGAGATCCGCAGACGGAATGGCATCTGGAGAAATTGGATGAAAAGAACTTTAACCTGTATCCATTGTATATCTCGAAACATTTTACCTGTAACTTGGGAGAAATGCAACCGGGACAACCGGGCGGTTCGGATTGGTCGTGGACGACACCTTACGAAGGTCCGTTTGCAATCCGCCTGAAAGTGGACGGCGATGGTACGATCAAAGATCCGAAGTTTACGACTCCGAATGGTGTGATCAAATTCCCTTGTGAGATTTCCGACCGGCAGTACTTGCTTTATACGTTCGATGGAAAAGCAGTCGTGACGGATAAGAATTATAATGTAATCGAAGAAGTCCAACCGGAAGGAGTCTCCCATATTCCGTCGGGTTCGTCGGCTGTCTCTTTCTCTTGTGAATCGTTGGGCGAAGATCCGGTAGATGTAATCATCCGTTACATCACGAAAGGAACTCCTGAGAAGATCACGGTACAATAATCATACTACTTCTCCCCTATTTTTAACCCCTCCAAAACTCGCGTATTTCGGGCCAACGGTCAGGTTGCTTCCGAATTTTCGAGTTTTGAAGGGGTTAAATTGTCTATTTTTGCTTGTAATTGTTTTATAACTAGTGGAATAGATGCTAAAAATCTGATTCTGGTTTTAGAACCGTTTTTTGAGGCCTGATTGATACAAAAGAAGGCTTTTCTGTAAAAGAAATGAAAGAATAGATGAATTCTATTTTGTTCGCCCACGCTGATTATATATTCGCCCACGCTGAATATATAATTGCCTACACCGAATATATGTTCGCCGTGGGCGAATAAAGATTTCTTCATTATTAATAAACTATTAACCTATTATAATATATATTATCAGAAATACATCTTGTATATCTTTGTAAATACTAACTTTGCCTGAAACGAGTGGCAGTATAAATTTGAACTATTAAATTGAGATACCATGAATGGAATTAGAAAAATGCAGAAGGCAGTTTGTGCTTTTCTTTTAGGAACAACCTTGTTCTCTTGTTCTGATCAGAAAGAAATCCAAATCACCGGAACCGTACGGAACTTGAACGGCGGGATGATCGTTTATCAGCAATCTATTGCCGGTATGATGAATTCGAAAACGGTAGATACATTACAAATCCAAAGCGATAGTACATTTACATTGACTTTACCGGCCGAAGATTATGAACGGGTGAATTTCATTTGGTATGGAAAAGCGGTATTGGGTTCGGTTATATCGAAAGGAGGAAAAATACAATTGGATGTGGATGCAACGGCACAAGAACCTTTGACTATCCAAGGAGTGGATGAAAAAGAAGTTGCCGTTTCTCGATTGCTTAATCAGTTGGATGCCGATGTATGGGATTTGCGTGCCCGCCGTGGCGACCGTTGGCAGATAGCTAAAGATACGGTTGCGACATCTGTTGCCCAAAAGCTGAAAGATGATGCAGCTTCTATGGAATCGCAATTGGCGGGTTTGGATAAAGACTTGCAGGAAAAAGCCCGACAAGATATACGGATGCAGCTGTTACTGGCTTTTCAGAACCAGACGATGGGTGCATTTTATCGGACATCGGAAGCAACAAGGCAGGATTGGTTTACCGAGTTGGAGCAGATGACGGCCTTTTGCGTCTTGGATAATCCGAACAGTACTTTTAGTCCGGCCTTTTATGATGTGGTTTCCAATGAAATAGGTATCCGATATTATATGCGTCAGGAACCTATGCCGGAAGGTGTAGAAAATAGTATTGGTTTGATGTATTACAGTTTTGAGCATCGTTTACAGGGCAAGGCACAAGAAGCAGCTATGGCTCAGCTTTTCTTGGAAGATCAGGAAAGGCAGATGAACGATCCGAAGATGCCGGTTTATGCCGAACGTTTCCTGCAATTATATCCGGAAACTCTCTGGCAACCGCTGGTGCAGGAAGCAATGGAAAAGAACCGGGCATTTAATCAAACCCGGATTCCGGAAGATATTCATTTCCCGGATGTCTCGCAAGCAAAAACTTTTCAGGATATTATCGCACCGTATAAAGGAAAAGTGATCTTTATGGATATTTGGGCAACGTGGTGTGGTCCGTGTCGTGATTCATTTGCCTTTGTAAAACCGTTACAGGAATATGCTCAAGAAAAAGACATTGTTTTGTTGTATCTCTCAATTGATAATCCGGAAGCCGAAGAGAAATGGAAGAAGATGGCTGCTCATTATGATCTGAAAGGAGAACATGTCCGCGTTCAAGAGGCTTTCAAGCAGGAAATTTATGATACGTTTGGTTCGAATGGAGCCTTGTATATTCCACATTGTGCGATCATTGATAAAGATGGAAAGATCCGTCAGAAAGTAGCGGCTTCTCCAGAGAAGATGGAAGAACTGAAGAAACAATTGGAAGAAGTAGCAAAATAAACGACGATGTTTTTACGTAAGCTCATAAGACGAGGTATCGGATTGCTGGGATCATGCTGGTTTGTTTCGGTTTGTGCCCATCCGATTCCGGATAGTATGGCTGTTCGCTTACAGGGTTTTGCCTCTGCCTTGGAACAGTTTGGAAAGGCTTTGCCTCAGGAAAAGGTATATCTGCACTTTGATAATACCAGCTATTACCAAGGCGATCCGATTTGGTTTCAGTGTTATGTCGTGACTTCCGAATTCAATCAGCCTACAGCGTGGAGTAAGACGTTGTATGTGGAGTTACTGAATCCTGGAGGCGAGATTGTTTCCCGGCAGATTTTACCAATCCGAAACGGCCGTTGTCAGGGGAATTTTACGTTGACGCAATTACCTTTCTATTCCGGTTTTTATGAAGTGCGTGCTTATACCAAATATATGTTGAACTTTGGAGAGGAGACAATCTTCTCTCGTATTTTCCCGGTGTTCGACAAACCGGATTCGGAAGGCAATTATACCCAAAAAGAAATTTGCCGGCATCCGGGAAAGTATCCGCAGAAACGGGCAAAGACCAAGAAAGAAAAGAAACTGAATCTCCGTTTTTATCCCGAAGGAGGAACGTTGATTCGTGATGTTCCAGTGCGGGTTGCCTTTGAAGCGACCGATGCTTTCGGTAATCCGGTGGATGTCTCCGGTTGTATCTTGAATAAAGAGAAAGAGGTTGTTTCGACATTCCGGACAGATCACGAAGGAAAAGGTGTTTTTACCTATGTAGCTGATACGGAAGAAGGGAAGGCGGAAGTGGTTTGGCAGGATAAGAAATATCGCTTCTCTTTGCCGGAAGCTCAGGAACAGGGTTTCGCTTTTTCGGTAGACAATCTAAGTAGTCCGGATAGTTTGGCTATTACGGTACAGAAGAATCGTTTTACGCCGGCTCAGGTATTGGATATGGCGGTTATGAGTCGGGGTAAATTATATAATTTCTGCATGCTGACGGTCAAAAGGAATCAACCTTTCTCTTTCCGATTGGATAAGAAGAATTTACCAGCAGGTGTGTCTCAATTGGTCTTGTTTGATAAAGCCGGACAGGTTTTGGCTGATCGTCTGGTTTTTGTCGGGAAGCCGGATACCTTGTCGTTGGCTGTTCGGACGGATAAAGAACAGTATCTTCCGTATGATTCAATAGGCATTTCTTTCGAGGTGAACGATTCACAAGGAAAGCTGGTACAAACGCCCTTGTCGGTGTCGGTTCGGGACGGCTGGGAAGAAGTGGAAAACAGGCATTCGATGTTGACGGATCTGTTGCTGATGTCGGAAATCAAAGGTTATGTGCGCCGCCCTTCTTGGTATTTTGAGTCGGATGATATGTTACATCGTCGGGCATTGGATGAGTTGTTGATGGTACAAGGCTGGAGACGTTATGAATGGAAACATTGGGCTGGTGTGGAACCGTTTGAACTGAAGTATTTGCCGGAGCAGGGAATCGAATTGCACGGTCAGGTCGTTTCGATGGTTCGCAGTAAGCCACGTCCGGATGTACAAGTAACTTCTTTTCTGACGAAACGAGGCGAAGAAGACAATCCGACGAATCAGCATACACCCTACTTTGATGTTTTTACTACGGATAGTTTGGGAAGATTCTCTTTTGTTTCTCAGGTGGAAGGAAAGTGGAATCTGATTCTTTCCGTTTCCGAGAAGGGAAAGAAGAAAGATCATCGGATTGTTCTGGACCGGGTGTTTCATCCGGAGCCTCGGAAATATCCGATGGCAGAATTGCAGGTACATATTTCTGGCGATGAAAAGGTCTCTTTGCCCGATACACTACCGAATGATACCGTATTTCTGCAAGAAAGTGTGGAGCAGTTGTTCAAGACGTATGAAGACTCTCTACGGAAACTAGGAATGGATGAAAAGATTCATCGGATTGATGAAGTTGTAGTCAAGGCTAAGAAGCAGGATAAAGCAGCCGAAGTTTATAAAGCCCGGACCAAGTCGATCGCTTATTATGATGTTGCTTCCGAAATAGACGATATTCAGGACCGTAATGGTTTTATCGGCGATGATATTCATGAACTGATGATCAATATGAACTCGGAGTTCTATCGGATGCATAGTCCAAGCGGGCAGGAATATCTTTTCTATAAGGGAAAAATGGTACTCTTTTCAATCAATTACGAACGTACTTATCATAATGAAATGGATTATAACAAATATCGCCTGCTTCCTTTAGAGGCGATCAAATCCGTTTATATCAGCGAAGACTATGAAACGATCTGCCGTTATGCCGATCCGCGTTTTACTCCGATGAATATTGATAAGTTATATCGGTGTGTTGTCTTGATCGAGACTTATCCGGAAGATCAAATCTCGGTGAAAGGCGGGAAAGGTGTACGCAAAACCTGGTTGGAAGGATATAGTGAAGTGAAAGACTTCTATCAGCCTGATTATCGCGTATTGCCGAAAGAAAATGATTATCGTCGTACCCTTTATTGGAATCCGGCACTGCCAACGGATGAAAAGGGAAAGGCTTTTATCCGTTTTTACAACAACAGTCGTTGCCAATCTCCCCGGATCACGGTTGAAACTCTGACGGAAGATGGCAAAATTGGAGCCTTCCAGCAGTGATCTCGTTATCAATTAATTTTTTGACAACTGTCGTAAAGCTTTTCCATATATGTACTAAAGATTTTTGACAACTATGGAAAAGCTTTAGCACATCTGTCAAAAAATTAAAAGGTCATAGTTTTTGTATGACAAATCAATCGGAAAGGAATATTCAATCCCGATAATGCTTAAAATGAAGTTTTGAAAATGGATTTGGAAAGAGGAAAAAGTGTTTCGGTAGGGCCTAAAACAATTAAAGGCTGTCTCACGACAACCCCTAATCAAACTTTGTTAACCTTAAATCTAATACTATTATGAAAAAACCACATTGCAAATGTACGCTTTGTCAATAGACTAGTCAAGTTTTTCGTATATAATTAATGTTAATAGGCTTATTTTTTATAGTGCTCAACAAAATATTCATAGACAACACGGGATACATCGGCGATGATTCGGGCGTTCTTCTTGTCTGATTCGCGCGAGTTCATCACAAATACGGCAATGGTATAATATTGTCCGTTAGGCAAAACGACGAAACCCATATCGTTGTCGGCTATTTTGTAACCGTATTCATTCCGATCGGAACTACCGGTTTTGTGTGCCAGGAGGACATCTTTCGGCAATCCGGCTTTCAACTTGTCTTTTCCGGTGCTGCAATCGGCCATAGCCCGTTGGATAAATAGCTTTTGGCTTTTGTTGCATATCGGTTGTTGCAGGAATGTTTCCAGCAACAAGACTGCCGATGACGGTTTACACCAGTTCAACATGCAATTGTCTGGGTTGGCATGCATCAATGACTCGGTTTGCGAAATGGCTACATCTTTGATACCCAGCTTATGAATGTATTTTTCGGTTACTTTCGGACCGCCAATCAGATCAAACAAAACGTCGCACGCATTGTTATCGCTATCGATCAGCGTATATTTCAGTAGATCTCCGACACTCATGGTAAAGTTTCCTTTCGGATTGGCATCTCGCATCGGACTGTGTGTATTTGCCAAAAGCTGTGATTGCTTGACCAATATTTCGGTATTCAGGTCTTTTTCGTTCTTATTGAGGTAATCCAGCACCGACAAGGCTTGATGAAATTTGAAAGTACTCATCATCGGATACCGGTACATATTATTGACCGTTACCAACTCGTTGCCGTTGAAAATCACGGCTACTCCTACCGTGGCAGCTTTCCCGGCAAGTGTCTCTTTTAATCGTGCGCCCAAGTCGTTCGTCTGTGCTTTTCCTAAAAAGGCCAACAAACAGAAACAGACGAATAAGAAAATACATTTAGACTCTCTTCTCATAACCTCAGTAATTAATTATAGCTATAAAAAAAACTCCTTGCAAACAAAATTGTTTACGAGGAGTTTGTTGTGCGGCTGAAGGGACTCGAACCCCCACGCCGTGAAGCATCAGATCCTAAGTCTGACGTGGCTACCAATTACACCACAGCCGCTTGAAATCGGTTACAAAAGTAATGCTTTTTTCTGTAAAAACAAATTTTTCCGCCAAATTTGCTTCCAATTATTGGTCTTTGTCGATAATTCCTTGCAAATACAGAATAGCACTTTCTATAATCGTATCCACACCTCGTGCTAAATCTTCTTCTGTTATCTCTACCTGTATGTCCGGATCGATTCCGAATTCTGTCAGTTTCTTATCGGGATCAAGCATCGGACAAGCTGAGAAACGTACCTGCCAGCCGTTCGGAAGTTCGGAATTAAACGGTAATCCGCTTCCACCACCCGTTTTGTCGCCCATAATGGTCACTTGCGGAAAGATCCGCATGGTTTGTACGAAATCATTGGCGGCACTATAACAGTAACGGTTGGTCAATACAACTACCGGACGCAGCCAACAAATATAAGAAGTTGGTTCCAAATAAACAGGATAAGGCTCGGAAAAATCTTGATGTCCTTTGCCTGTTTTATGTTGGATATAGCCTTTTAAGACTTGTTCCTCGGTAAATCGTGAGGCAAACCGGTCTGAATAGGTCAGTACTCCGCCTCCATTGTCGCGTACGTCAATGATCAAAGCCTGGCAGTCTTTGAAGTGATAGAGTACATAATCAAGGTTCGTCTCTCCGATGCCACTTGAGAAACTGGCATAACGGATATAACCAATCTGGTCATTATGCATTTTCTTATATTTCAGGCCTCCGGCTATTTTATAGTCTTTTCCCAGGTAAAGCTCGTTCAGATCATCATAAAAATTGGGCGGATAATCCTGATACCAGTCCCAATATCGTGCCACATCAAAGCTGGAATACAGATTGGTATGTCCGTCTTTCAGCTCAGCCAGCATCTCTCCCATCAGATCAAATAAGGCAAATTGGTTCATGGTATCCGTCAGTTGGGCCGAATAGCGGTCATGAACCTCATCCCAGTCCACCTGTTTGTAGTCAAAGAAGCAATAATTCTCATCCAGTATTTTCCACAAAGCCTCAAAATTCGTCCGTGGATCTACGGTATATTCGTCTGTATCCTTGCAGGCAACAAGGAAAAACGAAGCAAGCAAACTCAACATCAACCACCACTGTTTCATCTTCAATAAAATACGCTGTTATGTTTTGATTCCTGTTGCATTTTCCGACCGCCAAAAGATATAAATTCTCTCACAAAACCAATGACGAAGGAATGTGACCGGATATGGCTCTGAATCTGGTTAACATCCAGATAATATAAACTGTTCAGGTAACCTGCCCGGAAAGTGAATTTCCCGATGGGGAAATCGATGGTCACATAATTCTTCATGGCCTGTTTGTTATGGAAAGAAGTAAACGGAACGATTCCCGATTTATTTCCACGGTCGAATATCTCGTAGTAAGATTGTCCGTAATGAGGAGAGAAAAGAATCCCGATGAAAGGTATTTCCATCTGATACCGCAAAGTGAGCGGATAATTCCGGATACGGAAGTTATAGATTGCTTGTGCTGATAGATTCAGATCGAGATCTGCTTTGGCTGAAGCCGGGTTATTGCTGGATCGGACACAGTAGATAAATCCGCCCATGGCGTGCACAGAGGCACCTGCCAGCAGCTTTAAAGCCGGAATCGGATTGAAGAGATAGTGATATCCCAACGTATAATCCAGAAAGCCGCTGAAGGCTTGTGTCGTGCCTGCTCCGTTTTGCGTACTGGCTATATCTGCATTGAAAACTTGTTGGCGTGAAATACGATGGTCTGCCAGACGAGTCATTTTCATCCGTTCGTTCATTACGCGAATGCCCCAGCCGGTATAAGGAATCCGGCTTCCGGGCGTCAGATACGTATCCATCAGGTTATATCCGCCGATACCTATAAGTGTTGCCGTGTTGATAGGCTCTTGCTTCTCTCCTTCTTCCGAGAAGACTGGATTGGCAAAGAACAACAGCAACAGGCAAGTAAGGATTTTATACATCATCATCTTTAAATAACTTCATCTGTCCCATAATTTCATCCCTTACATCTTCCGGATTTTCGGGTGTTTCGGTAGTAACTGTTTCCGGTTCGGTCGTTTCTTCCGGTTCTGATTCTTTGGGAGTTTCCGGATATCGGGTTGGCTCCAGTTCGTTGATGGTCTCTACCTGATGTGTTGTGAGTCGTTTTCCTCGGGCTTTAACGCCTCGGGCAACGACAAACTCTTCGGCTTCAACAATGATCGGTTCTCTGAAGCTGTCAATACCGCCAAAGATAATTTCAATGCGGGGATAACATTCGTCGGTCAACAGATATATGCTGTTCTTCGGGTTGTCACCCAATAAATTTCTTCGGTTCCCTGCTTCCAGATAGAAGCGTTTCAGATAAGGCGCTTTGTGTTCTGCCTCATAATAAGCCGCTGTCCATATTTTGGTTTGCTGGAATTTCTCAATGACAAGGATATCACTTTCGTAGTGATTGCTCAGGTCAAAGTTGGTTGTATAATATTCTCCATTGCGGCGGATCACGAGAATCTGGTCTTCGCTTTGGAACTCGCCCAATTCTTCTCCTCTTCCGTCGTAGTTCAATCGTAATACATCCCGGTCAAACCAAACCATGCGTCCGCCTAAAGTCGAACTTCCCCGTTGCTTTAATACCACTTTGTGGATTTCGGCTTTCGTCAGTGTGTTTCCGATTGATCCACGGCCTTTGATAGCAATCGTACTGAAGTCCTTTTCGAACATCAGCAGTTTCTGGCGCAGCTTCGGTTTCAAGATTACTTTTACCGTTTCGGCTTCTCCATTGGTATTGGCACTGAAATACAAGATACGCGAGCCTTCTGTTCCTTTGGTCAGGTTGTATTCCCGATCGCGTGTGATACCTCCGATGGCAAAACGTTTGATGAAGTTAGAACCCATCTTACCGTCACGGTAAATCACGTTGTAGATTGTCCGGCTATCGTTGCGGTTGAATACGTTCAGATAGATAATATCCTTTCCGACAAACATCTTTTCTGATACCTTGACAATCTTATAAATACCGGAACGATAGAAAATGATAATATCATCGATATCTGAACAGTTGCATACAAATTCATCTTTCTTCAGGGAAGTACCGATAAATCCTTCTGCCCGGTTGATATATAATTTCTCATTGGCTTCGGCCACTTTAGTTGCCTGAATGGTATCGAAGTTGCGGATCTCCGTCAGACGAGGATATTGCTTGCCGTATTTTTCCTTCAGCATCTGGAACCATTGGATTGTATAATCCACGATATGAGCCAGATGATCCTGAATGCGGGCAATGTCAGTCTGGATTTGCAGGATCTGTTCTTCGCATTTCTTCGTATTGAATTTCAGGATACGGGCCATTTTGATTTCCATCAGCTTCAATAAATCATCTCGGGTTACTTCGCGGATGAAATTGGGCTTAAATGGAGTCAGACGCATATCTACATGGGCGATTGCTTCGTCCATCGATGCTGCCTGTTCAAATTCTTTGTCCTTGTAGATGCGTTCCTCGATGAATATTTTCTCCAAAGAAGCAAAGAACAAGGTCTCTTCTAATTCTCCTTTTTCGATTTCCAGCTCTTTTTGCAGCAGCGACAAGGTATTGTCGGCCGAATGTTTTAAGACATCGCTTACGGTCAGGAAATGCGGCTTGTCGTCTTTGATGACACAGCAGTTGGGAGAAATACTGATCTCGCAATCGGTGAAGGCATATAAGGCATCAATCGTCTTGTCGGACGATACGCCGGGCGCCAGATGTACCAGAATTTCGACGTTCTTGGCGGTATTGTCGTCTACTTTCTTGATCTTGATCTTGCCTTTGTCGTTTGCCTTTAAGATTGATTCGATGAGCGAAGAAGTCGTTCTTCCGTACGGAATCTCTGAGATTACCAGTGTCTTGTTATCCTGCTTGCTGATCTTGGCCCGGATTTTGACTGATCCGCCCCGTTCGCCATCGTTGTATTTGCTTACATCGATGTAGCCTCCTGTCTGGAAATCCGGATACAAAGCGAACTCCTCTCCTTTCAGGTACGAAATAGAGGCATCCAATAGTTCATTGAAGTTATGCGGAAGAATCTTGGATGAAAGTCCGACGGCAATTCCTTCTACGCCTTGGGCCAGTAACAAAGGAAATTTGACCGGAAGCGTAACCGGTTCACGATTACGGCCATCGTAGGAAGCTTGCCATTGGGTTGTCTTTGGATTAAATACCGTTTCCAGGGCAAATTTGGAAAGGCGGGCTTCAATATAACGAGGCGCAGCTGCACTGTCGCCCGTCAGAATATTACCCCAGTTTCCCTGACAGTCAATCAACAGATCTTTTTGCCCTAATTGAACCAGCGCATCTCCGATGGAAGCGTCGCCATGCGGATGGAACTGCATGGTATGACCTACGATATTAGCCACTTTGTTATAACGGCCATCGTCCAGTCGCTTCATGGAATGTAAGATACGGCGCTGTACAGGTTTTAATCCATCATTGATATGAGGCACGGCGCGTTCCAGTATCACATACGAAGCATAGTCGAGAAACCAGCTTTGGTACATGCCGGAAAGATGATGCGTGATTCGGTCTGATGATTTATCTGGTATTTTATATTCCGAATGTTCTTCATTGATTTCATTTCCTTCATTTGCTGGAGACGATGTTTCTTGGGCTTCGTTTGTGCTCGGCTCGTCTTGTTCGGATATGTTGTTTTTATCGATGTCTTCAGGTCTCATATCTATTATTCTGGCTTTCCTTTCAATTTACCCATTTTAATAAACTGGGTGTAAATATACAAAATTATTCAAGGTTTTTGGCTATATTTGAGCACTAAAATAGTTTTTTATGATACAACTGAGACGAATTACACAGGTGAATGACCCGGATTTATCCCGGTTGATGGATTTGTACATTCTTTCTTTCCCGGAGGAAGAACGTCGGGACGAAAAACAACTGTTCCGGATGATTGAGACCGTTCCGGAGATGTCGTTTAACGCAGTAGAAGAGAATGGAGAATTATGTGGATTGTCCGTATTCTGGGATTTGGGTGAGTTTTATTACATGGAGCATCTGGCTGTCTTTCCGGAAATGAGAAATCGGAAGATAGGTCAGCAGATTCTGGATTATTGGAAAAATCATCTTCCGAAATTACAGATACTAGAAGCTGAACCGGCTGTCGAAGCGATGGCTGTCCGACGCATCGGTTTTTATGAGCGAAATGGCTTTCAGGTGATTTATAAAGATTATGTGCAGCCTTCTTATCGGAAAGAGGAAGATAGTTGCCCGCTATGGATTTTAGGTACAGGCCCACATCCGGATATTCAGGAATGTATCCGGCTGATCAAGGAAAAAGTCTATAAAGAACCGTTGAAACTTTTACAAGCATAAGTGCAGTTCCTAGTAGATGAATCATTAGTCTGCCAGGAATTTTATCAGGGAACGGGATCATATCCGCTTCCTCCCCAAGGATGGCAGCGTAAGATACGTTTGATTGCCAGATAAAGACCTTTGAACGGTCCGTGTTTCTTCAATGCCTGAACGGCATATTCCGAACAAGTCGGTGTATAACGGCAAGAAGGTGGAGTCAGTGGTGAAATACAGTATTTGTAAAAATAAATGGGAATGAGCAACAAGCTCGTCAGGAACTTCTTCATTGGATTTTCTCTCCTAACAGACGAATGGCTTTTTCCATGGCTTTTTCCATGGTTTCGTAGGATGCCAATTCTTTTTCCAGGAAGATAAAGGCAATCGCCAAATACCTGCCTGTCGTTTGCAGCGGTTCAAAAAGCGCCTGCTTGCGGATCCGGTAACTTTCACGGATCTGGCGTTTGACGGCATTTCGCTTGACGGCTCTTTTGAACTTCTTTTTGGAGACGCTGATTAAAATAGACGCAGGTACACTTCGTTGTTCTTCTATAACCGTGTAGACGACCCGTAAAGGATAAGCGATGAACGACTGTCCTTCCGCAAAAAGAAGGTCAATGTCACGTTTCCTCGACAGGCGTTCGGCTTTCGACAAAGTGTACCTGCGATCTGTCATTATCAATTATTCCCTGATTCTTTCTTTAAATATTGTTCCAAAGCAGCTGTCATGGATGGAGCTTCTGGTGTAGGAGCTTCTACGTCCAAACGTAATCCCGCATCTTTTACAGCCTTGGCTGTTGTCGGTCCGAAACATCCGATACGAATGTCTTTCTGATTGAAATTAGGGAAATTCTTCAAGAGAGAAGAAATTCCTGCCGGACTGAAAAATACAAGCATGTCATAATCGAAGCTTTCGTCAGCTTTGAAATCGTTACTTACCGTACGATACATAACAGCCTCCGTAAAATCGATCTTTTTAGCTTCGAGTTTTAATCTCAGATCATCTTTATGAACATCTGAAACTGGAACCAAATATTTTTCTTTGGGGTGTTTGGCTATAATGGTAATCAAATCATCCAGTTTTCCACTGGCGCCAAAAAATATTTTACGCTTGCGATAAACAATGTATTTCTGTAAATATACAGCAATTGATTCCGACATGCAGAAATATTTCATGGTTTCCGGAATAGTTACACGAAGCTCTTCGCACAAACGGAAGAAGTGATCAATACCTGTACGAGCAGTAAATACTACGGCAGAATAATCTAAAATAGATATTCTTTGCTGTCTAAACTCCTTTGATGTCAAAGGCTCTACTTTGATAAATGGACGAAATTCGATTTCCACTCCATATTTTTCTGCTAGATCAAAGTATGGCGACTTCTCCGATGTCGGCTTGGGTTGTGATACTAATAGTCTCTTGATATTCAATGCCATAAAGCACTTTTCTCGATAAAGTTATACAAAAAAACAAAGCCCTTATATGCTATTAAAAGGGGCAAAATTTCATGGGCGCAAAGGTACAAACTTAAATAGAATAAATCGAACTTTTTTATGTAAAATAAACGTATCGACTTATAAATTATTGCAAAACGGAATAGAATATAGAAAATAATGAATAAACAGACGGCCCAAAAATGATAATTCCCAAGGAAGCTCATCCCGATAACTGGAAGGTATAGGGAAATACCCCATACGCTAATAAGAGAATTATATATGATAACCCATTGTCGATAAACCTCTTGCCGGCTGAAAGTATAGATAAGCAAGTAATAGATGATACGGCGTATCAGGTAAAAGACCAGCACCGATAAAAACGTAGAGACGACGACAAGTAATAGTTTTTCTTTATCTATATTGTTCAGAAATCCAAGATAGTAGGCTTCTTGTGTAATCGCTAATGAAGAAAGAGCCAGGGCTTGGAATATTAAATAGAAATGCAACGATTTACTGTAATAAATCGACAGGTCCGTATTACTGCTTTTTCCGGATGTATTGAATCCGAGATTCCGGAATATCTTGATAAATGATTTGACATGAATACGCGCATGGATGGCGAATAAGAAAAACAGAACAAACAGGATGGAGAACCAAACGTCTTCCATCAACTGTCCGCTCCATAAACGAATACCTACATACCCTTCAAACATGCTGACTGATTTATAAAGTTGGGTACAAAGGTACGCTTTCCATTTATACTCCGAAAGAAATCCCCATTCTTTTCCCTTGGATGATCAGATCATGTTCCGGTGTGACGAGTTTTAATTTACCGGCAACTTCGGCTAATGGGATTGAACTGATTTCTCCGTCCTTGACACATACCATTCGTCCGAATTGCTTGTCGGCTATCAGTTGGGTGGCATATCCGCCCAAACGAGTGGCCAAGTTTCGGTCGAAAGGAGATGGATTGCCTCCTCGTTGGATGTATCCTAATACTGTTTTACGGGTTTCGATACCGGTCGCTTCCTCGATTTCTTTTGTCAGGAAGTCGGTAGCCTTTCGCTTGTCAGGTAGTTTTACGCCTTCTGCTACTACGACAATCGAGTGGGGTTTCCCTTTGCGGGCACGTTCGCGAATGGCTTCGTTGACTACTTCCGGATTGAATCCCAATTCCGGCAAAAGAATAACATCGGCTCCTCCGGCCATGCCGGCAAATAAGGCTATCCAACCGGCTTTATGTCCCATGACTTCTACCAACATGACCCGTTTGTGTGAACTGGCCGTTGAATGCAGGCGGTCGATAGCTTCGGTAGCAATGTTTACAGCCGTATCAAAACCGAAAGTAATCTCGGTTCCCCAGATGTCATTGTCGATCGTTTTGGGTAAGCCGATTACGTTTAATCCATGTTCAGACAATAGATTCGTCGTTTTCTGTGTTCCGTTACCACCGATGCAAACCAAACAATCTAGTCCTAATTCCTGATAGGCTTGAATGATGCACTGGGACTTTTCCTGATCGACGGAGGTGAGCATTTCCCGAAATCCTTTTTCCCGTGAAGTTCCTAAGATGGTACCTCCCAAATTCAAGATTCCGGACAGGCTGTGCTCATCCAATACTTCTGTGTCTTTGTTTAGCAGACCTGAAAAACCACCGTGAATGCCTATGACTTCCATCCCATAATGGGTGATGGCTGTTTTACCGACACCACGGATCGTAGCATTAATACCTGGGCAATCGCCGCCCGATGAGAGTATTCCGATTTTCATAGAGTTATTCTTTTTGTTCTTCACAAAGGTAAAAATAAAAGGAGAATAATTACCTTTGTTCCCCTAGAATATAAAAATAGGCTATGGATTTTCTGACAGACTTCATATATCAGTTCTTTAAGCCACGAAATAAGAGAATTGACCGATATACCATGGAAGCGGGAGACATACAAGAACAACAGCTCCGTCGGTTACTTGAGCAGGCAAAGAACACTTCGTGGGGAAAGAAATATGATTATAAGCACGTGGCGGGATATGACGATTATAAAAACCGTTTCCCTGTACAGTGCTATGATCAGTTAAAAGGGGATATTCAACGGATGTTGAGTGGTGAACCGAATGTATTATGGCCTGGAATGGTACATTGGTTTGCAAAGAGTAGTGGAACAACCAGTGATAAAAGTAAATTTCTACCTGTTACTCCTGAGATACTGAAACAATGTCACTACCAAGGTGGCTTCGATACCGTCTGCTTATATTTGCGCAACAATCCTTCCAGCCATTTTTTCCGCCGGAAAGGTTTGATATTGGGTGGAAGTCATAGTCCGTCTCCGATAAATGCCCAAATTCATTGTGGAGATTTGTCGGCGGTCTTGCTCCAGAACCTGAATCCCTTGGTAAACCTGGTTCGTGTACCTCGGAAAGAAATCATCCTGATGGATGAATGGGAAAGTAAGATCAAGGCAATCGTAGAAAGTACTTGGCGGGAAGATGTCAACAGTCTTTCGGGTGTTCCTTCGTGGATGTTGGTCCTGATCAAGGCAATTCTGAAGAAGAGCGGGAAGACTTATCTGACGGAAGTTTGGCCTAATCTGGAGGTGTTTTTTCACGGAGGTATTAGTTTTACTCCTTATCGGGAAGCATATAAATCTCTTATCCCTTCCGATAAAATGCACTATATGGAAACCTACAATGCTTCTGAAGGTTTCTTTGGTATTCAGGATGATCCGTCCGATCCTTCATTATTATTGATGTTGGATTATGGAATCTTTTACGAGTTTATACCAATGGCAGAACTCGACTCAGAGAATCCGTCGGTTGTTCCTTTGACCGGAGTGGAAGTCGGCAAGAATTATGCAATGGTGATTTCTACGGCTGGTGGCTTATGGCGTTATTTAATCGGTGATACGGTTCGTTTCACTTCCGTTTCCCCGTATAAGTTTGTGATTTCAGGACGTACGAAACATTTTATCAATGCGTTTGGGGAAGAACTGATGGTCAACAATGCCGACCGGGCATTGCATGAAGCCTGTGTAGCCACAGGGGCTCGGATAAAAGAATATACGGCTGCACCTTTGTTCCTGCTTGATCGGGCGAAAGGTCGTCATCAATGGCTGATTGAGTTTGAAAAGGCTCCAGAGTCACTCACGCAATTTGCCTCTTTGTTGGATGAAGCTCTCCAACATGCCAATTCCGATTATGAAGCCAAACGGTATAAGGAAATTTCTTTGCAGCCACTGGAAGTGATTGCTGCCCATGAAGGTTGTTTCTATCGGTGGTTGAGTAGTAAAGGAAAGCTGGGCGGACAACATAAGATTCCCCGCTTGTCGAACGACCGGAAAATCCTGGATGAACTGTTGGTTATTAACAGGCAAATGGGAGAATAATAACGGGATATACGATTCCGATAAACCGAATCGTATCTTCTGTTGATAAAACTTATAGGAATCAAAAACAAATCCAACGAGAAATGAAAACGATTCTCGTTGGATTTGTTTTTCAGTTACACCGCCTTTTTATCTAGAATGGTATATATCGGATATAAAAGGTATATATGTTTAGAACTTATTGTAGATAACAACCGGACGAGTCCGACGGATACTCATCGTCGGGAACCAGAGATCATCTGGTGTCAGATCGCAGGCTTGAACGGCTTCCAAGCTATATTCAAGCTTACCGAAATTAGCATCCACATTATTTGTTCCGAAAGTGAACTTGATACCTCTCTCTTTTGCCATACGGATGATTTTCAGACTGGGAATCCGATAGCGGGCATTGATCTCGAGAGCTATCTGATATTTTTGCAGAACATCCAACACCTGATTGATTCGCTTGTCGGTCCAGTAAGTATCATAGTCGGCTTGCATATCTTCGGGCAGATATGTCGGATTAGCAAAAATATCAGCCGGTTCATTCGTTAAGATCTTTACTGTTTGATCTACCAGGTGATCCATATACTGTTCTTTGCTGATTCCATCATAATGTACTTCTTCCGGGCGATAGATACGCGAGAGACGGCCTTTGTGATCAACGATTGTCATGGCATCCGTAAAGAGATAATCGAAGATGCCTAAAGCTTCTTGCGAGAACGTTGCTGTCCATTTGCGTCCTTCTCCTTGTACTCCGCATAGGAAAGGCATGTCTTTTACCTCATCGTAGTAAGCGTAAACTTCATCGTCATTAGCCAACATACGGCCAACACCTCCTTCTCCTGCATTGGGAGCTACTCCATAGTTGATGCCATAATTCATGGACATTGCCTGTGCCATTTCTTTTGTCAGTCCTCCTTTCAAGTGAACATGGTAATCAATGACCGGGAAATCCTGTTGCTGGAATCGGATTACAGCATCCTGCTGTTCGTCGATAATCGGCATGGTATCACATGCATTCCGGGCATCATCCGGAAGCGGAGTAATCTGAAGATTGCGGAATGATACATTTCCTTGCATACCACATAAAGCGATGGTCCCATGGTTTAGTCGTTGTCCGGTATGTTCTTCCGTCCGATAAGGCTGAGCCGGTTCGGTATAACATACCACTGTCGTATCTTGAATAGAAACCGTTATGTTCTTTCCCCGTACGGCAATTTCGAAGGGGAACCAAGTATTATCTTTAGCTAATGAACGATATAGATTACGAACTGAAGCCAAGCTGCCCGTTTTACGTGAACCGTCAATCGGTCCGTTATGGAAAATTACATCATATCCCGTTTTCCCGTCTGTGTGAAAACGCAATCTGGCATCTCCGTCCGATTGGGTCAGAGCTTCCCCTTTTAGGATAAAGTTCTTGTAATCCCCTTCTGCCAACCACGATGTTCCTGCTGTAACGTTCAGTTCATTTCCCTCCAATGTTTCCTGTTGGGCATTTGTAAACCGGTCTAAAGTCTGAGTCGTACGCGACTGTGTACAAGCGGTCAGGAATCCGATGCAGGCGATTGCCACGATTCCCATCCGTTGCAGGCAGGTTATTGCCCACCCTTTGAAATAATGTCTGTTCATAAAAGAATTATTTTAAGATCTGTAATAGCGTCGCAAGTTATAAATTTTTCGGATAAGTGTTCTATAATCCGAACTTGTTTCTACCAGCACCCAAAAAAGTAGGCATGAATTCATCAAAAGGTAGGCATAAAATGATAAAAAGATAGGCATGAATTTAGGAAAAGATGCCTATCTTTTTATTAACGGATAGTAAAGGTTGTATGTAAACTCCTTATACTATCCTCAATTGCTTGAATAATATTGACTTACTGAAGTTTAATTGAATAGATTCCGAATCTCTTCAACGCTTAATGTTGTCGTTGGGGCGAAACGATCAGAAGTCATATAATTCAGGATACTTTGTTTGAATTGTCGGCGTGCCATACGTCCGTTTTCCGGTTTCAACAAATCGGCTCCACAGACCATTAATTTGCCATTTCCAACTTTCGCCTCGAACAATAATCCCAGTTTCCGGTTAGTAAACCAGTCGTCGATCAAATGAACAACCGGACGGTATTCTGCCGGAAAATCATCCATGACGATAGCTTCGCAGTCGCTGACAATATCCCACCACTGATAATCACTGTATTTCTCCGTTGGGAATAACGACAATGCCGGATGCGAAGGATTACAATAAATACCTAATGTATGCGGAGCCTGTTTGTTTGTCCAGGCTGTATTCCAGAAGATACTGGAGAAACCGACTTTGATATTACCGCCTTTTTCCGGACTCAATGTACCACGGGATACACATAACAAGACATTCTCGCCTTTCTCCAGGCGGTCGATAGCCTGTTGGTCGAATACATTTGTCATATAAGGTGCATTCGTAATTTTCTTTTCTTCTGCCGGATAGACCCAGATATGCCATTCATTATGAACTTTTGTGCCTTCTATTCCTGCCGTCAAGATCAATTCCTGCGGTGTCTGTACGGATGAAAGATCACAGATCATATTTCCGATCCAGATAGAATTGGTGACAGGCAGGTCTTTTGTCCAGGAGCCCGACTGGAGAATTGTTCCTTTCTTATCCGCCAATTTCCAGTAAATAGAAGCCGATTTTAGCGGTTCAGCACCGAAGTGAGCAAATTCCAGCGGAGCTTTCATACTTTCATTGTTCAGATAGACCATCTTGGGTAAACGGGCCAATGGAACCGTCTGATTACAGAACATGCTGTATTCTTCACCTTCTACATATCCTTTACTTTCCCAAAAAGGATTCAGGACGCCCACCAGAGCAGTACCTTGACCCGGAAAATCGTGTAAGTCCAGTAACTGGAATCCGGCAAATCCGGGCGTTCGTAAGGCTGCTTCAATATCTGCCTTATAGCATAAAGTCTGTAAACGACCGGAAGCGTAAAGGAATTCATCGGCCAAGTCACTCAAATGCTTTTCTGCCAAAGTCTCTTGAAAGATCTCAAAATTCTTCGCCTTTAAGACGCCGGTATATTTCTGTATTTCTTTGAAATCCGGATAAACACACCATTGTCCGATCTCATGGCTTACAGTCGGCATATCCTTCTTGATTATCGGCCAGAAATCATAATCGGTTGTCGGAGGATTGGCATTGATACGGCTTTTCAGCTCTTCACCCCAACCTTGGATACGTGGTGCTGCATGGTTCCAATAATCAGCATTGGGAACATAAGGCCAGCCAGCCGCAGATGTATAAACCCGACGGTTGTCTTTCTGTTTCCAATAAGCTACCAAGCCCGACAAATACTTTTCCTGGTTGGCTCCAGAAGGTTCGTTTCCATAATTCATCAGGCAGAAAGACGGATGGTTTCCATATTCTTTCAAGATACGGTCACCTTCTTCATAGAACCATTTGTCCAAGTATTCCCCGTTACCGATATTGGCCCAGCCACCGCATTCAACTTGCAAATAGACACCCATGCGATCGGCTACCCGAAAAGCCGCTTCCGGCGGGCACCAGGAATGAAAACGTACATGATTTAATCCGTAAGTCTGGCAAGCCGTATAAATCTTTTCCCAATAAGCATCATCTGTTGCCGGATAACCTGTCAACGGGAAGATACAGCATTCCAATGTGCCACGCAGGAAGATAGGCGTACCATTCACTTCAAAGCGTGTTCCGTTTGGCTTGAATTCACGCAGGCCGAAATCAATCTTCTTTTCATCACTCGTTCCGTTGGGTAACGAAACGGATACTTGCAAAGTATAGACTGCCGGTGTAAATTCGGACCAAAGTTGTACAGTCTTATCCAATGCGAGGTTCGCTTCTGAAGAAACACCTTGTGCGATTGTCAACGATTCTTCCTGAGAAGCGGATACTGCCTTTCCCGACTGATCAAAAGCCTGCAGACGAACGGTTGCCTGTTGGTTGGCTGTTGCGCCGGCAAAAGCCATGCGGATACGTATCTGTTTCTGTTGAATATCCTGATAAATCTGTACATCGTCCAGATAAACCGAAGATTTCTTCTCCAGTTTGATTTGTCCGGTAATGCCATTCCAGTTACTTTGGGTGTGATCTGACACACTATGAGCATTGACTCCTACCGGGATGTTTACCTGGTTATCGACCCGAATGGTCAAAGAATGTTTTCCCGGTTTTATTTGGTTCAGTACATATCGGTGTGGAACCAGCAACGCATTGCTCTCTCCTATCTTTTCGCCGTCAACATACACGGTCGTTTCCCAATGAGTACGTTCTAATGTCAATACCAGAGGCGCATCTTTCCAATCTGTCGGAACTACAAAATCCCGTTGATACCAGGCAACACCCACATAATGTTTTTCCGGATTTAACCAGAAGGGAACTTTTACATTCCCTTTTTCCCGATATTTAGCGTATTCAGGAGCTGTAAACCAGGATTGATCTACAATTTGCCCCGTCCATTTCGTATTTACATCAACATCATAACCATATCCTTGTTCCTGTAAAGAACCAGGTAATTGGATTTTGTCTCTCAAACGGTTTCGAAACCATTCCTGTTCGATCCCTTCATTCTTCGGATCTAATTTAAAACGCCATTTGCCCGACAAATCAATGGATGCCGAAAAGGCTGTAAAACTACATAAACAGGCGAGTATCGCCCATAATAAACGGGTGTGTTTCATATAAATTTGATTTTAGGGTTATTGATTCAATAATTGTTGAATAGCTGCATTTCCTTGTGTTTGCTTTTCCTTGGTGGCATCAGGAGCAAACAGTGCATCCAATTGATACAAAGGAATCGTTGTTGACGGTTGGAAGTCTGTCGAACGGACATATTGACTGATCGACCGTAACAATTGCTTGGTAGCCGGACGTTCGTCCATCTTTTTCGAGAGATCCAAATTCAGGAAGAACAGTTTTCCTTTTCCTACCTGCGCTTCAAAAGCAATACCTAATTTACGATTGACTTCATAAGTATCTACGCTTTGGATGATAGGTGTCAGTCCGGTCAATGCCGTCAAATCGATAGCTCCGGCATAATTCAGTATGTCCCACCATTGCCAATCGGCATAATAAGATGTGGGGAAATCTCGGAATACCGGATGCTGGTGATGAATACTCGTTCCCACAATCATCGGATCCCAGTTGAACATAATCGGATTCCAGAAGTGACTGGCGAATTGAGCTTTTCTGCCAAGGATGGAATCCGGTACGAAACAAACGGATTCTCCTTTTCCCAGCTTGACTTTGGCTTCTTGCCAATTTCGTGTCAGTTTCAGATCTTGTAACGGATCTCCGGCAGTCGGATATACCCAGATGTCCCATTCATTTCGAATATGACCGGCTATCTCTGCCTGAAATGTATATTTCCCAGCTTTACGGATAGCGGATAAGGAAACATTTACTTCTCCTAATGAATCTACCTGACTGGTCTTTAAGGTAGCATGGGCTAATTTCCCTTGAGCGATTACGTGTCCACTTTCATCAGTCAGTTTCCAATTCATTTTTCCGGGTTTCAGATCCTTTTCTCCGAATTGGTAAATTTCCATCCGTGGACTAAACGTTTCCTTTTCGGTGTAAATCCGTTTTGGAAAACGAGCCAGCAAGACAATCGGAGCACATGATTCACGATACTTTTCAGGAGATACCAGACCTTTGCTTTCCCAAAACGCATCCAGAATACCGACAAAGGCACTTCCCTGACCGGGGAAGTCGGATAAACCTAACAATTGGAAACCTCCTGATTTGGATGTCCGTAACAAAGCTTCGTTCACCTCTTTATATTGCAATACCGTATGAGCACCTGTTGCCCGGAAGAACTCATCTGCCTGGTGCAGCATTCCGTTCTTTGTCAGACGTTCCTGGAATACCTTGAAGTTACGGGCTTCCAATACTCCTGTATATTTCGTTATCTCTTGGAAGTTCGGATACATACAACGTTGTCCGGTTTCATGGGCAATAACCGGTACATCTATGTCGGATGTCTCGTTCCGGTCCCAATCTGTACCTGGTTTCCCTTCATAGACAGTAATCCAACCTTTTTGGGTTACGTGAGAGGTATAATATTGATCCGATTTGACATGTGTTCTTGCTGTTGAGGCAGCATACAGGTGGCGATCGTCATACGCCTGTCCTTTTTGGATCAAATCTTCCAATACTGCGAAATCTCCTTCATTTTCGTTTCCATTACAGAATAATAAGAAAGATGGATGATTACCATATTCGTTCAGGATCGCATACATCTCCTGCTCAAAGAAATCCCGGCGAGCTGGATACTTTCCTACATCCTTGATCCACATCGGAAGCTCTACTTGCAGGTATAAGCCTAATTCATCAGCGGCTGTAAAGGCGGCTTCAGGTGGGCACCAGGAATGAAAACGAACATGATTGAAACCATATTCCTTGATGGTTCCCATGATACGTCTCCAATCATCAGGGTTCGTTGAAGGATAACCGGTGAGTGGAAAGACGGCGCAATCCAAGACTCCTCGCAGGTGAATATCCCGGTCGTTCAAGCGAATATGATGCTTTCCTTGTTCTACTTTGCGCATACCGAAACGAAGACTTCTGCTGTCTTGTCCGGCATCTGTGGATAAAGAGACATCCAATGTATATAAAGCCGGAGAAAACTCATCCCACAAGGCAATTGTTTTTCCCAATGATAAAGTTTGTTCCACCCCATCTTCTTTTCCTTGGAATGTGACCGGTGTTGTTGATTCGGCCACTTTCTTTCCTGACTGGTCTTTAACGGTCAATGTCAGATTACCTTGTCCGTTTTTCCCTCCTGTATGGAATGCACAACGAACCCGTACGTTCTTTTGTTGGATATCCGGTTCTACTTGTACGTTTGTCAGATAGTAAGCCGGCTTAGCTTCCAGCTTCATGTCTCCTACTATACCATTCCAATTGGTCTGTGTATATTCGGTTGTTCCATGTGTCCATTGATCCATCGGATATTTCAACCGGTTATCCACACAAATTGTCAAAGTATGTAATCCCGGAGTCAGTTGTTTGGTTAAGATAAAGCGGTTGGGAGTTGAGAGGCGTTCATCTGTTCCAGCCGGAACGCCGTCCACATATACACTCGTTTCCCAATGACAACGCTCCAGTGTCAGTATGATTTCTTTTCTTTGCCAGGATTCCGGAATCTCAACTTCCCGCTGATACCATGCCTGACCGCAATACTCAAACTTTCGGCTCAAGCGGTCCACGTGAGAAACTGCGTTGGGGATACCTTTCCCGCTTTCGTCCATTGAACCCGGCAGGACAATACTTTCTGTCAGTTTGCTTAGATAGAGTTCCGACCCAGGTGTTTTCCCGAATCCCATCGGATCTAATTGGAAACGCCATAGTCCGGACAGATCAATAGATTCTGAGAAGGCGGTGATACTGCATAAACAGGCAAATATCGTTAATGATAAACGAATCAGTTTCATAAATTCTTCTTATTAAATATGGATTATGGGTGCCTCCGACAACGTCAGAAGCTCCGCTTTTCTATTTTTGGAGCTTCCGACAACGTCAAAAGCCCCACTTTTCTATTTTTGGTGCTTTCGACAACGTCAGAAGCTCCGCTTTTCTATTTTTGGTGCTTTCGACAATGTCAGAAGCTCCACTTTTCTATTTTTGGTGCTTTCGACAACGTCAGAAGCTCCGCTTTTCTATTTTTGGTGCTTTCGACAATGTCAGAAGCTCCACTTTTCTATTTTTGGT
>OMCH01000021.1_pt1 | contig 104205 bp, 118 predicted proteins | sample 1674341 | NCBI WGS metagenome assembly OMCH01 (sample SAMEA103958164, study PRJEB25191) | human gut metagenome | biome: human-associated habitat [ENVO:00009003]; feature: intestine environment [ENVO:2100002]; material: feces | place: Germany | collected 2013/2015
GCGGCGCTACGGCGCGCCCGTTCATCACGCACCACAACACGCTCGACATTGATATGTACATGCGTATCGCGACCGAGCTGCATCTCAAGCGCCTGATCGTCGGCGGCATTGAGCGCGTGTATGAGGTCGGCCGCATCTTCCGCAACGAGGGCATGGACACCAAGCACAATCCGGAGTTCACGACCTGTGAGCTCTATCAGGCCTATACCAACCTCGACGGCATGATGGACATCCTCGAGGGCATCCTCTCCGGCGCGGCCAAGGAGATTCTCGGCACGTATCAGCTCCAGTGGCTGGGCCACGATGTGGACCTCACGCCGAGCTGGCGCCGCGTGACCATGGCCGACGCTGTCAAGGACGTCACGGGGGCGGACTTCATGGCCATCCTCGGCGACGCGGACGCGGCAGTCGCCCTCGCCAAGAGCGCGGGCGTGGACATGGAAAACGTTGCCCACACGTGGGGCAACGCGCTCTATGAGACGTTCGACCAGAAGGTCGAGTCCACGCTCATCCAGCCGACATTCATCACCATGTACCCCGTGGAGGTCAGCCCGCTGGCCAAGCGCAGCCCCGAGCAGCCCGCGCTCACCGAGCGCTATGAGATGTTCATCTGCGGCTGTGAGATGGGCAACGCCTTCTCCGAGCTCAACGACCCCATCGACCAGTACCAGCGCTTCAAGGCGCAGGCCGAAAAGCGCGCCCACGGCGACGAAGAGGCCAACATGATGGACGAGGACTTCGTCATGGCGCTCGAGTACGGCATGCCGCCCACCGGCGGCCTGGGCTTCGGCATTGATCGCTGCGCCATGCTGCTGTGCGGCGCAAGCTCCATCCGCGACGTGATCCTGTTCCCCACTATGAAGCCTCTGGACAAATAATCCACAATATATTGTGGATGACGGAGTAGGACGAAACAAGATGTAGTGAAAGAGGCTTACAACCACAACTTTTTCACAACTTTTGCTTGAAATCAGACGGCATCAGACGGGCCAAAATGAAGGGCAAATCCGCGCTTTTAACTGCGGATTTGCCCTTTTTTGTAATTTTCACATCAGCACCAAATTACCCTTGATTGTTGCTGCTTTTTCCTCCATATTTTCCTGTGTGATGTGGGTGTAGATGTCCATGGTCGTGGAAAAATCAGCGTGGCCCATTACCTGTTGGATAAACTTGATATCGTTCGTGCTTTCGCAGAGTCTTGTACAGAAAGTGTGCCGCAGATTATGGACGCTAAAGTGAGGAAGAAGCTCTGGCGCACGATCCTCCAATTCGGCTTGATCCAGTTCTTCCATGTTGTACGCTGTAGAGATGCGCTCAATGGCCCGATTGATATTATGAGCAGAGAGAAATTTCCCATAGCGATTTCGGAAGATGAAACCGTGATAACCGTTCAATACCAACTTATCGTTCGGATATAACGCATCCATTACCTCGATTTGCTGGCGAAGCTGTTCAATGACTTCTGGATAGAGGATCGGGATAATGCGTGTACCGCTTTCCGTTTTGGGTGTTGTGATATGAAAGTCAGCCTTTTTATCAATGACCCGATAGATTAACGCATGGTTGACGGAAATCCGGCCCTTGTTCAAGTCTACATCATCTTTTGTTAAACCAGTACATTCTCCTACACGAAGGCCGGTTCCAAGGAGTGTTACCATGACAGGCAGCCAGTGGCTATACATAGGAGATTTTGCGATATACTGGAGGAAATTTTTTTGCTGTGCTTTGGTAAGAGCAATACGCTTTTTCGGTTTCGGCGCGCTTCCATCTGTTTTTAACTTGGTATAGATGCCTTTGCTGGGGTTCTTCCTGATATAATCATCCGCTACAGCCAGTTCGAAAGCAGGATGTACGATGGTGTTGATGCTCTCCAGCGAGTTAATGGCGAAACCGTGTTTGAGCAGTTTGGTATAGAATCCAAGAACATCGCTTCGACGGACATTTGGAAGTGGCTCATTGGCGAAAGGTTCATCCTTTACATAGCGATCCCAAAGATACTCATAATTGGCCCGCGTAGATGGCTTCAACCTGATGTTGTTATCCATGTAGACCTTGAACATATCATTCAGGGTAAGTTTCATTGCTTCCTGTGTACGGATACCATCATCAGCATCTTTCGCAATTTGCTTTTCTTTTGCGCGAAGGGACGCCAAATCGGTATCATAAATGTACTTTTTCTTAGTTCCCAGCTTATAGACGAACATATAGCTGCCATCTGAGCGTTGCGTTTCCCCTGTCCGCAGATTGCGGCCTTTGTTGTCTTTTCTAACTTTTGGCATAGGCTGATACCTCCCGATGTTTTGTGAGTTGTTGTGCCCGGAATGGGCAAGGTTCTGTTAGCATGAGATCTCGTACAAGTATTCCTTTACGCGCTGAACGCTCCAAAGGACACGAGAATTCATGGTAATGCGGGCGTGGGCTAAGTCGCCGATCTGGACAGCCGTGTGCCGCCCGCAGTCAAGCAGTTTGCAAAGCGATTCCGTATCGACCGCCAAGCATTGATCCGGTGAAAGGTCATTGGGTTTCTTCTTTTCCATAATTGCCCTCCTTTATTTGCAATTACATATATCCTTTACTGTTTGTAGAAGAAGGTTTTCAACAAAAACAATGAAGTCATTCAAATTCATCGGGAAGTGTAGGGTCTCTTCCAAAGGCCATTTCCTGCGCCGGGGCTTTCCGCCGCGTATTGCCAGGGCCCGCTGTGCGGTATTTCAATCGTGGGCGGGCTCCATGTGGTCATCGCACACTGTCCGCGATCCCTGTATAACTCCAATGGAAAAGGTTATGGAGCTTGTCAAGGTACAAAAAGAGCGTGCAGACCGGCTACGGAATCCCATGCCATGTCTGTACGCCCTATATATAGGAGATGGCGGCCAAATTTCTGCAAATCCTGTGCCTTCTGATGAATTTTTTTGAGCAATGCAATTTTCAGCAACAGAAAGATGCTATATATAGACGATATTTCTTGACTAACGCAAGATATTGTGTTACACTGATTCTGTAATTGATTTTTGTGCGCTCCCCTTGTGGGATACAGGCTTAGTTTCTGTACCGCGGATTGAAAAATCTGCATTGCACACGCAGTCAAGATTGTACTTGTGCCAGTAGTATTACTGCGCCCCTCTGGGCCGGTATATTACTGGCTTTTTTTGTTTTCCGGGACTTTTGCTCCCGTCAGCGAGGATGACTTTGGTTCATAGGCAGCTATGGACATCAGGCGTTACGCCCTCTGTCACCCTCGCTTTTTTTCTGCCCAAATGCCGGAAACGGCTTTGAGGATATACCACAATTACAGAAAGGCAGGTATGAACATGAATGTAAAAAAGCGTAGTCAGGAGCCTCTGACGAGTAAAAGGAAACCGATGGAGAACTGGCGGCAGTATCAGAAGCTGAACCAGCCCGCACAGAAGCACTGCCCGGTGATCCGGGCGCCCGTCATTCCCCGCAGGACGCGGAGGGGGTGTTAAGTATGCCGGCAGGCAGTGTGGCTGTCAAAGAGCGGCATCAGCCCCTGGTGCTGGTGGATACGGCAGGCTTATCCGAAGAAGAGTGGCTTGCTTACCGCCGGAAAGGTATTGGTGGCAGTGATGTTGCGGCTCTGCTGGGCATTTCGCCGTGGCGGACAGCCCGGGATTTGTTTTATGACAAGCTGAACATCGCAGTGGTCGAGGACCATGAGGACAACTGGGTGGCCCTGGAGATGGGGCACCTGCTAGAACCGCTGGTGGCGAAGATCTTCCATCACCGGACCGGATACAAGATCTATCAAATCAAAAAGATGTTCCAACATCCGGAGTATCCCTGGATGCTGGCGGATGTGGATTATTTCGTGGAACTGCCGGATGGCACCACCGCCATCCTGGAGATCAAGACCACAAACTACAACGCCAAAGACAACTGGTGGCTGGATGGTGAGGAAACCATTCCGGCCTACTATGAGTCCCAGGGGCGGCATTACATGGCCGTCATGGATGTGGACCGCTGTTTCTTCTGCTGCCTGTATGGCAACAACGAGCAGGAAAGCATCATCCGTGATATGCAGAGGGATTTGGCCTATGAGGATGAGATGATTTTTCTGGAGCAGAATTTCTGGGAAAATCATGTGCTTACCAGAACGCCGCCGCCTTACACCGAAGATGGCGACCTCGTGATCGAGAGCGTGCGCCGGTACACTGGTCCCGCCGACAAGGAGGCCCCCGCTGTGTCACTCGACTTGCCCCTGACGGCCAAGCTGATGCGTTTTCTCCAGCTTCAGGAGCAAAAAAAAGGTGCAGAAGCCGGCGAAAAGAAAATCGAGGAAGATATGAAGCGGCTGAAGGCTGCCATCATTGCCAAAATGGGGAAAAGCTGCAAAGCCATCTGCCAGCAGGATGGGGTGAACTATACCGTCACCTATAATCCGGTGCGGACCCCCGGTATTGACAAGGATAATCTGATCAGGCTGAAGCTGGACCACCCGGACATCTATGAGCAGTATGTGACTGTTTCCGAGTATCGCCGCTTCACAGTCAAGAGTGACGCCGAGGCGGCATAAAAGGAGGGAAAAACAAGTGATCCATAGAGGAACTTATGACGGGACGATCTACCACAACCCCGTAAACAGGTTCTGCATCATCAGCGTAAAAACCGCTGATAAGGAGGTGCCCCAGGAGGCTCGTTCCACCCGCCGGTACAAGGACCACCTGATCCGCTTTGTTGCGACGGGCTATGAACTGCCCCGCACGGATGCGGTAGAGCTGGAACTGGACGGCGAATGGACAAAGGGCAAATATGGTGTGCAGCTTCAGGTAGAACAGTGGCGCGAGATCGTTCCCAAGACCAGGGACGGTGTGGAGGGCTATCTGGCCTCCGGCCTTATCAAAGGCATCGGGCCGGCAACTGCCGCGCAGATCGTTTCCCGGTTTGGCGTGGAAACGCTGGATATTCTGCAAAACCACCCCGAGCGGCTGCTGGAGGTCAAGGGCATTACGGAAAGCAAGCTGGAGGACATCAAAATCTCGTATGCGGAGAGCCGGATGCTCCAAGACCTGATGACGCTGCTCTCCCCATTCAAGATCACGCCGAAAACGGCCCTAAAGATTTACCAGCACTTTGGGCCCGCCAGTGTGGACATTTTGAAAAAGAGTCCCTTTGAGTTGTGCCAGGTATCCGGTTTCGGATTTCTCCGGGTAGATGCCATCGTTCAGAAAAACGGCGGCGACCTGCATGATCCCATGCGGGTCAAAGGCGCACTGTTCTGGGCGCTGGAGGACAGCAAGGGCGGCAAGGGACATTTGTTCCTGCCTGGTGAAACTTTGCGGAAGGAGGCCCTTCGGCTTCTCAACTCAAAGATCCCCGTCCCTTCTCTCCGGCTTCACGAACAGGAAGTCACAGATGTGCTTCAGAACATGATCCTTCATGGTGAGGTGGTATCGGTCAAAGATAACATCTACCTGCCCCGCACATTTGCGCAGGAAGATGAAGCGGCCCGGCGTATTGCCATGCGGCTGATAGAACCGTCTGCCCCGGAACGCATTGAGCAGGTACTGGAGCAGGTCAAGCGTGAAATGGGGCTGGCGCTGTCTTCCAAGCAGGAGGCAGCGGTCTACGCGGCTTACCGCCACAGCCTGTCCATTATCACTGGTTCTCCCGGTACCGGCAAGACAACGGTGCTCAAGACCATTTTGGAAGTCTACCGCCGCCTGCATCCGAAAGGCGAAATTGTTCTGATGGCGCCGACCGGCCGTGCCAGCCGGCGTATGGCGGAAAGCACTGGCTTTGACAAGGCGCGGACGCTCCACAGCGGCCTGGGCCTCGGCAGTGAAGAAGACGATGCCAACCGCAGCAGACAGCAGGAGCCGTTGTCGGCAGACCTGATTATCGTGGACGAGTTTTCTATGGTGGATATGTGGCTGGCAGACAAGTTTTTCTCCCGCATCAAAGATGGGGCCCGTGTCGTTCTCGTGGGAGACCCAGACCAGCTCCCCAGTGTGGGCGCCGGGAATGTGTTCCGCGAACTGATCGACTGCGGCCTGATTCCCGTCACGGTGCTGGACCAGATCTTCCGCCAGTCTAAGGACAGCCTGATCGCTTATAACGCCAAGTTCATTAACGAGGGCAACACCAAGCTGTACTTTGGGCCGGACTTTGTATTTATGGCAAGCGATAACCAGGCAGATGCTGCGGAGCGGATCATTGCCCGTTACTGCCGGGAAATTGCGGAAAGCGGCATCGACCGGGTGCAGATTTTGTCGCCCTTCCGGTCAGAAGGCGCTGCGTCGGCGGAACAACTCAATGAGGCCATCCGAGAGGTGGTCAACCCATTCCGCTCTGCCGAGGAAGAAATCAAGATCGGCGCCAAAGTGTTCCGGGTCAATGACCGGATCATGCAGACCAAAAACACCGCCAAGGTGTCCAACGGCGACCTGGGCTTTATCCGCTATATCAAAGACGATGAAAACGGCAAGCGCGTCGGCCTGGACTTCGGCGTGGGCCGTGAGCTGGAATACAGCGTAGAGGATATGGTCAACTTGGACCTCGCCTACGCTACTACCATCCACAAGGCAATGGGCTCTGAGTATGAAACGGTCATCATGCCGCTTTTGAAAGCGCACACCATCATGCTCTACCGCAACCTGCTCTATACCGGCATCACCCGAGCCAAAAAGCGTGTGGTGCTGATCGGCCAAAAGCAGGTTCTGTTTATGGCGATCCACCGGAATGAAATCGTCAAACGGAATACGCTTCTGGGCACGCGCATCGGCATGTACTATAAGGCCTATGCCAAGCGGGCCGGAATCCCGGTCCCGGCGGCGCTGGAAGAAGAATTGAAACACGCTGGTTAAAAAGAGGCGCAAGGTGCAGAAAATTGCCCCGCGTCTCCTATTTATTACACAGGAAGGAGTATATGACATGAACGACAACAATGCGAAAACGATGTACGAAACCGTGCCTGCGGCCGCCGAACTGAACAAGGTGCCGGGTTTTGACCCGCTCAAGTTCCTCCGCCGCACCAAGGACACCCTGAAGCTGGATCTGCCCTACCAGAAACTCTGGTTCCGCATGGCCCATCCCAACGGCCGTATGCGTCTGACGGCGCTGCGGATCACAGAGCAGATGGCGATTTTTGAGGCCAAGGTGTTCCTGGATCGCAGTGACGCGGAGCCGTTCAGTATGAGCACGGCCCAGCAGACTACCCAGGACAGCCGCGACTTCGTGAAAGCGGCCCAGAATGAGGCGCTGAGCCAGGCCCTCACAGACGCCGGTTTTGGCATCCAGCTGATCAGCGCCGGCGCCCAGGCCGACCTGATGGAGAAAAGCACTGGATCGGCTGCCAAAAAGGCCGCAGAACCGCCTGCCGGTCCGGCAGCACATACGACACCGCCGCAGGAGCCCCACAGCGCCCCGCAGAAGGACGATACACCTGCCGAGGGGAAATCCCCTGCCAAACCCATTGAAAGGCCGCAGAGGGCGTTTGAGGCCGAAAAGGCGGCAACCGTGACAACTGCCCCGCCGGAGGAACGCACTGCTTCGGAAACGGTGGAGCAGCACCTGCCGGTGGAGCCTGAGAGGACATTCGATACGCTCCCGGTGGGGCCTTCGCCAAAGGCAGAGCAGCCGGCGGATGAAAATGAACAGGTGGATGAATTGCCTGTCCGCGGCAATGTAACGGAACTGCCGGTCCAGCATACAGAGGAATCCGAACCCGCCGCCGAGACTGTGCAGCCCGAAGATGGCGCTGCCGGAGCGGCGGATACTGCGGTGGATACCCCCTCTTACACGAAGGACACGCCCATGGAGGACATTCTGCAGGTCATGACGCTGGAACAGGCCCAGCAGGTCATCGTAGACGATGGCATCTGCAAGGGCATGACGATTGCCCAGGTAGCTGAGAAGCGGCCTGTCAATCTGCGGTATTACCTGATTCCGGGCAAAAGCAAGAACAACATGGTCCGCGCTGCCGCCCAGCTGGTTTTGAATTCGCTTCAAAAGGCTGGCTGATATGGCCTCTGGCGAGGGCATGAAGGGAGGAATGACAGATGGGCTCGTATCCGGATGAATTTCCCTTCGGTATCATGGAAGTTGTGGAACTGCTGCACCTGCGGGTCAGGCGCCAGCAGGCAAACAGCGTCTATGTGGACTGTCCGTTCTGCGGCGACCGCCGCGGGCGGATGAATGTCAATTTCGTCAAAAATGTCTGGCGGTGCAATCACTGCGACGAACATGGCGGAATGCTGGCGCTGTACGCAAAACTCAATCACACAACGACCTCTGACGCTTATTGGGAGATTGCAGAAGCTCTGTGTGACAATACCCATGAGGAACACGCACGCTCCGGGAATGAAGCCCAACAGCAGCCGGCCAGCACCGGGTCCCCATCTTCGGGGACCCGGGCGGCCGCTGCAGGTCATTCTTCTTCCGAGCGAAAAATTGTGCCGCAGTCGGACAAAGCCAGCCCGGCCGAGATCCATCAGACGCTATCCCTGCTGCTGGCCCAGCTTACGCTGCGGCCGGCCCATCGGGAACATCTGCGCTCCCCAAAGCGAGGGCTGTCTGATGAACAAATCGAGTCGCTGGGCTTTAAGAGCACCCCTCCGTCCTTCTTATGCCGCTCTATCACAGACCGGCTGGTCAGACAGGGCTGCAAGGTGCAAGGCGTACCAGGATTTTACCGGGACGACAGCGGCCACTGGACAATGGCATTTTATAAGAAGACCTCCGGCATCCTGATCCCCGCCATCGGCTTTGACGGCCGGCTGCAGGGATTTCAGATTATGCTGGATGTACCGCTGAAACACAAGGATGACCCGCCGGAGAAACCGGGCGCCAAGTACATCTGGTTTTCCTCTTCCTCAAAGACAGATGGGACAGGCTCCGGCAGCCCGGTACACCTGATCGGTGACCCATCCGCACGGGTGGTCTATGTGATAGAGGGGCTGCTGAAAGCAGATATTTCCCATTGTCTGACAGGGCGCACCTTTGCCGCGATTGCCGGGGCCAACAACACCAGCCCGCTGGACCCGTTGTTTGCCCTTTTGGCGCAGAACGGCACGGAGGAAATCATTGAAGCCCACGATATGGACAAGTACAACAATCAAATGACGATGGCCGGGGCGTCGAAAATTTACCTGACGGCCCGGAAGTATGGCATGAACTGCCGGAGGCTGACCTGGAATCCCAACTATAAGGGATTTGACGATTGGCAGCTGGCACTTCGCCGGGAAAATCAACGGAGAAAGGAGATCGATAGACTTAGTTTTAAGGCGCAGTACCTCCGCGGCTTGTGTGAGCTGGCGCATATTGAGGACTGCATCGAACTATGGCGGCACCTGGCTGAAAACAAGACCTGCCTGACGGAGTATCTTGGCTTGACCAGAGAGGAACATGAAACCTTCCTGCGGCAAGGCAGGGATGCCCTCGGCGCCCTGCTGGAACCCCAGCGGCGGAAACAGAGGTTTGTGCTTTATCAGCTGGAACTGGACGAGCAGAAAGCGATCCCATTTGCTTTCAAGGAACTTGCGGCGTTACAAAAGGCCGGCTATGAACAGCCGCCCGCCGCCATGTACCGCATGGTCGGGGCTGGCGAAGTCTACTGCCCGGTGGAACAGAGCGACGCAGAGATTTTGAAGCGCCTGTTTGCTGACTGCCGGGAGGAACTGCCGGAAGGCTGCCACGGGCGGCCAATGGCGCTCTCTGATGTAGTAGAACTGGACCATTCTCCCCGAAGGGTCTACTACTATGTCAATGGGGAGCGTGAATTTCCGCAGGTCAAGTTTTCACCCATGCTTGCCAAGAAGGACATCAAGGAAGGGACATAAAGAGGCTTCAATGGTTGTTGTAAATGAGACGAAGAGAGGGCAGCTTCTGGCGCTTCTGGAACAATGCGCCCATCTGAACGCTGATGTGCGGCCCCGCACAGAGCAGGGATATTTTACGGTGACGGTCCCGCCGCCGTGGAATGGCCCGTCCCAGCGGAAAGCGCAGGAGGTGCAGGACAAGATCAAAAAATGGTCGGAGCAGTATCCCAATGTGATATGTTACTGTTTCGACAGCTTCAGCACATTACTCTATGTGCTGTGACACAGGTAAACGATGGCATGGAACAGGTTTTATCCTGATCCATGCCATTTTTGTCAATGGAAAGGAGTTTATTATGGGATATTTTTCGGAAATGTCGCTGGATATGCCGGAAGGCCGCAAACCGTTTGCTGCCACGCCCACCCGCGAGTGCGCTTTTGAGGACGGAGAAAGCTTCGACGAGCTGCCGGTGCCGCCGGCTGACCGTCAACCCACACCGCCTGCCCCAGAGCAGGCGCCGCAGCCCGCTTTTGAGGACGACGGAGATTTGGATGAGGCCCCGGAAGAGCAGGAACAGGCTGACGAGGCCGAGTCTCCCGCTGAAGAAACCGGTGATGGGGACAATGCCGATGAGGGTCAGATGGAGCCTGCCAAGGCCGATACCCCCACTGTGGACGCTGACGAGGAAAAGCGCCGCGCCGAGCATGAGGCCGCCGAAGCCAAACGGAAGGCTGAGTGGGAGGCGAAACAGGCGGAAAAGAAGAAGGCCCTGCAGGAGCAGATGGACCGCTTGGCCGCCATGAGCGATGATGAGGTGGTGGCTGCCTCCATGCAGCGGGTCAGCGGCGATGTGGAAAAGCTGACCCGGCGCAATATGAAGGAATGCGTGTCGGAGTATATCCAGACCAAGTGCCTGGAAGACCCGGCATTTGCCCGTCTCACCATGCACCCGAAGAAAACAATGATCCACTGCTTCCAGTACATCAGCCGTAAGGCATGGGAGTACATTCAGGACGAATTGAAAGCAAACGGCATCCAGCCGGGACAGGGCAGCCAAGGGTATGGCTGCGATATTCCGGATGATTTGTGCTATCAGTGGTCCGAGGATTACTTCCGTGATGCGGATGCCAAGGAGGACCAGGAGGAGGAAGAAAAGTTTGTCCCCCGCCCCTACTATGGCAAGTCTTCCGTGAAGTCCTCCAAGAAAAAGAAGGCCGAAAAAAAGCCTGCTGAGAAGAAAAAGCCGGAGCCCAAGCCGGCGCCGGAAAAGAAGCCTGCTGCCGACGGCCAGATGTCCCTGATGGATTTTGGCATGGCAAAGGCAGGCTGAGGAGGCAGCGTATGATTGCATATAAAGGTTTTCGGCCCGGCATGATCTGCATTGGCTATCAGTTTCAGATGGGTCTCAATGTGACTGAAAAGGCCAACTGCCGCCAAAATGGATTCCATTGTGCGGAGGACCCTCTGGATTGCCTGAGCTATTACGGCGATGTAGACCATTCAGAATACTACATCGTCAACGCCGGCGGGGACATCGACGAGGACGAAGTGGATTCCAAAATCTCCTGTACCGAGCTGACTGTCCTTAAAAGGCTGACGAAAGAAGAACTGTTCCTCCACGGCCTCGCCTTTATGGCAGACCACCCCAAGCGAAAGTGGAACGAACATGTACGGAAGGACAGAGCTGAAGCATGGAGCGGCTATGCGGCAGTCCGCGGCGCCGATCCCATAGCCAAGGGCAGCCGGAAGGGTGATGTATTGGCCTTTGCCAAGGAGGACCCAGCCACCGGCAGCATCCAGCAGATCGTGGTGGCTACCATTGATGGAAAGACGCTCCTGCCGAATGTCTGGTATGGAGCAAATCTTGAGAAAAGGACGGTGAAGTAAATTGAAGAAATCCATGCTTTTGGCGATGCCGATGCTGACGGCATCGCCGGAGATGAAAGAAGTGGCGATAGCGGACGAGCCCAAGAAAGAAAAAACTTACTGGGGCCATACGCGCATGATCCGCAAGTATCGTTTGTATATGAACTGCGTGATCCAGGACGGCATCTTCAAAGCGGCCTTCTACTTGCCTGATCACTTGCGCCTGGATGGGGACAAGCCCGCCTATGAGGTGTTCCTTGACAAAGAAAATCGCCAGTTTCTCACCTATGACCATTTAGAAAAGAAATGGCGTGACGCGAAACTGGATCGGCTGGAATGGCCCGGTGATGCATACTACACCACATGCTGGGCTGGCAAAGAGGACGAGGATCTGGTGCAGGCATATTTTTCCGGCGAGCGCGGTGGCGCCCTCGGCATTCTCGATTTTCAACGGAATGTGCGGGATGAGCAGCTGGATCGGCACCACAAACGGATTACCGACCCGTGGGACCAGGATCTGGCGCAGGTTCCGGAATTGCCGAAAGATTGGAGGCGTTGGGTCGACAAGGTGGCCGTGCGGGAAAATTTTATATTTTACCACTACAAGCGCGGCGGCGCAAAAACCGGCTACTGCACCTTCTGCGGGAAGGAGGTGCCCATTTCCGGGCACCCCTACCACAACAAAGAGGGACGCTGTACCTGCTGCCGGCATCCTGTGGTGTTCAAGGCATTGGGACGCGCAGGCTATTTCCAAACAGATAAGTATTATGCCTATCTGATCCAGCGGTGCAAGGATGGTTTTGTTATCCGGGAATTCTGGGCGAACAGGACCTACCGAAAGGACAGGCTGCCACACAGCGAGCCTTATTGGCATGAGTTCCGGCGTTCGATTTATGACCACAGCGGCGAGGTCCGTTCCTATTACTGGGGAATGTACTGCCAGCGGGAAACACGGTGGATCGCAGGGAGCCCTTGCTATTACTCCTATGCTGGTGATCAGGCCGGCCGGGTATATGGAAAGACTTTGCCCAGCCTGGAGAAAAAAGAACTTCGCCAAACCGGCTTGGCCGAGTGGATACGAAGTCATCCGATCACTGATCCTGAAAAATACTTGGCAGTCTGGAAAAGGCTTCCTCAGATGGAGCAGATCTGGAAGGCTGGACTGCAGCGGCTGACAAAAGAGTGTTTCAATAACTGCGACAGCGTGCGGAAACTGGTGTTGTGTCCCAGTGAGCCGGGATTGATCCGCGCTTTGGGCCTGGACGCCCAGAAATTCCGCCGCCTGCGCCAGTTGGACGGAGACACAGAGACCTTGGCCTGGCTGCAGCTTGAAAAAAAGACGGGCCAGCGCATACCTGATGAAATGCTGCATTGGTTCCAAAAGGAACGGATCAGCGCAAAAGATCTGCTGTTTATTGCAGACCGCATGAGCCTGGTTCAAATCAAAAATTATTTGCAGCGGCAAAAACAGTATTTTGATGGCAGCTGCCGGCAGGCGCTGACCACCTGGCAGGACTATCTTGCTATGGCAGAACGGCTGAACTATGACACCAGTGATGAGATTGTCTACCGCGTGCGCAAACTGCGTCAGCGGCACGATGAGCTGGTTCTCCAGAGTGAAGCTGGGAGCCTGGAGGAACAGGCAGAGAAAATGGCGGCGAAATATCCCCATGTCAATGCTATCTGTGTGGAACTGCAGGAAAAATATGCCTACAGCGATGACGACTACACGGTGCTTGCGCCCCAAGACATCTTTGAAATCATCAAGGAGGGGCGGATGCTTCATCACTGTGTCGGCAATGATGGCGCCGGCGAGCGGTACTATGACCGCATGGAACGCCGGGAAAGCTTCATCATGTTCCTGCGCCGGACGGAGGAACCGGAAGACCCCTATTACACGCTGGAAATCGAGCCGGATGGTACCGTGCGGCAGAAGCGTACCCTGTTTGACCGTCAACATGAGGACATCGAACAGGCGACGGAATTTCTGCTCAAATGGCAGAAGGTCATAGCGGCCCGCCTTACCGGCCGCGACCTGAAGCTGGCTGAGCGGAGCCGTGAGCTACGGAAGGAGGAATTCATCCAGATGCAGAAAGACCGTGTGATCATTCACACCGGGCATCTTGCCGGCCATCTGCTGGCAGAGGTGCTACTGGCCGATTTGATGGAAAATACGGAAGTCATGCAGCCGCAGGCACTCCCTGCGGTCGCGTGAGACAGGTTCAACGGCCGGGCGTCCTTCGGGGCGTCCGGCCCACTTTATAGAATGGAGGTCTTAGATGGGGAGAAAACGATTTGAGTACGAGATACGCGGTTACAGGTATGCGCCTGAGAGTTTCCGGGCTTTTAAAGGATTGCCGGGGCAGAAAATGGAGCAGATCTCGTTGTCAGGTGAACAGCGTCGGAAAATGGGCTATCTCTGTATGACCCAAGGCGGCAAGGCGGGTGTAGCCTATGTAAAGCACATCGAGCGGGAGCGGGAACACAAGTGCCGGCGGTACATGACCTATGGCTTTCTTCTCAAAGACGAGCCGCATCGGTATGTGTATTGCTCCAATCTTCGGTGCAGAGAGAGTGACACGCCCAAAGAGCGCCTGCGTATCCTGCGCCTCTACCGGGAACATCTGGCCCAGAACGACGGGCGTATTGAACAGAGTACCGAATGTGAGTTTGACGGAAATTTCCGCCCGGTTCATGTGCGGAAAAATTATGTGGTTGCCGACTTGAGCCGGCCGGTTGTGGTCTGGCTCTATGCGGCGTGAAAGGAGAAAAAATGAAACAGCTTGGCAATTTGGCCGTGGTCTGCGCCCAACGCCCTGATGTGCTGATGCAGATTTATGGCAGTGAGGTAAGCGTTCATGTGGGAGAAGGACCGGAACGAGCCGTCCTCTCCACAAAATGGGATGATGATGAGACGATCCAGAGCATCATCCGGGAACTGAATTTTGGGCGGTATGCTTCTGATAGCCAGAGGCGCAGAAAGGAGGGTGCCGCATGATCAAAAATCTCAATCAGCTCAAGCGCGCACTGCGGCCAGGCGTGCGTCTGGAAGTTACCGGCCATTGCCGCCCTTCCTGCATCGGGCAGCTGCGGGAGGTCACATGGGTCAACACCCAGGGATTTTACACTAAAACGCTGAACCCGCCTGATCCCCGAATCAATGCGGGAAATGACGGACGCGGCGCCATCCTCTGGTGGGGGGCCGCGCGTACCTGGGAATTTGAAGATGGGGTGTGCAAGTCGTACACCTATGGTGAACATACGGCGGAGACGCTGATTATGGCGTTCCGTGTTTTAGAAGAGGAGGCGGCCTGATGGACCAGAATTTGATGAAAAGGCAGCGGGAACTGACCGACCGGCTCAACCGCTACCGCAATGAGTATTACAACCTCAACAGCCCCAGCGTCAGCGATGCTGTCTATGACCGGCTGTTTGAGGAACTGCAGGCCCTGGAAAAACAAACGGGCATCCAGATGGCGAACTCGCCCACCAGCACCGTGGGCTACCCGGCGGTCAGCAAGCTGGAAAAAACGAATCATCCGATCCCGCTGCTGTCCCTGGACAAAGTGAAGAATACGGAGGAATTGTGCCGCTTTATGGGTGAGCATCAGGTGATGTTCATGCTCAAATTGGACGGCCTGACCGTCAAGCTGACCTATGAGGGCGGCAAGCTGGTGGAGGCGTCCACCCGGGGCGACGGCGATGTGGGAGAGATCGTGACCCACAACACCCGCGCCATCAGCGGAATTCCGGCAAATATCCAATACGAAGACCGTCTGGTGGTCACCGGCGAGGCGTTCATCCGCCCCAGCGACTTTGAGCAGCTGAAAACCACTCTGGTGGACGGCGACGGGAAACCCTATAAGAACGGCCGTAACCTGGCGGCCGGCTCGGTACGGCTGTTTGACGCCGGGGCCTGCCTGGGACGGCGCCTGATGTTCATGCCGTTCAATGTGCTGGAGGGCATGGAGGAAGTGCCCCGCAAATCGGAGCGCCTCAAGGCGCTGCGGCCGCTGGGCTTTCTGCCCTGTAAGTACATGGTCACCAAGCGTCCTCTGACGCAGGAGGAAACCGAGGACGGTATCCGGCAGCTCAAGCAGTATGCGGCAGACGCTGACATTCCCATCGACGGTATCGTTATCACCTACAACGACATCCCCCTGTCCAAAAGCTGCGGGCGCACCGGCCATCATTACAAGGACGGCCTTGCTTTCAAATTTGAGGATGACTTGTTCCAGACAAAACTCCAAGTGATCGAATGGACGCCTGGCCGCACCGGCGAGATTGCCCCGGTTGCCATTTTTGAGCCGGTGGAGATCGACGGCTGCGAGGTGTCCAGAGCCAGCCTGCACAACCTGTCCTTTATCGAGGATCTGGAATTAGCGCCGGGCTGCCGTATCCTGGTGAGCAAGCGGAACATGATCATTCCCCATGTGGAGGAAAATCTGGACCGTGGCAATTTTTCCCTGGATGCCGTGATCCCGCACCAGTGCCCCTGCTGCGGGGAGCCGACCAGAATCCACGAAACCAAAGGCCGCGGCGAAGACGGCGAGGAACGGATCATCAGGACCCTGTTCTGCGACAATGCCGCCTGCGAGACCAGGCGCCTCAAGCAGTTCGTCCATTTTGTGAGCAAAAAGGCCATGAACATTGAGGGATTGTCAGAGGGAACGCTGGAAAAGCTGATTGGCCGCGGCTGGATTCACAGCTATCTGGACATCTATCGCCTGGACCAGTATAAGGACGAGATCATCCGGATGGACGGCTTTGGTGAAAAATCCTGGCAGCGCCTTTGGGACGCCATCCAGCAGAGCCGCAACACCACTTTCGAGCGGTATGTCATCGCTATGGACATCCCGATGGTCGGCAATACCGCCAGCAGAGCCCTTTGCCGGGAATTTCACGGCAGCCTGGATGAATTCCGGGATGCCGTCTATGGAGGCTATGACTTCCGGCAGCTCCCGGACTTTGGGGAGACGCTGCACAACAACATTCAGGAATGGTTCAACGAGGAAGAAAATTTCTGTATTTGGGAGGAATTGCAGATGATGATGAACATTCAGAAACCGGCGGAGACCGACAACCAGACCGTCAATCCGGACAATCCCTTTTCCGGCAAGACCATTGTGGTGACCGGAAAGGTTGAGCCCTACACCCGCGACGAGATGAACAGCCTGATTGCCTCGCTGGGGGCGGTGGCCGGCAGTTCGGTGACCCGCAAGACCGATTACCTGGTCTGCGGCGAGAAGGCCGGCAGCAAGCTGTCCAAGGCACGGGAACTGGGTATCACGGTGCTGACGCCGGAGGAATTTTTCCGCATGGCCAATGTGGCTTAATTCGCCGGGCCATCAAAGTTTGACAATGGGGAGAGGGCTGTCTGAGGCCCTCTCCCTATGCTTTTTATGGGAGGATACGCTAATGGAGAAACACTATTTTGTCCCCGTTGTCAATCGCGTTTACACCAACCGCAATGACAAGCAATACCGCTGCACCGGCTTTGTGGAGGGCAGCTGCCCGTGGGAAACGGTAGCCTATTTTACAAGGCTGTCCGACGGCTGGAGCCTGGCCGCACACGGCCCCCAAATCTATGAAGACGGGACGATTGAATGGAACTATTCTACCGGCGGGCATTGGCCGCAGTAAAAAGGAGGGAAATGTTGTGAACCAAGAAATCATACCGGCATACAGTGCCTACCAGAAGGTCATTGACCTTACGCTGTATCATGCCTTTGCGGAGCTGATCGTACAGATGGCGCAGGACGATGAGGTGAGAATCCTTTACCGCCAGCAGGAAGTGAGACAGATCTGGCAGAGAGATCAGAATGTTTCCGGCTATTTTGAAACTTACAGCCTGCGTTACCCCGGTGAAGTATTGGAGCGGTTCGAGGAAAAGCTGGGCACGGATATACGCATTCTCCGCGCTCTTGCACTGGCCCTGGGCTACACCCGCCAGTGTCAGGCTGACACGATGTTTGTAGGCAATCAGCGGAATGATTTCATTCAGAAACTTCGCAGGACTGCCGGGACAGATGTTTACCTGCAAGGTGCGCTCTATCTGCTGGAAACCGACGCTCCCCAGCGCCGCGCACGGCTGGATGAACTGGCCGCCAGAGAATACGCCAGGACGGAGGAGGCGCTGTTTGTGCTCTCCCTGTTTGACGACCCGGAGGCCGGCTATCAGGCCATGCGGCCGCAGTTGACGCGGCTGTTTGGGCCGGACCGGACGCTCTCTCTGAAATGGGATTTTGGCGTACTGGAATGGTTCATCCGTTTCTATGCCGAAGAGGCAAAACGCTATCGCGGCAAGACCGACCTGGTGGTGCGGACACTGCTGAAGCTGCCCTATATGAACATGAAACCGGACAGCCGGGAATTTTCGATTCTGCTTACTGCCGGGTACAGCATGGAAGAGATCACGCTGGCAAATTCCCTGGCGGTGTGGGCCGACCGGATACCGGGCCGGCTTTCGTCCAAAGGGATCACGGCGGAAAAGATTGCAGCGGCCTGTGTCCGTATGCTGCTGAACTGCCCGGATGGACAGCCGGAAGAGATCTATGCGTACATCGGCTGGCTGTTCCTGGTTTACCAGAAATTTGAGGTCAAGTACGAGGGGTATCAGGATCTCTGGGCAGCCATCCAGACGGGACTTGCACCCACAGCGCCCCGCACCATCCTCTGGATGAATCAGGAGATCAAAAAACAGTTTCCCTATCGCTTTGATGTATTCGATCCGCGATACGACATTTTGGCAAGCGGGCTGAGTAAGGGAGAGTATGCGGAACTGTTTACCGAGCAGATGCTCCGCTCCCGTGCGGCGATCCCGCTGCGGCGCTGGCTTACGCGGTATCAGGCATTGACTGGTGCGGAGTATATTGAGTATTTTAACGAGCGCCATTGGCATACACTTCGCAGCTTTGCTTTGCTGGTGGAACGGAAGGAGATCGATTTGTGGCAGTTTTTTGAGCAGCACAAGGAGGACGGGACTCGTGCCCATTCGCTGGAGCTTTTACAGGAATATGCGCTGAAAATCTCCAGCTGGCGGTGCTTCCGGTTCGCGCAAAAACTGTTCAGCCAGTACACCTTTTCCCAGCTTCAAGGGATTTTTGGAAACGGCTTTTATTTTCACAAAGGTTTTATCCGGGAGGAGGGCTATTACAGCAGAAAGTCATACAGATTATCTATGGCCCGTCCGTTCCTTACGGCGGAGCAGCACCGGGGGATTTATGACTGGATCGATGCTTCCTTCTTTCAGACGGAGCCGGAATACTATGATTCGTTTGTCCTCTGTGCCCTGAAGGCCCCGGAAGTGCAGCGCATCTATGACAAACCGTTGCTGGCGGCTGTACTGCGGCAGCTTCTGGCCCGTGACGCCTGCAATGGCTACGAGGCGGAGCAGTTAAAGGAACGGCTCTACTCCAAGGAGGAATTGGAGGCCGACCGAAAAGCCGCTGCCGAACAGGAAGAACAGGAAAAGGAACTCCAGCGGCAGCGGGAGGTTAGAGAGCGTCAGGAGAAATTGAAGCAGCGTTATGACGGCAGCGCGGAATCCCTGCTCCAGTTCATGCGCGGATATTACTATGGTGCGGCCAAAAAAGCGGCGCTGGATATGGTTTATGAGAAACTGCTGGAATGGCCGGCAGGCTGCGCCCAGACCCTTGCGGCGCAGGAAATGCAGAAATTCTTTGAGCTGTGCGGGGACCTTGTGGAGTATGAGCCCCGGCCGCGCAAAGAGATATTGACAATGGTGCAAACCATCGTAGGAGGTGAAGCGGCATGACCAACACATTAAAGCACTTATCCCTGCTTACCCGAATGGAAAACAGCGGCCTGAAACCGAGACTGACGGGGAAATTCCCGGAGGACGCTCTGGACCAGGCTTGCGGGCGGGTGGAAACTTTTCAATTACAGGCCAGGCTCCGTACCGGAAATGACAATGTGCAGATTCAGAAGGAGCTTGTTCGGACACCGGAATTTGCCATGCTCTACCGGGCGTTGTGCGACCATGCGGCAAATGACGAAGCGATCACCAATATGCTCCAGTCGGCAGCGGCCTGCGGAGAGCAGTTGACACAGTATCCAAAAGAGCTGGTGCTGGCAGCGGCGGTCACAGATATTCCTTCGTCTCTGCGGTTCTATTACATGAAATACTATCTGCCGTTTATCAAATATGAGGAAGAAGAACAGGCCATCATCGACAACCTAAACACCTTCCCGGTTGCGGAATGGGAGGAACTGTCTACATTGACAGACGCCCAGAGGAACATGATGCGGCGGCCGTTTCTTGGCCCGTACCTGTTCAACTGGCACGACAATGAGCGCACAGCCCTGGAACTGCTGGAACAGAACCGGCCGCTCCAGCGGGTCCTCACGCTGCTCCACCGGCAGGGGGTGACACTGGCTCTGGACGCGAAACGGATCAAAGACCTTCGCTGGGTAGAGATGGCCGATGTGATGAAATTCCGCCGTCTGCTGGCCGCCTTTGAATACGACACCGAAGACCTCGACGCCTTCTTTGAGCGGTGGCTGGAAAATCATGCAGGGCAGTATGACCTCAACTGGTTTATCTCACGCACACCGCCGCTGGACAAAGGACAGCGACAGGAGATCCTGCGTAATGACCTAAGCTATCTCAATGCCCTGTATTCCGGTAGACTCCATCTGGATTTCAGCGCCATCCGGCGCCATCAATTCCCCATTCTCACTTATGCGGTGCAGCATGGGAAGAAGCATTTTCTGGATCTGGTGAGTGAGCACAGTGAGCTATTCCTTTCGCTGGGACGTTATGCGCTGCTGTTTGAGGACAAGTTCTGTGAATACTGCAACCTCAACAGCCTCACGGCCAGGAACCTGCAGGCGTGCGACACCGTAGAGCGCGGCAGCAGCTACTTCGACCGGCTGGAAGATGGCAGGCAGTACACCTTTGAGGAAATGTGGCTGCTATGGCGGAAGGATGAAATCTATGTCCGGCTCTACGCCTTGCTGACGCCCCTTTCCGTGGACAGGCGCCTGCTTACCCTCCGCCAGCTATTGAAATATGGGCTGGTCAGCCGCCACATGGAAGACCAGGAGCTGGAACAGCTTGCCCGGTGTCTGCTGGAACAGCCGTTCAGTGAGTGGTATCGAGGTGCTTTTGGACACATCCGCGGCCTGACCCGGCGGACGGCCATGCGGCTGCTGCAAAAGTATGAGCAGCTGCAGGTGTTTATTCCGGAGCTGCAATCTGAGACAGACGCGATTTTCGCGCTCAACAACGAGGCAGTGATTGCCGGGCAGAAAAACTGGACGCAGGTTCGCACCGCCGTTTTGACGATGGATCAGGACTGGCTCGATCTGAAACAGAGGTTTTCCTTTACCGATGAATTTGTGGAGCAGCACAGGGAGTCGGTCACCAATTTCCTGCTACGCGGCGGCAGTGCGATGGTGCGCTCTCTGTACGGCTACCTGCAAGGCAACGACAAGGCTATCGAAGCCCTGAGAAGGATCGTACAGGCCGAACTGATGGGCCAATTCTATGCGTTGAAATATTTTGCCGACGACTTGCAGCGGGAGATCCGCTATCCCATCAGCGAGGTGCAGGAGGCAGCATGGAAACGCAATCTCACGCTGGAGCGGGGGCCGTTCTCTGCGGAAGAAGCGGACGATTTCTACTTTACGATGCGGCTGGGCGAACTGCCCCACAGCACCTGCCTTTCCTGCTGGACTGGGAGCCAGAGAGACTGCCTGCTGGCGGCCTTCGACTCCAACAAGAAGATGATTTTGATTCGGAAAGGCGAAGACATTGTGGCCCGCGCCTGCATCCGGCTGACAAAAGGGGCGTTCCAAAGGCCCGCGGACTTTGATTTTTCCTTTGCCGATCTGGCACAGGAGCAGCCGGCGGGCAAAATGGGAGCCAGCGATGAAATGTTGATTCTGTTTTTGGAGCGCATCTACACTTCCGGCTTAAACGATGAAGAAGCGGAAACCGCAATGAAGATGGCCGTTTCCCTGGTGACACAGAAAGCGGCGGCCATCGGCGCCGTCGCCGTGCTGGCGAGGCGTTATCAGGATTGCTATGACCGCGATCAGTATATCGGCAGCCAGTTCTATGTGTATATCTCCAAGTCCAAGAATGGACAGCAGTATCTGGATTCTATGGGAGGCGCCGCAGTGACTTCCCATAAAGAGCAATATACGGGGGCTGTTTTCCTCGTAGAACAGGCGGCGATGCGCACGGCAGCGCCGCAAAAGGAGGATAATTTTTATGAATGACCGTACACTGGTAAAATTACGATGCAGTAAGGAAGTGCTGGATATCTGGACCGTATCCTGGACTCGAAAATCTCCCTGCAGCTTTTCCATTCTGCGCAGCGAACTCCAGCAGTTGGAGCAGCGGCCCCAAAGCCGGCTGATTTCCAGTGACTGCGGTTCCTTTGCCGTTCTGCGGCTGACGCAGGGACCGGATGACACGAAGATGCTGGAGATCCGGTTCACCTGGCTCCAGGAGATCGGTGCCGGCAAAGTACACGGCTGGCAGGAGAATATTCGGCTGCCCTATGAGCCGTTCCATGTCTTCGTGGAAAATGGAGAGGATATGGATGGCGCAGAATGGCGCCATCTCTCCGTCCCGGAGATGGTCACGCCCCGTTATGAGTTCCACAGCCGGAAAAATCTGCATGAGGTTGCCAGGCGGCCCGTTCTGCGACGTAAGCTGGGAAGGGTCCTGGGGCAGCATTTCCAGTGGCGTGGCACAGAAAAGATCGTCATTTATGATGACGGCCAGCCTTACAGCTTCTTTTTTGAAGAATACACACCTTATGGCAGAGGAATCTGCGGCGGTATCATCCTGCATGGCGCCGAGGACTTGGCAAAGGCCCAGTACAGCGTACATACCTAAACAGTACGCTGATTTCGTGTAACAAACGCAGCGCCGCCGGATAGAGGGATTTTCCTTCTGCCCGGCGGCATTTTTTGTGTTTCTAAATAGTACGGAGCGGTAGCACTCCCTGATGTCTCTCTATGACTGTCAGCGTTATTGAAATTACTGATTTTCCCCGTCAATAGGCGTAACAACGGGCTTGCCATCTTTATCGACAAGAACGGCTATGCCGCAGCCGGTTGTCATATTGGAAGAAATCAGCAGATAATTCACGCCGGTTTCTGTATCAACGATGATTTTCCGTACATTGGTTACTCCTTGCGAGTAGGTCTCGACAAATCGCTCTTTAGCCATTTTGTGTGCTCCTTTCCTTGGACAAAAATTGTGATTGGCTTTTTCTACCATATCAAATATACCATATTTCTTTCTATATATCAAGTATTTCATACATTTAGAAAGAAATAAAACGCACATCAAAAAATTCGATTTTATAGATGTGCGTTTCAACTCTTAGTTTATTTTCAATTTTCGCACGATCAATATAGCTACATCCGCAACTAAAAGGACTACCGTATAAGCGGATTGTATTACATTTGAAAGGCGAATTTCATTATCCATCATCCATGTAACAAAAAAGGTATCATATTGAGAACAACGAAAAGTGTTACAAATGAACATAGAGACGCGGTTGCAATGATTTTTCGGCCCCTTTCATCACGGCCTTCTTTAGAGAAACTCCCAATTCCCTTTTGTGTTCCCAAAGTTGAGCCAGATTGGTCGAGTGTAGATTTATTCATTGTGAGTAATATTATTGTTTCGGTATTATTTTGTCACATTGGATTGCTCTTTTCTACCCTTAGGTATAGGAAAAAGGCAGTCGAAAAGTCGGCTGCCTTTTTAGATGGATTATTTCGTTTTATGGCGTATGGCTCAATGTATGAGTTACTTAATTAAGTCATCAAGCGTCCGTTGTCATTCCATTCGCCATACATAATGTTAGCTTTCGTATTATCCAATAATTTCTGTAAACGGCTTTGGAATAATTCCGGTTGTTTTTTCTTTATCTGAATGGTATCAATTCTTACCCGCTGATATAGCGGCGGAAATTTTTGAAAATTTCTCCAGATTTCTGGATCAGCCTGCAGTGCCTCCAAAATAACACTGTCAATCACAAATCCCTGTTCTGACATATCGGGTAACATGGCCCTGCCCGCATCTGTCATACGCCCCAGTCGTTCCATTCTCCGGCAGCGCTCCTTGTTTAATTCAGACCACAAGCTGCCTTTTCTTCTTGGCGCTAACCTCTGTGCTGTAATACCATTGTCCATTTTCTTTGTAGTGCTGTCAATCCAGCCAAAGCACATAGCTTCTTCCACTGCGTCTATATACCAAAACGTCCCGTCCGCAACTGGCCGTCCACGTTTTACAATGACCCAACATTCGCTTTCTGTATTGTAGTTTTCCAAAAGCCATTGACGCAACTCGTCACGATTTTTGGCCGATAATAAATTCTTAAAATCCATTTCCTTTTATTCTCCTAACTTTCAATTTGATGTGTTTTTTCTAAACAGTATAGCACAGGGACTATGAACAAATCTATATATGCTAGATGCACTCATTTCTGAGTGCATCTGTATGTTTATAGGCAGTATTCGCATAATATTCATCAGCTCATGGCTGGGAACACAAAGCCGAATTGGGACTAGAGAAAAAATAGAAAATGAAAATGGCTAATAGTATACATCCCAATATGACATTACCTCTTAGAGCAATTTGGCTATCAAATAATAGTTCTAAGAAATTCAGCATTATTCTTCCTCCTGAAACTCAAACAAATCTTCAATCGTTACATCAAACACCCTCGCTATGCTATATGCCAAAAGCATGGAAGGGTTGTAACGGTTCCTTTCAAGCTGCATGATGGTCTGGCGGGACACACCAACTAAATCGGCAAGTTCCTGCTGGGTCATTCGCTTGGTTGCTCGGTACACATGGATTTTACTTTCAAAAGTATACTTGTTTTTTCCCGCCATATATTCACCACCTTCCTTTCAAATCTACTTATCAGTATAACATATTTCTTACTTTAAGTCTAAGAAATTTTTTATAGAATAGAGCTACGGTCTGTCAAATCTTTATGTGTTTCTTTATGGCACATGAGTATTTGTGGGAGAAATGTCAAAAGGCTTCCCGATGGTGAGAATACGAAGCTGCTGCCAAGCTCTGTCTATTTCGACCTCCTGCTCTTGCGTTTTGACATTCTATATGATACTCTTTCATCATAAGCACATCCAGTTTATACACAAAGGAAAGGTGATCTTAAAGTGGCAGAGTCCGAGAATAAGCGCACGCGCCGTACCCCGCAGGAGAGAGCGGCTGAGGTGGACGAAAAAATCGCAAAGATAGACCAGTCCATCAAAGAACTGGAATCAAAAAAAGAGTCTGTTGTGGCAGAGTATGATGCGAAGATCACCGCAGCCAGAGACCGCATCAAATCCTTGGAGGCCAAGAAGCAGGAGATCCTGGCCCCCAAGCCGCCCCGCAAGCCTCGCAAGACGAAAAAGCAGAAGATCCAGGAGATCGTTAAGCTGGCAATGAAAAATGGAATGTCGGTGGAAGAGATTGCCGGTCAGCTCCATGTAGAAGTCGAGGACTAAAGCCTTTGTAAATATAACAGCAGCGCCGCCCCGGTAGAGCCGAGGCGGCGCTGTTCTGCTATTTTGGTGTGAAGCGGTAGCCGTGGCCCCGCACTGTCTCGATGATACCGGCGCCCAGCTTACGCCGGAGCTTGTAGACCATGCTGGAAATACCTGTCCAGCTGGAATCAAAGGAGTCCACGGCGACGGCTTCGTAGATCTGTCGGGCAGAGAACACCTGCCCTGGCCGACGGGCCAGCAGGAGCAGAATGTCGAACTCCATCGGCGTCAGGTCCACCGTCTGGACGGCCTGCCACACCAGCCTGCGCTGTGGGTCGATTTGCAGAGAGCCAAAGAGCAGCGGTGCGTCTGCGGAGGCGGCCACCGTGGAAAAGTCTGCGACAGAAGCAAGGGCCGTCACAGTGTTCGCAAAGATGGCGTCCTCGTCGTCACTGAAGGATAAAATTATAAACTTCCCATGTGGATCACCTCCAGTCGTATAGAAAGAAGAAGCAAGTTATATGGTGCTTATTTTTCCAATGTTATCGGAATTATTTCTTTCCGCGAAGCCAATAGGCCGCTGCGTCCGGCGTTTCTATTTATTCTATATCTCAAAACAAGTCTTTCTTTGAAAAAATCTTCTTCGATATAAACATTGAGGAAAGCCAAAGAACACCACCGATCACCCAAAACACAATATATATTAGGCCCGGAATGGCTGGAAAGATGGGAATAATTGCTGTCGGGATTAAAACAGAGTTGGCAACCCCCATAAGTACAGGGCCAGCAACAACTAACAGCATTGCCAGTAGTTTGGTTTTTTCATATCCGAATTTATATTGGATAGGAAGAAATATTCCCATACAAATAATTTGAATCCAAAAAACAACCACAATAGACCGTACAAAATCAACGCCCGCCAGTTCAGGAATAAATTGCATTTCAATCCAGAATACAGCGCAACAATAAAGATAGATTAGAAAATATAGTAAATACTTTTCTTCCACCAATTTTGCTCTGCCGTATGGAGTGCTACAAAGCAATGCCGTTGCTTTAGGATACATATTTTCCTTTTCTGAAACCGCAAGATTAAATGCAACAGAAGCAATAAAAACAGCTCCGGGCAGTGCCAATATTTCAATCATTTCTGGCTGCCTCCATGCCAACAACAGCGGAAGTCCTAACCCAATGAGTATGACCGCAGCCACATAGTTTTTTGCAATGATACAATCCTTTTTTAGTAACTGTAAGATCATATATTTTCACCTTCCTTTATGTGGGCCAGCATGACATCTTCAACAGTTGCCCTTTCAAATATGGCATCAGGAAAAGCCTTTCTTACCTGTTCCACTTGATTTGTAACTCCCGTAAACCCATATCGTGTCTGTTCAATTTTCAGGAACATTTTTTTTGCTTCGGCAGGAAGAAGCCCTTTGCCTTTAACAAGACGGTGACTTTCCAACAGCATATCTTTATCTTCTTCAAATAGAATTTTTCCATTGTCAATCATTACAAGCATATCAGCAGCTTTATCCAAATCAGAAGTATTGTGTGTTGAATAAAATACAGCCTTTCCGCCCTGAGCCATGTATTCTTTCAGTATTTCAATAAACTGTTTTCGTACCAGTGGATCAAGGCCGCTTGTAGGTTCATCCATGATTAGCAACTCTGCATGATGCGATAAAGCTAACGCCAGCGAAAATTTCATTTTCATTCCCCGTGAAAGGGAAGAAATTGTTTGATCCGGCTTTAGAGAAAAGGTATTTAGGTAATGTGTATAGGCTCCATTGTCCCACTGTGAATAGGAAGATGCAATAAGGTTTTTCATCTGCGCCAATGTCAACTCGTCATAAAAGAAACCTTCATCAAATACTACGCCGATAGAATCTTTGAAAGTTTTTTCTATTTTTTTCGTGTCTTTGCCCTTAAATTTTATGCTTCCAGCCTCGCACGAAATCAAATTCAGAATTGAGCGTATAGTAGTGGTTTTTCCAGCGCCATTTGCTCCGATAAACCCAGTAATACAATCTTCATAAACAGCAAAAGACACTTCATTTAACTTAAAATTAGGATAAGTCTTTTTAAGACCGTCTACTACTAAAAGTGGTTGCATATTAACCCTCCTCATACAAAATGTCCATCATCATGTGTAATTCTTCTTTAGTAATTTTGAGCGACTTCGCGGTTTGAATCATATCTTGCATTTTTTGTTCCACAAGACGGCGCTTAGAATCTCGTAATAGCTCCAGATTGCTTGTTGACACAAAAGTTCCTATACCAACTTGGCTTGTGACAAATCCCTCTTGTTCCAGTTCTTCATAAGCCCGTCGTATTGTAAGTACACTAACAGACAGATCATTGGCAAAGGCTCTGATAGATGGTAACGGATCACCCTCAACCAATTCCTCTTTCAAAATAGCATCCTTAATTTGATCTTTGATTTGTTGATAGAGGGGACTATCAGAAGTATTTGAGATTACAATTTTCACAAGTTTCTCACCTCCTGCGAGTGTGATGTTTTATAATACACACTATACACTATAATCACAATGAAGTCAACAATGTATAAGGAGAGTTCCTTAGAAACCCATTTTGTAAAAGTTTAAATCCTTGACACTGACGGACACGGCATACCTTGGTGGAGAGCTGGGGCACAGTGAGCAAGCATACCCCATGAGTAAGCAGATAGGGATACGGCACCAAAGTCATAACTTCGGTGCCGTATCCCTTAATTTTTATTCTTATCCAGTAGCAGTGCCACACGAGAACATAGGCTTCAAAAAATATGCCTTCGCCTGTTGAGAAAGGCGTCATCCAGGCGTAAAGGATATGTATAAAGCAAAAAAAGGAGGCATTCACCTATGTTAATTGGTGTCGATCATGGCAATAAACAAATCAAGACGGTTCACTGCGCCCCGTTCGTTTCTGGCCTGCAGCAGAGCTTGACCCGGCCGTTCGGGCCGAGCCTGCAATACGGCGGCAACTACTATACGCTCTCCAACGAGCGCATCCCCTACCGCAAGGACAAGACTGGGGATGACCGCTTCTTTATCCTCACCCTGATTGCGATTGCAGAGGAATTGACGGCCCGCGGCGTTGACGAGAAAGAACTGTACCGTATCCAGCTGCCGGTGGGACTGCCGCCGGCCCACTTCGGAGCCCAGGCGGAAAAGTTCACTGCCTATTTCCAGAAGAAAGGGATCGTTGAGTTCCAGTACCGGGACAAGCACTACGCCATCAGCATTGATGATGTGGCCTGCTATCCCCAAGCATACGCGGCGGCGGCCACCATGCTCCACACGCTGATGAATGAGGCCAAGGCGGTAGTGGTGGACATTGGCGGCTTCACGGCAGACTATCTATTGATGAAAAACGGGAAAGCTGACCTCAGCTCCTGTGATTCGCTGGAAAACGGCGTGATCCTGCTTTACAATAAGATCAGGTCCAGGGGCAACGCGGAATTGGATCTGCTGCTGGATGAGGGGGATGTGGACGCCATCCTCACCGGCAAGCAGACGCAGTACCCGCCGTCGGCAGTCCGGTTGGTGGAGCAGCTGGCACAGGAGTTCGTCAACGACCTGTTCAGCACCCTGCGGGAGCGGATGCTGGACTTGCGCTACTGCACGGTGGTCTTTGTGGGCGGCGGCGCCATTCTTTTGCGCCGGCAGATTGAGGCATCCGGAAAAGTGGGTAAGCCGTTGTTCGTCTCCAATATCAACGCCAATGCAGCCGGATATGAGTATCTGTACCGCCTTGAAGCTGCGGGCAGGTGACAGCTATGGCGGCCAAGAAAGAACGGGGGCGTTTTTCCCTGCGGTTCAATATCAGCGACCCGATCCATTTAGCAACGGTCGAACTGCTGGAAAAACAACCTGACCACGGGAAAGCACAGTATATTGCCAATGCAGTCGTTTTCTACGATACCCACTTTGCGGATGATCCACAACCGTTAAGAGCAGCGGCACCGGCCATAGACCGGGCCGCCATTGAAGCCATCGTGCGTGAGATTCTGCTCCAGGAGACGAGGCACTCTGAAAAGCCTGCCGCCGCCCCCGCCGCCTGCCCGGATGCAGAAACAACAACGGCCCCGGTGCCGCAGGAGCAGACGCCGGAGCCGGAATATGTGCCGGAGCTGGGAGAAGAACCGGAGGCAGATGATGCGATCCTCGGCCTGATTTCCAGCACAATGGAAGCTTTTCGCCAGGGGAGATGATATAAAAAGAGGTATGAGGGCTGCATTGCCGCTGGCGCTCATACCTCTTTTTCTTCCTGTATAGCCGCGATGAAGTTGTCGATAATATTTTCCAGGTGTCGGTATTGGCAGGGAGTCAACGACGAGACCTTTTGATTGAGCAGGCGTGTGTCGCCTTCCATGACCTGACCGCGCAGGAGATAGTCTGTGCTGATGTCAAGCGCATCACAGATCTTCAGCATCGTTTCAGGCCGCATGGCTTTTGTGCCCAGCTCCGCAGTGGAAACGGTCTGGGGTGTGACATGCGCCATCTTGGCCAGAGCCTCTTGTGTCAGTTTTAGTTGTTTGCGTCGGTCCAGCATCCGCTGGCCCATTTCTTTCAAAAGTTCGCCCATTCGCAACCCTCCATGCTATAGCTATATTTTATCCGCTATAACATAAAAAATTAAGCGGCCATAGTTGAACTTCATCAGCCATAGCAAGTATAATGGGCTATATTGAGAAAAAAGTTTCTGGAGGAGAAGAGATGTCCCAGTTTTACTCGTGTGCAATTACCAGTCAGCGGCCTACACGGTTCAAATTTAAGTATCAGGAATATATGACCTCGTGTAAGCGCCTGAAGAAGCGGCTGCACGATGTTTTTGCGGAACTGTACCGGCGCGGTGTGCGCCGGTTCTATGTTGGTGGGGCCCTCGGCGTCGATCTATGGGCTGGTGAGATCCTGCTGGAAATGCGCAGGCAGGAAGAGTACCAGGAGCTGGAGATCGTGCTGGTCTACCCGTTTCCGGGCCATGACGAGCGATGGGACCCAAAGAGTCGGGAGCGTCTGCGCCATCTGAAGGAAAACTGCGACCAGTTTGTAATGGGTAGCAAAATCGTGGGGGCCCAGGGGTATCGGGAGCGCACTGCCTACATGGTAGAACACGCTGATTGCCTGGTGGCTGTGTGTGATGATGAAACAAAGGGCAGCAGCGGAGTAGAGTTGGCAGTGAAATTAGCAGAGCAGCAAAAACTGTCCATAGTGCAAATATGTCCAAGGACAGGAATTGTAAAACGGAATTATACAAAAAGTGTTTTGCCCGGGTTTTAGCAAGATAGTGTCTGAGGATTTCATAGATCTATTAGATGGCATGAGTTAAATAATAGACTTTTCAATGGTAATATGTTATTATATTTCTTGATTAGTTACTGCTAACTCAAAAAGGAGATACTTTATCATGGGGCAGTTTGGAAAAATAGTAAGTTCAGATATTTTCGAAACACGAGCAGCGATTATGAAAGAAACAGACAGCGAAATTAAATATCAGATGCGATGTGATACGCAAAATGGCTTTATGCACTGCTATCATCTATTTCCTGGAATTGATTTGGCATATTCTACTTTTGAAGCATTTTCATGTCGTATGCGAAATAAAGCCATGCCCAATATCTTGGAGATTGCTTTTTGTCGCACAGGGCGGTTTGAGTGCGAATATAAGCGTGGGTATGTCACATACTTAGGTGAAGGAGATTTTGCGGTAAGCATACTTTCGCCAGAGCAGGAACCTCCATCGTTTCCTATCGGATATTATGATGGGGTTGCATTTATTGTCGATTTAGATGTAACGGGACCTGTTTTTGAAAATGTTGTAGAAGATGTATCAATAGACCTCACGGAGTTAGCACAAAAATTCTGCGCTGGGCATAGCTGCTCTGTTGTCAAAACTCCACCGAACCTTCTTCATGTATTTCAAGAAATCTGTGAAGTAAAGGATACTGCACCATTGGGGTACTTGAGATTAAAAGCATTGGAGAGTTTTTTCCTGCTTTCACAAATGCTTCCTCAAGATAACTTTGAAACGGCGGCATATTATTCTGCTACTCAGATTAAGAAAGTAAAAGCGTTGAAAGCAGAGTTATCGGCTCAGTTGGATAGTCGAGAAACATTAAAAAGTATGGCGGATAGATATGGAATGAGCCTTACCGCCCTGAAAGACTGCTTCAAGGCGGTCTATGGAAAACCGATCCATGCATTTCAGCGCGAGTACAAAATGCAAGCTGCCACCAAGCTGCTGGTTACTACAAAGATGTCGATAGCAGAAATAGCGGGAATAGTTGGTTACGAAAATCCAAATAAATTTTCTACCGCCTTTAAGGAAATTATAGGGCAGTCTCCCAGCGAATACAGAAAGAGCAGAAATTGATTGGCTTTTTGGATAGATTGAGGCTTCTTGGAGTGGAGCAATAATTGAATATGGGGTATTATAAGCTTTGCGGTTAGCGATGTCTAACTACAAAGCTTATTTTTTTAGGAGGGAAACGAATGAGCAAGGCAACAAGGCGATTTATCGTCAATAAAATCCTTGAAATGCTTATAACGCTCGTTGTTGTCACGCTGATTTCTTTCCTGCTTGTGCGCCTATCGCCCATTGATCCGGCAGAAGCGTATGCTCGCCGGTCATTTGCCGCATTTAGCTTTACGGATGAGCAGATGGAGGCGCTGCGGGAAGATATGGGCCTCAATGACCCGCTGCCCGTACAGTATGTGACTTGGGTACGGGATGCGCTCCATTTAGATTTTGGGGAATCCTTTGTAAGTGGGCAGCCAGTGTTTGAGAAAGTCACAACGGCTATCGGCATTACCGTAACGATTGTATTGATTTCAGCCGTTATTCAAGCAGTTTTCATTCTTCTGTTCGGCTGTCTTTGTTATCTGACAAGAAAAAGAATGATTGGCCATTTGCTGATTTTTCTGTGCATTGCAGGGGTGTCCATCCCATCCTTTTTCTTTGCCAGTTCCTACCTCGATATTTTTGCTGTCAAGCTCGGTTTGACATCGGTGGTAGGAAACACGGGACTGATGCGGTACCTCCCGGCAGCGGTCTGTATCGCCATTGGGTGTATCGCCCTGTTTTCGCCCATGCTGGCGAATAACATTCAAAAAGAAATGGAGCAAGACAGTGCTTTCTACGCTCGTTGCAGAGGTTTATCTGAAGGGAAAATCCTGTTACGATACGCACTTCCCAGCGCGGTTGTAACACTTCTACCCAGCTTCTGCCAGATGCTCGGACTTTGTATGGCTGGTTCTGCGATTGTAGAGCGCGTGTTTTCCCTGCCGGGGCTTGGTTACTTAATCATTGACAGCGTACTGTATCGGGATTCGCCAGTTATCCACGCAACGATTCTGTTTCTTGCGTTTTCGCTGGTAATGTTCAATATTCTTTCGGATATACTACGGCGAATTTTACAACGGGATGCTTCTGCGAGAGAGGGGGCCAGACTATGAGCCGGACAAAGCATATTCTCTCGTATGCAATTCCGATTGTAATATTGCTGTTTTTCCTGTTCGGATCGTTTTTTGCTCCTCACGATCCGACGGCCACAAATATACGGGACAAATACCTACCCAGCAGCGCAGAATATCCGTTTGGGACAGACGATTTCGGCCGCTGCGAGTTTTCGCGTATCCTTGAAGGAGGGAAAACAACTTTAGGTATTGTGCTGGTCGGATCGGCCATAGTTATTTTGCTTGGTATCCTCTTTGGCATCTTACTGGCAAAGACAGGCCGCCGTAGAAATATTCTTGCAGAAAGTATTTTGAACGCAGTTACAGCGATACCGCCGGTGGCTTATCTGATTATTTTCATCGGTATTTGGGGAAACAGTATTCCCACCATGCTGGTGGCACTGACGGCATCTTTAATCCTTCGGATGATTAAGCTGGTCAAAACTTTGATTGAAGTTGAGTACGACAAAGCATACATCATGTGTGCAATTGCCTGCGGTGCAAGCAAGGTGCGGATCATGCTGGTACATATCCTTCCCAATATTATCCGTGACATCGTGCAATTTATCTGCCTCTCCTGCGCAGAAATGATTATTGCGATTTCCGGTTTCTCATTCATCGGCCTTTCTCTGGGCGATGATGTAATTGATTGGGGTGTTATGCTTTCCGATGCAAGGGCATTGGCCGGAACTCATCCGCAGTTGCTCCTTTATCCGATCCTCTTTATCTTTATCAGCTCCCTCTGTTTCAACTACTTGGGGCGGCTTTTGGAAAAGGAGGGTGCCTGATGCTTGAAATCAAAAATCTGACCGTGAAAGTAAAAAATAACGCACCGATTTTAACCGATGTTTCATTGTCTATTGACGAAGGGACTTGTATTGGACTGACTGGAGCCAGCGGCTCCGGAAAAACAACTTTGATTAAATCCATTATGGGGATGAACGGCGGCGATCTGGAAATCCCACAGGGTCAAATTCTCCTGGATGGAGACAATTTGCTGACGCATAGTGCGAAGGAGCGCCGAATGCTTTGCGGGGAAACGATTGGATTTATTCCGCAAAACCCAATGACAGCGTTTTTCCCACACGCAAAGATGGAGCGGCAGATCATTGAAACGCTCCGTATGCACACTGGTTTGGATAAAAAACAGGCCCATGCGCTTGCGGAAAATGTGCTGAGGAAAGTCAACCTGACCGATACGAAGCGAGTACTGAGTGCATATCCTGGAGAGTTATCCGGTGGTATGCTTCAGCGGATTGCTATGGCGCTAATTTTGGGGACGAAGCCTAAATATGTTTTGGCAGACGAACCGACCAGCGCCCTTGACGAAGCAAATCGGGATTTATTACTGGAGTTACTGAGGGAATATCAAGAAACAGCAGCGATTTTGTTCATCTCCCATGATACTGAGGCAATGAAAGCCCTATGCCCTATCACTCATGTGATGGAACATGGAAAAATTATTGAAACACAGGCGACTGAGCAGCTATTCATCCATCCGCAGCAGCCGTGGACCAAACGATTTGCCGAAGCTGCCTGTCACCGGGAGGAGGTGAACTGGAAATGGACTGCATTGAATTAGATAACCTCACCAGAACCTACTATGATGCGCAGGGGGAAACATTTTGTGCATTGGATCACGCCTCACTGATATGGGAGCAGGGCCATAGCATCGCCATTATGGGCGAAAGCGGCAGCGGAAAAAGCACCCTGGCTCGATTGATGATTGGACTGGAACGCCCCTCTGAGGGACGTGTCCTTATCAATGGCGTTGATACCACAAAATGGGGTCTGCGTGAATGGAGAAAATATCGAGGCAAGATCCAAGCGGTATTTCAGGATGCTGGCGGAACACTAAATCCATCATGGAGTACATCCAAAAATGTAGAGGAAGCCCTTGTAAATCTGACTGATCTTTCTCCGTCGCAGCGAAAAAACCGTATTGCTGAATTGATGGAACAAACCGGTTTATCCAAAAGCCTCCTTGATACTCCGGTCCGAAAACTGTCCGGCGGGGAACAGCGGCGGCTTGCATTGCTGCGCTCCCTGTCTATATCACCGGAATTTCTAATTCTGGACGAAGTAACCGCAGGCCTTGATTTGATTTCAACAGAAGCGGTCCTTCAACTTTTGGAAAAATATGAGCAGGAGCATGACTGCGCCTACTTGGTCATTACCCATGACATTCAAGTTGCCTCGCGGCTCTGCGAGGTCATTTATGAGATCGAACACGGCAAATTTACTAAAAAGGCCGTTCGATAAATATAAAATCACAGAAAGGAACGAAACGAGATGAAACGAACCAAACGTGTTTTGGGCCTCGCTCTTGCCGCTGTTATGTGTATGGGTCTGCTTGCCGGCTGCGGCGGAAGCCCCAGCAACAGCGACACCGCAGATGAAACAAGCGGAACGGAAACGAGCGAAAAGGTCTTGAACATCGCCACGATTGGCGAAACAACAACCCTTTCTCCCCTCTATATGATTGCGGATAACCGCCCCACTCAGAAACTGCTTTATGAGGGTCTTGTGAAATATGTGGATGGGGAGATCCAACCGGTGCTGGCGGAAGATTGGGAACTGAGTGAAGATGGCACACAGCTTACCTTTTATCTACGTCAGGGTGTGACCTTCCATGATGGAGAACCTTTTAATGCAGAGGCAGCGATTGCCAATATTGAGTCCTGGCATATCAACCCGTCTTTCGCATCGCTGCCCGGTGTTGTCAACTATACCAATATTGAGGCGGTGGATGAATACACCATCCGTCTGACCTATGATACGCCATACTTTGCATACATCAACGATTTTTGCTGGCCGGATGTCTGCACTATGATTTCTCCGAAACTGATTACCCAGGGAGACTTCCAGACCGTCAACGGTTATGCCGGAACCGGCCCTTACATCTATGATGAATATGTGGCGGGCCAGTACACCACCTTTGTCCGCAACGAAAACTATTGGGGTGAGCAGCCCTACTACGACAAAATCGTAGCGAAGTACATTCCTGACAATGCCTCCCGTGTGCAGGCATTACAGACCGGTGAGATTGACCTGATTTACGGCTCCGCTGAGTTGAGCTATGAGGACTATAACCAGGCCACCGCCATTGAGGGGATTGAGGGCAAGTTTGCGCCTTCCGGCTCGACGATCCGCAATATCATTCTGAATTTCAATGGGAATCTGGCTGATTTGAGCGTGCGCCAGGCGTTAGCCTATGCCATTGACAAGGAAGCTATTTCTGAGGGCCTGACCTATGGCTATGAGCCTGTGGCGAATACGATTGTTCCGGAGGGAACACCTTACTCAGACATCTGCGGCACTGTTGAGTATAGCTATGACGTGGATAAAGCCAATCAGCTCCTGGATGATGCCGGTTGGACAATGAATGAGTCCACCGGAATCCGGGAAAAGGATGGAACACCGCTTCATATAGTCTTTACCTGCCCCACGGATGACAGCACCATCGGTTCCATCGCAACTTTGATCCAGAGCCAGCTTGCTGAAGTTGGAATTGAAGTTGAGATTAAGAGCATGGAAAAGATGGAATGGTACGCAAGCTATATGGAACCCACGGGATGGGATATTACCGCTATGACCGCAGGTTTCTTCAATTATGCCATGCCGCAATGCTGGTTCTCTGCGATGATGGCTCAAATGCCAGAAGATGTTTCCATCCCGCTGTTGGACAACTCTGATGAGTTTATTTCCGCATTGAGCGAGTTTAAGACCTGCAACGATGATACCCGGCTGCGGGAGCTGTTTGAACTGCTCATCAATACAGATCTTGACCAGGTGCTGGATGTTCCTCTCACTCACCAGATGGATATGATTGTCTACAATACGGACAAGATTGCAGATTATAACTTTGCTTCTGATTATGCTTTCCTGGATGTGACACAGATCACTCCGGCAGAATAACATAAGTTTTGCGATGCGGGGTGGTCGGGAGGAGCCGACTGCCCCGTATTGCTTTAATGGAGGGTGAGAGATGATGAAACAGACACCATCGCCAGTCAAGCGGTTATGGGAACTGGCTGGCGCACATCGGAGAGCCTACGCGCTCTCCATCATCCTGGCTATCTTGGGCGTGGCCTGCGGGATGGTCCCATACTTCGCCATCGCTTATATCATGCTTTGTCTGATTGATGGCGTGACTGCCCTAAACACTTATGCGCTGTGGTGCGGTGTAATATTGCTCGGCTTCACACTAAAACTGCTCTTTTCTACCCTTTCGACAACCGTATCTCATACCGCGACATTCCAGACTTTGAAAGAAGTCCGTATTAAAATTGCCGACAAACTCTCACGGGTGCCAATGGGTTACATCATGGATCAGTCCTCTGGCCGGTTCAAAGATGTCATCGTTGATCGGGTAGAGAGCATGGAGCCGATCCTCGCACATCTGGTGCCGGAGATGACATCGAATCTGTTCGTCCCGCTGTGTATTATTGTCTATCTGTTTATTTTAGACTGGCGCATGGCGCTGGCTTCTCTTGTGACTTTGCCCATTGGTTTTCTGTGCTATATGGGAATGTCACGGGGGTATAGCGAACGATTTTCCGGCTTGATGAAACGGGTTCAAAAAATGAACGCCACGATTATTGAGTATGTAGGCGGTATTGAGGTTATCAAGGCATTCAATCAGTCGGCCAACTCTTATCAGAAGTATTCCGACGCGGTCAATGACGATGCCCGTTATGCGGTTGACTGGATGAAGGACACGCAGTTGTTTATGTCTATGAGCAATACGATCTGGCCCAGTGTTTGGTTGGCGGTTCTTCCCATTGGTGCAATTTTGTATCAACATGGAACCCTGTCCGCTCCGGTTTTTCTGACTATTATGATTTTGTCCCTGGGTATTGTCGGCCCGATTTTGGGAGCGATTAAATTTACTGACAATATTTCGCAGCTTGGCACGATTGTTGGAGAGGTTGGAAATCTGCTGGATGCCCCGGAAATGGTGCGGCCGGACCACAATGCTGATATTCACGACCTGTCTATTCACTTCCAGGATGTTTCCTTTTCTTATGACCTGAAGGACCCGAAGCCCATATTGGATCATATCAATCTGACAATACAACCTGGAACGATGACAGCTTTAGTAGGGCCTTCCGGTTCTGGCAAGTCAACGATTACGAAATTGATTACCGGCTTTTGGGAGGCAACATCCGGCGTGATTACTCTTGGCGGGGTGGATTTGAAGAAGATTCCCCTGTCGCAGCTTTCCTCTTATGTGTCTTATGTATCGCAGGATAATTACCTCTTTGATGAAAGTATCCGTGAAAACATCCGTATGGGGCGATTGTCGGCCACCGATCAGGAAGTAGAAGATGTTGCCCGAAAGTGCGGTTGTCATGACTTCATCATGGGTCTGGAGCATGGGTATGACACGATTGTGGGAGGTGCAGGCGGCCACTTGTCGGGGGGTGAACGACAGCGAATTGCCATCGCCAGAGCCATGCTGAAAGATGCCCCTATTATTATTTTCGATGAGGCAACAGCTTACCTTGACCCTGAGAATGAAAGTCTGGTTCAAGAGGCTATTTCTAAATTGGTACAGGGCAAGACTCTGATTATGGTCGCTCATCGACTCTATACAGTGACAGGCGCAGATCAGCTTGTGGTGGTGAATCAAGGGCGGATCGAGGCAACCGGAACACATGAGGAACTTCTGCAAAAATGCCCGCTTTACAAAGAAATGTGGCAGGCCCATATTGGGAGCCGTGATGAAGGAGGTGCAACGGCATGATTACTGCCTTAAAGAAAATCTATGCTTTTTCCGGCCGCTGGAAAGGGGTTCTGAAAAAGTCAGTGGTGTTCAGCCTGCTACACTCAATCTTTGATATGTTTCAGATCGGCGCTCTTTTTCTGATCCTCAACGGGTTAGTGGAAGGAGTCAAAGGGCAGGATATTCTGTTCGCTTTTCTGCTTCTTTTGGCAGGGGTGATTGGAAAAATCGTTTGCAGCTATATTTCAGACTTTTCACAAACAAGAGTTGGCTATTTTATGTGCGCGGATAAGCGCATCCATGTGGGCGACAGAATGAAGTATATGCCGATGGGCTACTTTAACAGCCATAGCCTGGGGGATCTGACCTCTACCGTCACCACAACGATCAGCGATGTGGAGAATAATGCGCCATCGGTTCTAATTACAGTAATCCACGGTTTTATCCATGTAACGGTTATTACCATTGTGATGTTTTTCTTTGACTGGAGGATTGGTCTGCTGGCTTGCCTGGGGATTGCGATGTTTTTGCTCTGCAACTCCGCCCTTCAAAAGAAATCACAGGAAGTATCTCCTAAACGGCAGGCGGCGCAGGAGGACTTGGTAGGCGCTACCCTGGAATACATCCAGGGTATGGGCATCGTAAAGTCTTTTAATCTCGGTGGTGGATCGAACCAAAAAATGAAACAGGCCATTGAGGAAAGCCGCGCACGCAATACAAAACTGGAAACCGTTTTCGGACCTTACGGAATGGTGCAACTGTTTGTTTTGCGATTGGCGAGTGTGGCAATCATGTTTTGCTCTATCCTGTTCTATCTGCAAGGCAGCATGACACTGGTGTACTGCCTGCTGATGTGTGTTGCGTCCTTCCTGATTTTCAGCGAACTGGAGGCCGCGGGAGGAAAGTCCTTTGCCCTTCGGTTAATCGAAAGTTCCATCGACAAGGTGGACGCTATTGACGATACACCAGTAATGGATTTGTCCGGCAAAGATATTGCTCCGAAAGATACCACGATTGAATTGCAGGATGTTGGCTTTTCTTATGGCGATCACCGAATTTTGAACCATGTCAACCTGACGATCCCGGCAAAAACCACTACGGCGATAGTCGGTCCGTCTGGCTCTGGTAAAACGACATTGTGTAGCTTGATTGCTCGTTTTTGGGATGTAGATGAAGGGTGTATCAAACTGGGAGGCACCGACATACGGGAGTATAAGCTGGACAGCTTACTCTCTAATATCAGCATGGTCTTTCAGAATGTTTTTCTCTTTGCGGACAGCATCGAGAACAACATCAAGTTTGGCAAACCGGATGCCACTCACGAAGAAGTTGTCCGAGCTGCAAAGAGTGCGTGCTGCCATGATTTTATCATGGCACTGCCAAATGGTTATGATACCGTCATTGGCGAGAGCGGCGCTACTCTATCCGGCGGCGAAAAACAACGGATTTCGATTGCACGGGCTATTTTGAAGGATACCCCTATCATCATTCTGGACGAAGCAACAAGCAGTGTGGACCCGGAAAATGAGGCGGAACTCCAGCAGGCCATTGAGAAACTAACAGAAGATAAGACTGTTATTATCATTGCTCATCGGCTGAAAACGGTTCGCAACGCCCAGCAGATTGTTGTTATTGCAAATGGCGGAATTGCCCAACGAGGTACACATCAGGAGTTGATGGAGCAGCCTGGTATTTATGCCGATTTTGTGAATGTTAGAGAAAAGGCAATCAACTGGAAGCTGTCCGGTGATAAAACACAGTAACAAAAAGGAGCCAATATGTTTTCTTTGCTGGTACGAATGGCATGGGAGGAACACATGGAGAAAAAGCGACATACCACCGCATCCGGTGAAGATTACCTGGAGGCTATCCTTGTTCTCCAAAAGAAACTCGGTATGGTACGCTCCGTAGATGTGGCCCGGCACATGGGATTCACCAAACCGAGCATCACCCATGCCATTACAACGCTGCAGGCCGGCGGATTTGTTGAACGGGATGAGGGCGGCTTCATTCGTCTGACCGATGTGGGCCGCGAGGTGGCTGAGCGAACCTATGAGAAACACTGCTTTTTTACGGAAATGCTCATAGAAGCCGGCGTAGATCAGGAGACAGCAGAGGCCGACGCCTGCCGGATGGAGCACGCTATCAGTGAGGACAGTTTTCAGCACTTGAAGGTCAAGCATCAGGGATAAATCTTGTTTAGAAGGAGCGGGCAGAGAAAACAGATCTTTGCCCGCCCTTTTTCTCTGTGTTGAAGCTGCAAGATTTTGATGAAAATAACCGCCTGATGGGAAAAATTGTCGTTCAGTCAAAATCCAGCGATCTTTGACATTTACACTTAATATGGCGTTTTGAAACCATAAATAGATAGAAAGAATGGGAGGGATGTCTATGAGACGGAAAATTCAAAACAGCAGAGGTAATTTCAAGTTACAACAGGCGGTCTTATTCCAAAGAGAATGAGGCCGCCTTTTCTTTTGTAATCCGACAAAAATCAACAAAGTTTTTGGAACAACACTGCACCTAAGATGATTGGCAGGCCCGCCGCCAGCCCATAGCAGCGGCGGGCTCGTGTGCAAAGTGTGGTCCAGATGGCAGGGAGCCAGAAGTGCATGATGGAAAAATGGATCATGCACATAAAGAGGTTCGTCCATCTGCTTACATTTCGACACACAGCTTACTTTACAATACGGTTCTTCCGCCGCCCTTTTCACGGGAGCAGGCGGGAACATCGCAAATCGAGCGATAAGCCTCCTCCTGCGGGCGCCGGAAGTCATGACGGACTTCTTTATGTGTATCACTCGGCCGGCAGCTCACCTTTGCGGTGTGCGGCCGGCCGCGTTTCTTTATATGGCAAGGCAAGACGCCCGTTAGTTCGGTGCCGGTCTCCGCCAAAGGTTCAAGAATTCCCTTAAAATTCTTGAACTATTTGGAGGATAAGGCCATGTGGCAACGAAATAATGGACGAGCAGAGGAAGAACTGCAAATCAAGTTTACAGGTTACTTAATCCAGGCAGTCAGGCGCACCCAGCGGGATTATCTGAAGGCCCTTTATGCGTACAGCAATCAGGAGACCTTGACGGATACAATCTTTGCTGTGAGCCAGACGCTGGAGCAGGAAGTGATGGAGCGGCTGCCCCTCTGGGAGAAAATCGAGAGCAGCGCGCTCCTGTATGCCTTGAAACAGCTGGACGAGCGGGAACGGTATGTGTTCCTGGCCCGCGTGCTGGACAAGCGCCCATTCGATGTGATCGGTATGCAGCTGGGATTGTCGTATAAGGGCGCGGCCGCGGTGTATTACCGGGCCATTCGGAAGTTGAAGAAGAGCATCGAGGGGGTGAACGGATATGACATTTGAACAGATGCTGCGGCGAGCCAAGGGCGGTGACCAAGAGGCCATCACGAGCATTTTGCTCATGTACCGGCCTCTGCTGCTCAAGTACGCCGTGATCAACGGCAGACTGGACGAGGATCTGTACCAGGAGCTGTGCATCACGCTGATGCGGGCGATTGACCTGTTCCGGATTTAAGTCTATGAGAAAGGCCCTGAGATTGCTGTCTCAGGGTCTTTCCCGTGGGCTTAAAATTGACTTACCGCCCGGGAACACCTTGCGCTGCAAGCTGTTCCTGTTCAGCAAGTTTACAATTCATCTATTCCCAAAGGTAGTCGGTCATAGTATAATGAAGCCAACGACAAATTGGAAGTTGAAAAGGAGGTTGGAAATGAAAAGATATGAGTATATGACCGTAGATTTAAGCGCAGAGCCTTCGTTTAATGTTCATGTTAAGTTAGACAGATATATTGCTAAGCTAAACGAATATGGTAAACAAGGGTGGAGATTGATTTCTGGAACTGATGATTGGAAATATTCAATTTTTGAGCGAGAAATTGAGGATAAGGAAGATTGATAAACCGTAATTTATTGGGCCAGCTTGAACCGAACTTTCAAAACTGAATACCAGCCGGCCATCGGCGGCACCACTGAGCAGGAAATCATCGAGGCCCGCTGCTAATTCAGCAAGATTCGCATTGGCCTCGCCTATTGGAAACAGCCCTGTTCTGTGTTATACTAAAATCAATGAAGGGAGTGAAGGCGCGATGAGTCCATTGGAAAAGAAACGGATTGCAGCAGTCAAGACCGCCGACGCGATCAACGCCATCGAGGGTGCGCCGATTTCCAGCTATGCACGGTCACTGTCTGCCAGCTGGGCCCGCGGTGAGCTGACGGGCGAACAGATGAAGCAGGCATTGCTGGCACATCATCGCCGGATCGCGGAGCAGGAGCGCCAGAGCCGTGTCTGATCCGTACCTGTATGAAGAGGTGCCTGTCTTGAAAAACAAGCTGGGCATCAAAAATGAGAAAACGCTGGATCGCATCGAGGCCGAGCAATCCAGAGCAAATATGATGTTGTTATACGAACAGGGCTTTCAGGACTTTTCTCCAAATGGCCTGCGGAAGATCCACCGGACCCTGTTTGGTGACATTTACGAATGGGCCGGCCAGTACCGCATCATCAATATTGAAAAACGGGAGAAGCTGCTGGCAGGCCGAAGCGTTTGGTACAGCAACGAAGACAGGATCGAGGAAGATCTCGATGCGGCTTTTGGGCGGCTGGGAAATGCTCGCTGGAACGGCATCAGCCGGGAGCAATTTGTTCACCAGCTTACCAGCCTTTTCCCGCCGATCTGGCAGGTGCATCCCTTCCGGGAGGGCAATACCCGAACGGTTGTAATGATGATGACCTTTTTTGTGGAGCATCATGGATACTTTATGGATCAGGAGCTGATGGCTGCCAGTGCCGGTTATGTCCGCGACTCCTTTGTGATGGCCTCCCTGGATCAGTTTTCAGAATTTGAGCATTTGGAGCGCATTTTGCTGGATGCGGTTTGCGATGAGCCGATTGATTACAGCGAGGAAAGCCTGGAGGAGCCTGCCGAAGTACCGGAAAAATACCGCAAATACCAGAAGGAGCCTTATGTACCGGAGCCGCATTACCGGCGTGAGGAATAAAAGAAGCGCACAGCGGAAGAAGATCCGTTGTGCGCTTGCTTCATTTTGGTGAGGTGCCTGGGGCAATGAATTTGTAGCCGTGGCCCCGTACCGTCTCGATGATCCCGGTGCCCAGCTTACGCCGGAGCTTGTAGACCATGCTGGAGATCCCGGTCCAGCTGGCGTCAAAGGAGTCCGTAGCGACAGCCTCGTAGATTTGGCGGGCGGAGAACACCTGCTCTGGCCGGCGGGCCAGCAGGAGAAGAATATCAAACTCCATCGGCGTTAGCTCCACCGTCTGGCCAGCCTGCCATACCAGCCTGCGCTGCGGGTCGATCTGCAGGGAGCCAAAGAGCAGCGGCGTGTCTGCGGAGGCAGCCACCGTGGAAAAATCTGCAATAGAAGAAAGAGCGGCGATTGCTTTATTAAAGACAGCATCATCGTTATCATCAAAAGACAGGATTACCAACTTCCCAAACGAATCACCTCCCTATAGTTAGAACTGCGATATAATAAGTTTCCTATTCTGCAGTCAGCCTTTTCTTGAAAGAGATAGTTCCAGAAATACTTGCGGCGGCACTGGCTACCACATGACTGATCAATACCGCAACCCAAATTCCATTTAGGCCGAACCCCAGATAGGAAAGTAAGTACGCCAAGGGCATCCGGACTACAATGTAATAGAAAATCATCAGAAACATACTCTTTGACGGTTTCCCCATCCCGTTAAGGGAACCTAAATAGCAATTTGTGACGGTGTTAAGAATATACCCAATGCTGACGATCAAAAAATATGTTCCAACAATAGCGGCCACATCCTCACTGCGGACGAATAGACCGGAAAGCTGTCTCGAAAAACCGACCACCACAACGGAAAGAATTACGAGCAGGCCACAGCCATATCCCAAAGCGCACTTTAGATAGTCCTTGGCCCGATCATAACGGTTTGCACCAACGCACTGTCCAATAATAGTGGTCAAAACCATGTTCAGTGCCATTGCCGGGTAGAAAAGAATGGTTTCCAGTTTTCCCGTTACTCCATAAGCTGCTATTGCGGTGACGCTATAGGTGCTGACAAGCGCCGTGAGGAAAGTCGTGCTAATTGCAGGGATACTTTGCTGGATGACAGAAGGGATTGCTTTCTGAATCAGGGGTAATACAGCATTTCTGTCAAACGCAGAAATTTTGAATGCAAACAGCTTTTTCTTTTTCAGATAGATCAGCATAAACAGCAGGCAGATGACCTGAGAAAGAAGTGTAGCAATCGCCGCACCGTGAAATCCGATGAAGTGAATAAAAATAGGATCGAGGATCGCGTTCAAAATTGTTGACACCAGCATGGCTACTGCTTGAAACATAGAATTGCCAAAGCTCCGCAAAACAGCGGTGAAGTAAAGGTAAAGGTAAACTGCAAGATACCCAAGTACATAGATGGCCAAATAGCTGTATGCCATATCATAAGTTTCGGCCGGAGTATTCAGCGCCTTCAAAATTGCAGGAAGAGACGCCTCAAGCAGAATCGTCACAAGGAGGGAGAAAGCTACCGCAACGCAGAAGGATGTGGCAATCAAACTCTCTGTCTTTTTCTTGTCCTTCGCGCCAATCGCCTGGGAGATCAGAATTGATACACCGTTAGTTGCGCCCATCGCAACGGAAGTCAAGATCAGGATGATGGGGGTGGAGTTTGTCAATGCGGCATAGGCTGTTTCTCCCAGCAAGTTCCCGATCCACAGGCTGTCCACAAGGTTATACATCATATTGAGGAACATGGCGGCAATCATCGGGAGCGCCATCGCCATAAGGCAACGCTTTGTATTCCCACCTACAAAATCAATTTTTGTTGGCATGATAAAAACTTCCTTTCTATAATTGAATGAAGAACATTCATATTTGAATGATATTTTATGGCTACTAAAACAGTAGCCAGTTACCAAATAAGAGGTATCAGTCTCCATGAACGGAAACAATAATTTTTGAAATCTTCTCCGAAGCACTCATATAATGCTTTTTCCTCTACCTTAATCCGAATTCCATAGCAGACTGCCAAAATTAGTAACACAATGAAGGGCGAAAAAGCAGAACGGAAACAAAAAGCATTTCCAAGCATACTCAACATTGTTCCGGCATAAGCGGGATTCCTGATATATCGGTAAACGCCGGTTGTAACCAACTGCTGGTTGCTGCCTGTTTTGACAGCAAGCGTAAAGGAATGCCGCAGGCTCCAGACCGCAAAAGCACGCAATGTCGTGCCTATTAGAATTAAAGCCACACCCACATAGTAAAAAATATGAGGGAGAAGTATTTCTCCAGCTATTTGCGTAAATTGTTGGCTCCTGAAATAAGGGCTGAAGTAAAAACTTCCCCAACACCCCAACATAACAATCAGAAGCGTTCCATAATCACTATTTTTCTTATCCAGCCTTCTCAACCAGCCCCTAAAATTGTAGATCCAGATTCCAACTTCTACTAACATCATGTAGCTTATGGCATAAATGAAAGTGTAATATTCATGTAAGTTTGTAAAGCATGAAGGGTCATTCATTATAGCTCCTCCGTATGTGAATGAAAACTATTCAGTTATTGACCTTTGAATATCCCCCGCCCGATAGCAGGGGATATTTTCAAAGGCGAAGCGCATATATGAGAAATTCTCGAATCCGCTTTGATTTATCTTCTTGTGTCAGTTCGTCCGCCAACAGGATGCCAAGCTGTCCATATACACAAAACATCGCAGCAGCCTGCAAATCATCAATCTGGATCTCACCGTTTTGCTGGGCCCGCTGTAGCAGCTTTTCCACAGGCGGAACCAACTTCTCACATACTTTTAGAGAAAGCTGATCGTGGAATTTCTTATTTTCGGCCTGGTGAAAAACTGAATAGTACTTTGTGTCCCGATCTTCCATCGTGGCAGGCATATCTTCGATGATCTGCCGCAGGGACTTGTGATCGTCCTTTTCAAAGCCAACAAGCTGTTCCACCAGAACATCTGCATACTGTTCAATCGCACTGTCAAATAGCGCCTCTTTGGACGGAAAGTATCGGTAGCATAGACCTTGAGCAACGCCGATTGCTTTTGCTATATCTGTAATCGAGGTTTTTTCATATCCATTTTCCCCGAACAATTTGAGGGCAGTATCCAAGATCTCTTGCTTGCGTGCTTCTGGTTCTTTTGTAATCCGCATAGTCCGAGCCTCCTTTCTTTTTATAATAGCACGCCCACGCTAAAGAATCAATGATTGAATATCACTCATTTTTGAGCCATAGCAATACAGGCCGTATTTCCAATCTGCTCCCACGACACATTATGAAAATATTCTGAAAGCATCGAAACGATTTCTGTTTCAGAGTATATCTTCACATCGCCTTCTTTGCTATGGCGCATATAGAAATTCATTATCACGCGCCCTACAAATGGTTGCCAGCAATCCCCCATCAGGAAGGTCCCTTCCGGCTTCAAAACACGATGCACTTCCTTTAATACATTCTGCGGAGCTGGGTAATGATGAAAAGAGTCATTGCAGTACACAACATCAAAAGTGTTATCCGGGAAAGGGAGTGACTCACTATCTCCCAGTAACAGCTTGACTTGTTCCGGAAGTTTTGACTTAGCAACAGCAAGCATTTCCTCCGACAAGTCGATGCCGCACAATTCTTTATGGGTATCCTTCTGAAAAATGAGTTTCAGCATTTCACCAGTCCCACATCCTAAATCCAGAGCAGAGTGGAAAGGAATGTGTGACAGCTTTTCCAGCAGAATAGGATAAAGGGAGCGGGCGTGCTGGCCCTTAATATCTTTATCGTAGGTGGCGGCCTGTTGGTTAAACGCTGCTTTTGAGTTTTCTTTTATGGTATTCATGGCTCAACCTCCTTCTATCAATAAGTATAGCACCATTTGTGAAAATGTCAATGAATAATTTTCATTCATAAATTGGGAATACGAATTTTGCAAAGAGAAAAAACTGCTTCACAGCAATTCCCCATCTTTCAAATCGAATTCACAAACACCAGAAGGAGCCCTGTGTGCCGGAGCCGTATTACTGGCGTGAGGAATGAAAGAAGCGCACAGCGGAAGTAGATCCGTTGTGCGCTTGCTTCATTTTGGTGAGGTGCCTGGGGCAACGAATTTGTAGCCGTGGCCCCGCACTGTTTCGATGATGCCAGCCCCCAGCTTGCGCCGGAGCTTGTAGACCATGCTGGAGATCCCCGTCCAACTGGCGTCAAAGGAGTCCGCTGCAACGGCCTCATAGATCTGGCGGGCAGAGAACACCTGCCCTGGCCGGCGGGCCAGCAGGAGCAGAATATCAAACTCCATCGGCGTCAGGTCCACCGTCTGGCCGGCCTCCCGGACCAGCCTGCGCTGCGGGTCGATTTGCAGATTTCCAGACAATAAAGTAAAAGCAGTGTTTTCTTGAACCTCAATATGTTCTGCCCGAAATGCCCGCACGAGCCGCTGGAGCAAAGCATCTTGTGCCTTTGTTGGATTCGTTATTCGAATAATGATGGTCTTTTCCATCCTGACGCCTCCTTATGAGCCGTCGTGATGTAATCAGGCATGGGAAATGGGCTGCTGAACGACGGCTTTTTTTCTTTTGCCGTCGTCCGGCAGGTAAAACTAATTATTTTACTTTCCTGTTCAGCCCTTTCAGAATAAACAGTGCCAGAACCGCACAGGCCAGCAGAACGATGATACCAATGAAAACCTGAACCATATTTGCATCGTAATAGCCGGAGATATTGAAAACGGCTGTCATGGGATATACCGTCTTTAGCTGTCTGGACATACTTGCGAACAGCCCGGCAAACGAATAAATTTCAGCAAATACCAGCGCCAGCCAGTAACCTTTTTTCATCCGGGCCACCAAAGCGATAATCGGAGAAATGGCAAAGAACACGCCGATCCCGTCCAGAAGATATGTTTTCAGGTTTCTCAAAACAAGGCCAATGGAAAGAGCTTCAAAGTGTAAAACGGCCTCAACGAGAAAGGTAATCGCAAAAAGCAGAAGATAGATTAAGACGCTGAATACCAGAGCAAGCACCATTTTGGAGAGCGTTAGCTTCACTTCATCCACGGGAATGAGCCGCAGGGATTTTAGGGTGTCCTCCTGTTCCTCCCGGCAGATCATATAGCTTCCCAGCAGGGCAATGACCGCAGGCAGCACATAAAAGGTGGCGAGGGATTGGGCCGCTGTCATAAACCATCCGGCACCGTCAATATAGCGGCTTTCATAAAATGTGAACTGCCCCTGTGCAAAGACAATCAACGCCACCATGACCGTTGCAAAACCGGCAATCCACAAAATTTTGGAACGGCGGAGTTTCCGGCGCTCCGCCCAAAGTAAAAGCTCCATTTCAAATGCACCTCACTTTCTCTTTTTCAAAGCAGCCCCAGCCAGCAGGACAGAAGCAACGCCCCACACGCCTATGCAAAGGAACGCCCCCGGAATATTGAGTGGCTGGGTAATTACGACACCCGGAATATCCCGCATAACAATGGCGGTCATGCTGGACAGCGGATGCAGGTACATATTCACCATCAAGAGGATAAAGCCGAGGAATGTATAAACCAGTGTCAAGCAGACGGGAAGAATATACCCCTTTTGTGCTGCGGCAGCCGCCAGTATTGGCAGTACTGCAAAGGCGGTCAGCAGAGAGATTTCCATACACTTCCGCAGAAGATAAAGGACGCTCCCGCTGTCAAAGGCAATATAGCCGGGCAGGACGCCGGTAAGGATGGACGCGGCTGCGGTAATCAGCATGAAGCAGACCGAGTACACCAGCACCACAGCAAATTTACTGAAAAAGTACGCCATCTTATTGACCGGCACAATCCAGAGCTGTTTGAGCATATCATATTGGTTTTCGTTATACATCAGCATGGTACACAGCATCCCCAGCACCACCGGCAGGATAATCCACGGGGTATAGCTGAACGCCGTCCACTTGTAAAACTCGATGGGTTCCACGCCGGTTCCCTTAACACTTGCGAAGTAGAACACGGCGGCCAGCGGCATAAACAGAGCTGCCAGCAGCATGAGCCAGATAAACTTTCTCCGGCGCAGCTTTAGAAATTCAACCTGTATCAGTTTAAGCAATGCCCTCTCCCCCCGTAATCTGCTTGAAATAGTCCTCAAGGGTATCATTGCAGATTTGGGAGCTGATAACAGCCACATCCTGCACCACAAGGGCCTTGTTGATTGCCGCCATATCCAGTGCGGTGTCATAGAGCCGCAGGTTATGTTCGTCCTGCACCGCATAATCCGTCACATGGAACTGCCGTTCCAAAATCAGAGAGGCTTTGGGGACATCCGACACCTGAAGCTGGATGTATTTCCGATTTTTCTTTTCCAAATCCTCCATGCTGCTTTCTTCCAGCAGTACGCCGTGGTCGATGATGCCAATATCATCCGCCAGAAGTGCGATTTCGGAAAGAATGTGGCTGGAAATCAGGATGGTTTTGCCACGATCCACGCTTAAATCCTTGATAAAATTCCGCACTTCGGCAATGCCGATGGGGTCAAGCCCGTTGGTCGGTTCATCCAGGATCAAAAGCTCCGGGTCATGCAGGATGGCGTTGGCAATGCCGAGGCGCTGCTTCATACCGAGAGAATACTTGCTGAACAGCTTTTTGTCCCGGTAAGGAAGCCCCACGACTTCCAGTGCGTTCTTGACGGCGTTGGGCCGGGGCGTCCCGCGTAGCTTCGCAAAGATTTCAAGGTTTTCTGTGCCGGTCAGGTTCGGGTAAAAGCCGGGAGTTTCGATGATAGCCCCAATACGGGGATAAATGCGTTTCTCATGGCCTTTGATGTTCTGGCCGAACACATCCACTTCGCCGGAAGTGATTGGCGTAAGGCCCAAAATCATTTTCATAATGGTGGTCTTACCGGCTCCATTTCGGCCCAAAAGCCCGTAAATCCGGCCCGGCTTCACATGAATATCCACAGAACTGACGGCGGTTTGCTCGCCGTAAATCTTCGTCAGCTTTTTGGTTTCAATCACAAAGTCACTCATAAAGATGCCTCTCTTTCTTATTCTGCTTCATTTTTCCAAATGACATAGTTGTAAAGGCTGCCATCCGGGGAATAGTTGATGAACACTTTGAAATCGCCCTTTTCACAGGGAATGACAAATTCAACACGGATTTGGTCGGAGTGTTCCGGTACATAACAGGACACCTCCGGGGAAGCGTCCTCCGGCAGTCCGCCCAGCTTATCGGCTTCTTCCTCCCATGTTTCCTGTATCGCCTCCGCAGAAGTGTTGTCCTGTACGCCCTGCGGCAGCGCATTGAAGAAAGTTTCAAAATCTCCATCCATCATCTGGTTAAAGTATTCGGTTGCTTCCTCTGTAATGGCCTGCTGGTCGGGGGCCTCGCTGGAAGATGGGGCGGCCTGCTGGCAGGCGCAAAGTGAAAAAGTGAACAGAACACAGAGGAATAAACTAATCAATCGTTTCATAGGTCTTTCCTTTCAGTAAGATTGCTTTTTTAGAGCCACGACGGATGCGGCGGCAAACGCGGCACCGATCAGGAGCAGCGAACCGGCACAAACAAGCGGCGAAGTGTTAGGCAAAACGCCTTGCATCAGGCTTTCTACCATAGCGGCGGCTGCTTCGGAAATATGGGGATAAATCCCCATCACGCTTGCCAGTGGGTGTATTCCCGTAAGGTAGGCTGGGGCAATAACTACGGGAACCAGATAAAGCAGCGTTGCGCCAATCGGCAGGATATATCCTTTTGACAGCGTGGCAAGAAATACTATCGGGAGCATGGCTATGGGGATTAGAAGCCCGCCCGTTAGATACAAAAGGCCAGCATCCATCAGCGTTTTGGCGTTCAAGTCGGGAAAGCCCCCGGCGATCACCCCGCCGACAACGCACAAAAGAAAGGTAATCAGGCACAGTCCCACAGACATCAGGATCACCACAGCGACTTTTGAAAAGTATAGCTGCGCTTTTGTGATCGGGATGATAAGCAGTTCTTTCAGCGTGTCGTTCTTGTGTTCGTCAAAAAACAAGGTTGTGGCGAACATTCCCAGCACGATCGGCAGGAACAGGCTGGACAGGTTCTTAAACGCCAGTGTGTAAAGGTCGCCAAAGCTATCCATGTAGGGACTGCTCCTTGCAATACTGCAAGCCCGCTCAATCGCAAATGCTCCAAACAGCAGCGTCAGAGCCAGAATACACCAGACAATCTTATTTCGCTTCCATTTCTGGATTTCAGTTGCAATGATCGTCATGCGGTTTCCTCCTTTCATGGTTCCCATTATAAAGGGCAAACCTTGCCATAACCTTGCCGAGAAAAAATTTTTTCAAAAAAAGCTCTGCGAAATCACAGAGCTTTCGGAAGTATGATGGTAAATGTTGTTCCAGCTTCAAGGATACTGTCTGCCGTGATGGTTCCTTTATGGACGCTTACCAGTTCCTTAGCAATGGAGAGGCCCAGCCCGTTCCCTTTGCCAGATCGGGAGTGGTCGCATTGATACATCCGCTCAAAGATATGGGGGAGATCAGCGGCGGAAATCCCTTTCCCGTTATCAGCCACTATGATTTTTGCCTGCTGCTCCGTTTCGGTCACGGTCAGGGTCACTTGCCTTGCGCCGCTGTGCGTCAGGATATTTTGCAGCAGGTTATTGAGAATACGGGTGTAGGCGGTAGGGTCAACCCTCGTCATGTATTCTGTTTCGGGTATCTCAATTTCATAGGTGAGATCGTGACTTTCCAGCAGCGGCACCCAGTCGGCCATGATGTTGCGGGAAAGCTCGTTCAGGTCGCAGACTTCAAAATGAAAAATCTGCTCCCCGGCATCCAGCTTCACCCATTCAAACAGGGCGGTCACAAAGTCTTTCAGGTGGTGGGCTTTTTCCATAGCCACCCGGACATATTCTTCCTGCTCGGCCCCTGTCACCATCTTGCTTTCCACGGCTTCCAAATAGCCCACCAGAGAGGCAAGCGGCGTTTTCACATCATGGGAAAGACTTGTCATGAGCCGTTTATAAGCCTGCTCGGATTGCTTCTGCTGTATCAGTCGGGATTGGCTGCTCATAGCAATCTCGTTGATGTCATAGCAGATTTGTTTCGTCAGATCGCTTTCCCGCGCCAGCACACGGCGGTTCAGGTTCCCGTTCTTTATATCTGCCAGAGCGTCTTTGATAAGGGAAAGCTGGCCCCGGACGCGGTGAAGTTTTGCCAAAAGGTAGCCGATCACCAGCAGGGCAATCAATAGGGCCAGCAGCAGATAAAGATTTAACTCCATGCTCATGCCTCCTTATTAAACCGATACCCCACACCCCGGACGGTTTGGATATAAAACGGCTGTTCTGGATTTGGCTCAATCTTCTTCCGTAGTTTACTGATAAAGGCCATGATGTTGTTATCGTCAAAGTCGTATTCTTCCGTCCATACCTGCGTGTAAAGTTGCTTTTTTGTAAATACCCGTCCCTTATTGGACGCCAAAACCAGAAGCAAATCAAATTCCTTGCCGGTTAGCTCTATCGGGATATTTTGGACAGTCACCGTCCGATTGACTTTATCAATCACCATATCTTTCAGAAGCATGGTGGCGGCCTCGTTCCCGGTCACGGGATTTAGGGTGGTGTAGCGCCGGATTAGGGAATTGACGCGGGCCATCAGCTCGTTAATGCCGAAAGGCTTTGTCAGGTAATCGTCCGCCCCCAGCCGCAGGCCGGAAACCTTATCTTCCTCGTCGCTTTTGGCGGTCAGCATCAGCACCGGCACATTATTTTTCTCCCGGATTTTCTGCAATACCTGAAAGCCGTCCATACCCGGCATCATCACATCCAGAATAATCAGGCAACAGGTGTCTTTGTTTTCTCCCAGCAGACGTAAGCCCTCTAAACCGCCATGCGCCACCACCGCAGACAAGTTTTCCTGTTCCACGCATTTCTTCATCAAGGCACAAAGTTCCTTATCATCGTCTATAATCAAAACACTATTCATGTTTCAAAGCCCTCCCTTGCTTTGTCCTGCCGTCCACCGGCTTTTTAGCGTCTTTGGGAATTAACCATAGTGTTGCCATTTTCACAGCGCCGGGGATGCGGTCTGCCGCGCAGTAATAATTTATTTGACGGGCAGATACGCCCCATTTTTCACTTGCTTCTTTGATCGTCATATAGTCCATAGCTGCACCTCCGACATATCCATTATATTTCTTTGTGCCGAAGAATACAAGGGATTGTAAAGGTGTCTATAATAACAGCCGCAGGCTGGGAAAGTCCCAACCTGCGGCCTCGCTGCGGCAAAATTACTCTGCCGCAATTTCCCATTCTTTCAAGTTGAACTCACTCAGCGGATAAATTTCCGAGGCAGACGCCTCAAAGCCAAGCGTAATATCCCCACTGCTGTTGACGCCCTCCAGGACGCGCTCGATAGCGCCGCCATCATGGCGCAGCAGCATTCCGACTTGAATTTCTGCACCATGCTTGTCGTAGTATCTCAGCCGCATTACTTACCTCCAACAGCCGCCTTATCGTAATAGTGAACATAGACATTGTAATCCCGGAACCGGGTGATCATCCGAATCCAAATATACAAGTGATCTGTTTCGGAATAGAGGTTGAACTCCGTCGCCTCACTGGTGGCCTGCGCGTACCTGCAGAACCGCCGCATAGTATTCAGCGTTTTGAATGCAGGCAGCTTGAACAGGGCATTCTGGAAATCGTCGATCTCCTTCACCAGCTCCGGCACTGCCTTTTTCCCAGGTCCATCGTGCCAGGTTGTCCACCACCGATGGCCGTCATAATCCGAGCGGGAGTAGGCGATCTCACTGACAGGCCGGCCAGTAAGCTGCATGGGCGGTGTATAGGTGTGCCGGAATACTTCCTCAAAGGTGCAGATGGTATCCAAATAGCATACGCGCCCTTTTTCAGAGGCCGGAAGTCTGCCGCGCTTCACCGCATCCCATTCTGTAAGGGGCAAAGGAGCATGGGCGGCATCCCGAAGGGCCTCGTCCATGCCGCAGGCTTCACAGATCTGCACATCCGCATAGCGGCTGAGAGCATTGACCATCAGGTGGGCTGCCAGAGGGGCGCCGCACCGCAGGCATTGGGGCGGCTTTACAGCATCGCCGTCTGCATACAGCTTTTTATCTTTACGCCAGGCAGTCTCCAACAGGTCTTTGGGATATAATTTGATTTTCATGATTTTGTGCTCCTCCTTCTGGATTTCTTTATTGCTGCCCGCTGGCGGGCTTCGGCTGTTTCTTTGAATGTCTGAGCAAGAGGCGGGTCATGCCTTGCGTCGCTTTCTCTGCGGCGGGCTTCGGACCAGGGGATAGAAGCGGGCAGCTCGCCCTGAAACAACGCCAGCAGATCGGCGGCCATATCCTCCCGGCGGCGATACAAACTGCTCCGCGCAAGATTGGTGTCGCAGTCTGTGATCGTAGTCCGCAGGATAATTCCGCGCTGCTCAAAAGTGAAGCGCCGGTGATGTGACGGATCTTCGGCCTCGACCCGCAGTGGGGGCGCGCCAAGGGAATTTTGCAGCCCGCGCCACCCGCTGTAATCGGTGTAGTGGAAATCCGGAATGTAGTTTGCCAGCCGCCGAAGCGCCTGATATAGCCGCTCATATCGCCGGCCGAGTTCTCCCTTCAAGCGCCGCTCGTAGTAGGTATAACCCTCTGGGTCCAGTTTTTTTAGTTTTTTGGCATTGAAGAGGTATTCCACATATTCCACGCCGTCCTCCAATCGAACCTGTCCGGTGCGTTCTCCCAGGCCATTACGCTTGATCCAGGCGTAAAAGCGTTTGCCAGCGGACCTGATATTGATATATCCACAATCTTTGGGACATAGGCCGCCCAGATTGACCGTGAGGCTGTCCCAGAATACCAACTGGCCGAAGCTTTCCTGATAGAGTTTGATGGCAAGATTGCCTTCCGGATAGGTGGCAATCTTGATGGTCAGGGCATATTCCGTTCCTTTCATGTTAAATGGTATTGGTTTCATGATTTCCCCCGGAACGAAGACCAGCAGGCCGCAAAGCGCAGCCTGCCGATCCTCGTGATAAGCCTGCCGGTAAGGGCAGTGTGTAGGAGGCGTTCAAAACGCCCCCGTTTTCTTTGAAGTCTAAAATGGTATTGGGGCATTGCTTGCCCTTTTGATGCAATCATCAGGCCGCATCAACTGTGCTTTCAAAAAAGCGGAACCCCGGGACATCCATCCTTTGCTTTGCCAATGCGGCATAGATTTCTCTGTACTTCATGCGCTGTGCCTCCCCGTTGCGAGAGGGCTGCCATCAGCAGCATCGTCTGTCAGGCCTAGTTTCCAGCACAGGGCAAGAACCTCGGAATCAGAAACACGATAGAGCTGCCGCTTGGCGTACTTGGGACGGAAGCAGAAAATGCCATCATCAAACAGGAATTTCCCGTCCTTACTGCCATAGGTGCAGCTGCAGCCCGCCAGCAGACATTTCATCCGGTCAGCATCTTTTTCGATCTTCTCATGGTCGTACCAGATGCTGTACTGGACGGCAACATCCAGATTGCGGTTTTTCCGGCAGCGGTGTTCCAGAAATTGCAGCAGCCGCCAGCAGACCTCGGCACGCTTTTCCACAGTCTGGTTCTCGTTGAAGTTCAATGTAAAGTAGGAATAATCCCGTCCGGACAGGCCACAGCCGTGGAGCGTATTGCTGAAATCATTGCACCAGAAGAAGAGATCCCACTGACAGCTCCCGAAAGGCGCCGGCTCGGTATCCTCATACTGATAGCAGACGAAATTTTGGGCGATGGCGTCCATAACGGGCTCCATAATAGAATTTCGTACCTCAGCAGCCATAACCAGGGCTTGGCCCTCATCAGCCGCTGTATGCGCACGGCGGTTGGCTTTCTTCTGTTCTTCCGTATAGACAAATTGAAAGCGCACGGAATGAACATCGTACATAGCGTAGCCCCGTTCGACCCATTCCGGTCCTGAAGGCGAAATATAGGACTTGTCATGCCATAAGTTCATATTTATCTCTCCCTTGTGGTAATGGTTAAAATTCTCTCCATCCGGTTGTTTTTCCGGTCTTGTTGTGCCGTGCCATGATCAGGCGGGTAGTCGGTGCTGAGGGCTGTACCACCAATTCCCCTTGCTTGTAGGCAGCTTCGGCTGTTTCCAGCGCATGGGAAAGGTCATAAGCCTCCACGGGAAACTCCTGAACGATCTGTTCTTCAATCGTTACGGTGTATTTCCTCAGCATTGGGTGAGATGTTTTTTTCTTCATATTCTACTCCTTTATAAAGAAAGGGACCGGCAGACCATAGCGGTACGGTTTGTCGATCCCTTTGTAATGATGCCCTCTGCCTATTTGGCAGAGCATTTGGCTGGCGCAGGAAAGCTAAGGCTGTGAAGCCTCCAAATCCTCGGATTTGAGTACACGGCCCTGTTTCTCCCGCAGCTGGGCAATATGTGCCTTCCATTCCTTTCGGGCCTGTTCTGCGCGTTGCAGTTCCACGACCTGTTGCTCCGGTGTGAGAGCGGAAAACTCATATTCCCGTTTGTCTGATTCTAAATCACGAATGACCTTCCGCATAATGGCGAGCGCCATTTCAGAGATGGTGGGAGGATGGTTTTCTATTGCTTCTCTGCCACGGCGGAACAGATCTAAATAGGCATGATACTGTGCCTCAGTGATGAACTCCCAGCCGTAAGCATCCTGAATTTCCGCCTCGCTGTGGTACTGCATGGCGGCTTCAAAGTCAGCTTGCCTTGCGGCGGCCTCTTTATCGATTCGCCGCTGCAGTTTGGCGGATATGCGCTCCAGGTCTTTGAGGATCAGGGAGCAGGCCTCCGCCTCCTGTAAATAGCCGTGAGCCTCGCTGCTCAAGTATTTTTGCGGCCGCTTCATGCCGCTTCCTCAGACGGCGCAGGCACCTCATAAATAATCTGCACAGGAATCAGTTCTCCGGGGCGGATATGCTCCGCAAGCTGCCATTCCCCGTTCCGCAAGACCTGTGAAGTGACATCATTATAGATCTCCGGGGGAGTGTGGTAGTCATTCGTACACTCCGTAGGAACATACAGGCAGAAAAGCGGCAGGCTGAACACATGCAGGCTCTGCAAAACTACTTCACGGAGCTGCCTTGCCAGTGCCGCGATCTCATCCATGTCCTGTCGCTCAAAGGCGGCCTCGGAGATCTTTTTCAGGTACGGAGTATCTTTGATTGCCTCATTTATGTATTTCACGGCCTCGTCGCCGTAGCGGCTCTTGACGCGGATACCACCGAGGGAAATGTACTGAGTGTATGCGGTGGCAGTCTTACAGATGTTATCTTTCAGGTCTTTGAATGGCTTTGCGTATTTCGCTTTCAGATCTTCCATCGAAACGACCTCCAGGTTGCGCCGGAGCGTATCCAGATGGAATTCCAGGTCTTCACGCAGTTTCTTTTCTTTTTCGTCCATGTAGTCAAACCTCCAATCTATTATGATTTATGTGTCACAGCGTCAGCAGGGGCTATGTCCTGCGGATTGCTGGCGCAACTCTTTCAGCAGAGTGCGTGCCACATCGGACACCGCCTGCCAGTAAGCCTCACCGTAGGCGCAGCTGTGTTCCAGCTGGTTGGCGATCCGCTGCGGCAAATTGGGAGAACGCAGTAGTGCTTCTTTCTGTGTGTCAGAGAGCTCTTGAAAATCGTCACAGTTCTCAATATGCTCCCTGAAATCATCCCGCAGGCATTCTGCGCGGTACAATTCTGCCGTGCTGCGGCAAAATGCAGGGGAAAGAGGCAGCGCCCGCTGTTCCAGCGCAATCGAAAAATGGTTCTCACAGTATTCGCCGTCCAGATAGCACTCATAGCTGTTGTCAGACTCTTCTTCGACGAATTGGCTGCTTTCTTTCCAGCGTGGAATGCTTCCAGCCAGAAATTCTTCCCGAAGATCATTGTGAAATTGATGTAGGGCATCGGTGCGCTCCGTGAAGATCGCTTCATAGGAACCATACTCCCCATCGGTAGCCCAGTGGACGGCGACTACATAGAGCGTCCCTGTGGGATATACCTGGGCAGGATGCTCAAGGGGAACAATCATTTCAGGCCCCATAATGACCATATCCAGGCCCAGATCCTCGATGTGTTTCTGCTCACGGTAAAGCTGTGAAAAGGTCTGCTCCAGCGCAAGACGGTCCGCAGAGAGCACCGGCGCTTCAAACGCGCAGTAGATGTCCGGCGTGTCGTTGTCAGTCTCCCGGTCATCCTCGGTGCGGATTTCAAGGATATTTCCGAAGAGCCCTGCATAATCGCTTGCTTCATTGGCGACGATGCGCCCGCCTACTTTGTAGCAGATGCCCTCATGCCAGAATTCTTCTCCAGGCTTCTTATAAATCATTTCATTCTCTCCTTTGATGTGCGGGTCCAGAACAGCAGCCTGAACCCGCCTATAGATTGCTGTCACCCGCGCCGGAAGTGTCGGCACCGCTCATGCACATAGCGATGCATGGCAGCAAAGGTGCGGTACGCCTGCAGCCGGCCAGCTTGAGGGTCAGGCCGCCAGCGGAATCGGCTGGAAGTGCCGCCTTTGGGTGCTTTTTTAATCATCATCGTCTTCTTCCCAAGGGGAGTCTGCGTCATCTGCATCAGCGTCCTTTCCTGAAATCAAGTGTTTGGCATCCGGTTCACAATCGCTGCGGGGAATGGGGCCGCTTATCGGGGCGGGGCCTGAACGGTTTTCTAAAATGGTGAATGTGTTCCAGCGCCCACAATGGGGGCAGGCAATCTGGCCCATATAACTACGGTCAATCTGCTCCTGGGTAACAGTTCCAGGTTCAGGGCAGCATTCCATGCGCACAAAGACAATGTTTGCCGCGTCCCAAACCTCTGGCCGGTATCTTTTGTTGAAGGGCAAGTATCCGACCCACTGGGGATTATCAAAGATTCGGCTCGTATGGAGCTGCAGGGCTTCTTTGCGTATTTCAGCAGCGGAGTCCCCGGTGAAATTGTGTTCCGTACACCACTGAATCAGTTGTTTCAGCAGATCTGTTTCGCCGGCTCGCTCAATGACAGCCTCTGCCAACTGGCACCAGTTATGCTCTTCGATCTCTCCCAGTTTTGTTTTTGCGCCGCGCCACGGAAAATACTTTTTATCCCGGCCGGCGCCGGTGCTGTTGCAATGGAACACCCCATATTGCCAGCGGATGTCCTCAAATGTAATGGTAGAGAGATCTCTGCCGCCGGGCAGTTTATAGTCCCCATGCTTCATATCCGCCGGCCCTCAGTCGATTGTTCCATAGATGACGGTAATTCTCCGTTCAAAACCGAGGGGAATACTGCGCTCCACAGCCGCAGCGGGATCGGCTGGTGGTCTATTTCCCGCAACGCTTCGTCCATCCAGCACTTTTCGCAGATATATACATGAGCATATCGGCTCAATGAATTGAGGAAAAAGCACCCGCCGGTATAGAGTTCATGAAGACCGCACCTGGGGTAGAGGGTCTGCTGCTCCGATTCCTGAAGCGGTAAAAGGCGCTCAAGAAACTTTTTGATTTCATCTTCGGAAATGTTCATGCTGTAGCCTCCTTTGACTGCTCTATTCACACCAGTTCGGACGGCGCCGGTATAGGGTCAGGCCATTGATATGGTGGCTCTCTTTGTCATTGGTGACCCGGATGAATCCCTTTTTATAGGCCACCACTTTGACTTCCTCGTTCATTTCAAGGCAGAACACCCATTCTCCATTCATTTTTCTGAGTTCCTGCGTGGTAAGAGGAAGTTCAGCAGTAGTTTTGCCTTCGGGTTGTGAGAGACCAGCCATCAGCATCTGCATCGCAGTCCGGTAACCGGATTCAAAGGCCTGCTCGGTAACGGCGCCGTGCTGCTCTCCGACAGCGAGCTGATATGCCTCAAACGCTTTCACAGCTGCTGGAGACTGCCGCAGGACATCCCGCAGGGCCGCTTCGGCTGCGGAAACCGCCTGATTCAGTTCCTTCTGTCTGCTGCTCTGCTTCTTGAACACACTCGGCTCATAGTCGCCGTAGTAGAGATCATGCAGAAATCTGGGATCAGGGGCGATACCCTGTGGTGAGGCCGTTTCCGTGTGGGCAAGGCCGTCGGCAATGAGTTCCAGAGCCTTGATGAGATGGGGTAGCTGGGCGTCAAAAAAGCGTCGGCCGTATGTTGTTTCGTGGAAATTCAAAGATTGGCACCTCCTTGTCAATGAAAAGCCCGCCGGAGGCATAAGAGCTGCGGCGGCTGTTGATTCAGGCCCCGATGGGGCGTTCTTTCTGATAGATACTGGAAATCAGTCAAAGCAATCGTGCTGCATAGCTTTTTCACAGGCCAGAGCCAGGCCATCCAGCAGCTGTGGAACAGACTCCATATACTGGGCCGTAATGCCCAAAGCATCAAGCGTTTCCTGCACATCGCCGGTATAACTGTACTCATGGTTCCTCAACTCCTGGAGGAACATATCACAGATAAAACCCTGCCCGGTTTTATCGCTGGCAATGGCATCCTCCAACTCTTTTCGGTGTCGGGTGAACATTTCATTCAGTTTTGCAACATCGCTTTTACGGCAGTAGCCGCCTCCAAAAATACGGCACACCTGGCGGGTGTCCGACGGGGACAGACCCAGCTTGCGCATTCCTTCAGCAAATTGCTGCTTATTAAAAGCGAAGAACATAGGAAATGCGTTTACTTCCGCCTGCTGGCGGTTGCGCATCTCCTGGTATTGATTGGTACTCATGCGGCACTCCTTTCTTCTGGTACGCCTGTTGCCAGAGGAATTACCCGCCATTCCTCCGGCCGGCGCTGGTTTTGGCAGACTTTTTCTAAAGTTTCATGTTTTCCACAGATAGCGTACTGTACCCAGCAGCGACATGGACGGCCGCCGGTTACCTGGGCTGAAAAGTGTTCCAGTGCGTACATCATAGGCGCCGCCTCAGTCCAGAAGCGCCAGCTGACGAAGATCATGCAGCAGGCTGCGGTTGTTCTGTTCATACTGGGGCAGGAACGGCTGATCCAGGTCGAAGTTGTAATAGTGACAGAACAAGATCTTGAACACAGATGCCCGGCGCAGTTCCTCTGGTATGCGGCGCATCAGCTTGCCGATTTCCGGGATGGCCCGGTACTGCTGCTTCAGGAATTCCTTATCTTCCCGGGGAAAGTTTCGGTACAGCCAGTCCTTGACAAGCACCTTCCCGCCGCTGAAGTGATACTGCTGGTTATCATCAAAACAGAGGCAGTATTCAAAATCCCGGCCGCGCTCACCGGGCCCCGCCGAAAATGGGTAAAGGCGGCAGGTTCGAGGGCGGGCGGCATAGATACTGCACTGGTTGCCCTGCAGAAAAACACAGGATGCTTCTGCTCCAACCGTTTTGAGTGTGTAAATGGGATACCCTTCATCGGTAAGCGGTGTGGGCTCGCAGTATTGGAGAAGCACATCATCCGTACTGCGGACACCGCAATGCTGCTCTCGAAAGTGTTTTGCCATCCGGTAGGCGTCCAGGCTTTCCACCATGACACAGCCCTCGATGCGGCGGCAGCAATGGCCGCATTGGCTGCACTGATATGTGACAAACTCCTTGGCGCTTACGGAAACAGCAAGGGTTTTGGATTGTTCCATACATTCCTCCATAAAAAAGGCCGCGGCAGACAAGTGTGCCTGCCACGGCCGGGACCTATGGGGCATTACCCCTTATTGTTTTGACTTCTCTACGCGCACGCGGCCAGAACCGTCGGGAGCGGGCTGGCGGCCGCCAGCGGGAAAGGGGCCATCGAAAGGAAGTAGTTGGAGTTGAGCGTTTCGAAATGCACCAGATCCCCGGACTGCTCATGGATCGCCACAACGGGCGAGGTCCGATAGTCGGATCCGTTGGCACGCAGGTAGGCACAGTGGCCGAGAACCAGCGGAGCCAGAAGCATTCCGTGCATTACAATGGATTTTTTCGATTTCGTCATAATAGTCAGCCTCCATTCATTTTTGACATTGGCCTGCCAGGGGCGGCAGGCATTTACTCATAGCACAACTCCAGAAACACCGCGCGGACCTCTTCCAGAAGCTCCTTGATGCGTTTCATGGGGAGCTTTTCACGGCTGGCGATCTCACGGATGCCGTAGCCGTAGCCCTTCATGCGGACGATATTCATTTGCTGCCTGGAAACACGGCCAGCCAGGTCATGGAGCAGCTGCTTCATCTCAAATTCCTGCATCAGATCATCCTGCGCCGGCAGCAGTTCCTCCAGGGGCACTCCGTCCGGGTACAGGCCAATGTGAATGCTGAGGATTTCAGCGTTGCGCTTGTGGCGTTCTTGACTACGGAAATAGTCATAGAGGCGAAACCTCATTTGCCTTATGGCGATTGTGCTGAAAGAATACTCTTGGGCAGATGTGCTATCGCAGTAATCCCGTACTGCCTTCAGGTAAGGGAAAATGACGACATCATAAAACTCGTCTTCCGGCAGGTGGTTGTCGTTCAAAAATTTGTAGACCAAGCCGTGATGTTCAGCGGCAAACTCCTGTTGCTCCTTCGTTAACGGTACTTCACATAACATATATATTTCCTCCAGCCTAAAGCAAAAAAGGGATACCCCCGGCGAGAGCCGAAGGTATCCCTTGATGACATGTCATGCAGCTGAGGCCGCAACAAAACTCATTACGCAGGCAGCTTCTCGTAGCTGCCGTTGATCTCGCCGACCACATAGCTCCCATCGGGACTGCCGGGCGCCGTAGCGGACTCCGGGATTACATAGTCGCAGTCGTTGGCACGCTGCTCCTCGTTGATCAGGGCCCGCTGGATGTTGATAGCCTTAATCTGCTCCTTAAAGCCATTGGCATAGGCGCGGATCTGAGCCAGTTCCTCGCCCTGGAAGTCGCGCACAAGGCGGAAAGTGGCAACGCTGTAGTCGTTGCTGCCATTGTTCTCCTTCTTGAGCCCAATCTGGATCAGGCTGCCATAGGTGGCGCGCCGGCGGTAGACAAAGGCCCGGTTCAGGAACTCCTTGAACGGCTTGATGCTGGTAGGCGGCAGAGAAATCAGCAGAGGCATATACTCTCCGCTGCGCAGCAGGTAGATGTCCCGCATATTCTTGCAGGCCTTGCCGCGGCCGCCGTCTCTGGCCGAACCGTATGCGTTCATCGGGCAGGTGGCGCAGGCACCGCCCGGTTCCCCGATGCCGGTCTTGCCGTCCACAGAAGAGCAGAGAGGCTTGGTGTCCTCGTCATACTCGCTGCCTTCCGGCCACAGGGTATAGGCAGAATGATTGTAGAGAATGACTCCTTCCAGGGTCCGGGCATAATCCGGATTGTCGGGGTCTTCCGTGGGGATCTCGAACTGCAGGGCGCCGCCGGCGGGAATTTTCACCCGCTGGAAACTCATCATCTGCAGGCCGTCCGCATCCTCCGCGATCTCATCGCTGCTGAAATCACCCTCCACCATCGCAGGGAGCAGGAAAGTGTTCCGCTCAGGAGTGTTCATCATAGAAGTGTTCTGTTCGTACATAGTTCGTTCCTCCTTAAAATTGGATGGTTGGCAGCCACTCAGGCGGCCAGCTGGTTGATACGGCTCCACTGCCTTGCCGGCATGGAGAGAATGTTGTAACCGATGCCCTCCAGTGCAGTCGCCCGGTCATAGTCCGGGACATCCTGGCTGTGGCGGGTCACCGCATTGGATAAACCATAGAGCGTCAGGTCGTTGCCCTCGATCAGCCGCTGCAGCACACCGGAGCTTTCCTCATCAGTGATGTGGAAGTCCCTGCTGACCAGCTTGACAATGCCGGGGACATCGGTGGTATTCATGCGAGCCTCCTTGGCCTCCCGCATCATGTTGACTACACGGGTAAAGCGCACCTCGTCTACCACGGCCCGCACCGTGTCCTGGATCTTCATGGCAAAGGCTTTGTCGTCTGCCTCCAGCGTCTTTTCCGAATACAGCTGATAGTTCTCCGAAGCCTCGTTGACGCGGCCCACATGGTTGCGGCGCGTCTGGGCATCATTTACGACCATTCCGTTACTGCATACCAGCCGGTAGACCAGCGGCTGGATGTTCACCGAACCGAGTCCCACCTCGCTGTTGCTGATGATGATGCCGGACTGAACGATGTCGCCCGGCACGACCTCGGCCTCCAGGCGGGTGTTGACTACCTTGATATACATGCGGCTTTCCGTGAGCTGGCAGCTCTCAAAGTGCATTCCCTCCATATCCTGCAGGACGGGAAGGACGATGCTCGCAATATCAAGGTTGTCAATGCGCCGGTAGCGGTTGCTTAAAAATGCCCGTGCCGTACCCTCAATGGTGCGGATCATACGGACAGAGGGCTCCCGCTGGAACCAGGCGTTCACATTCTGCGCCAGCAGCTGGGGATATTCCTCCAGCATCTTGTCATAGTAGGCCGCCGGGATCTTCAGGTGTGTGCCGATCTGCCGGTGGGCAATGGAATTAACCTCCAGCGGTTCAAGCGCCGGGACACCGGACTGGTCATAGGCGTTGAGGTACAGCTTCGAGTCAAAAGGCTCCAGACGAAGGCTGCGGGTGTCCAGCATATAGTCGGCTTTCAAATCAGCCTGGCGCTGGATCTCCTTTGCCATGTCTACAAGACTGATCCCTGATTTCATTGTGATTTCACTCCCCTCTCTGGGTGATGGCGGTCACCAGGAGACCTGGATGCCCTGCGCCGTGGTTTCAGCCGACAGGCCCTTGCTTTCAAACACTTCCACCAAGCGGGGCCAGTAGACCTTCGCGGGAAAGTTCGCAAGATGTTCCTGCGGCACCAGTTCATCGTCCTGCTGGATGCAGATGTCGCCGTTTTCCCGCAATGTGAGCTTGCTGTGTCCACGGGAATTCAGGTCGGCGATCAGCGTTTCCATGACTTCGCGCCCGCAATTTTCATACCAGATGCGCGGATCAATGGGCTGCTTGTTGGGCGGGATATTGGCCTCATCGCCCTGTTCTGTGCCAGCCTTGGACAGAGGCACGATTTTGAGCAGGTCACACTGGATGGTCGCGTCCTGGCCGAATGTGATGTCTGCATGGTCGAATCCATCTACATTGTGAAGCCGGATGCGCCCAGTGCCATTGGTGCGGATCAGCTCTGCCGGCCGCTTCTCACACCACTCAAAGCAGGCGTCAGAATACGACGAGCGCAGATAGGCCAGAATCCGGTGGTTGGCATAGCGGAGCAGCAGGTCGTCTGAAACAGGTTCCTCCAGTTCCGGGACCTGGAATGTGCTCTGGGCAATGCCTTCAGCGTGCAGCCGGCGCTCTCTCTGCTGGCGTTGCCGGCGGCGTTTGGCTTGCTGCATATACGGGAGCAGGAGGATCAGAACGACCCAAAGCCCCCAAAGGGTGAATACCCCAATCAGCAGCCACGCCTGCCACGGCCCGCGCACCAGAGCCATGATGGCGATGACAGCACCGATCAAAATGGTGATGCTGCCGCTCAAAAGTCCCTTGTCATTACTCATTTTCTTACCGTCCTTCCTTTAGATTTTTGCCTGAAAACAAAAAAAGAGGGACCGCACCAAGCTTCAGATCATTCTGAAAACTTGATACGGTCCCTCTTGGATGCCGGAAGCTATTCCGGCAGGGGTTCACGGTCGCCATTCATCACCTCGGGAGGTGACGGAACAGGCGCCGCGTCGTCAGGGTCATGCTGTCCACTTTCGGATTTTGCTTTGGAGGACTGCCCGGGGAGAAATCCAAAGTCCGTCAGCCATATTTTCAGCTTCTTGACTGTGGTTCCGTCCTTTTGGCGAACATCCACCAGTTTTTGCGATCCGGTGAGCCAGATCATGCTTCCCTTTTTGACCTTGAGCCGCATGAGCCGGGTAACATCTTCACCGCGGGCCCATATCTGGTAGTAGTCCGGCGGAGTGCTGCCGGAACGCTCCATCAGGTCAAAACAGACATATTGCTGTTTTGACTGGCCCTCTTTCGGGACAAGCTCGTGCATGACTCGGCCAAATACAACAATTTGTGCCATAACACTTCCTTTCTTCGCCTCTGGCGTTAATATCTATATATAAAAAGTGCCAGCAGATACCAGCCCTGAAAGGGCGCGGCAATACCACTGACACTTGATACAGCATACAACCTTGACTGCGTGTGCAATGCAGATGTTTAATCTGCGGTACAGAAGCTCAGTCTGTATCCCACAAGGGGAAACGCACAAAAATCAATTACAAGATAAGTGTAGCACTATATTTTGTGTTTGTCAAGCAGTATTATACTATATATAGATATTTAAGCGAGGCAAATCACAATATATGGTTCATGTCGCGGTAGTAATCATCCAGCAGATAGAATTTGAGCGCTCGGGCTGCCGGCGTCCCGTAGCTGAATATCAGACGATAGAGATTGCCTGTCCCATCCACGCCGAAGGGACCCAGCCAGTGGGAGATGGTGTTGCCATCGAGATACCAGAGCTGAATATCCCGGTAATCATCTTCACTGACAAGCCCGGAAGAAGCCAGCCGATAAGCGTCTTCCTCGTCGATCATGGGGTGGGAAAGAAAATGGCGGTAGAGCTCATCCGACAGCCCAAGGGCCTGCTGGTAGGTCAGAGGACTGGGGTGACCCAGCCACCAGCGGGTAATATCTTCAAAGGTACGCAGACGCGGTTTAGGATTGAGGGCCCGGAAACGCCGGATGAAATCTTTGATTTCTTCCGGGGCGGCCGGCGGCGGGAGCGGAATCTCACGCACTTCGTCATCCAAAAAGCCGAAAGCAAGCTGCTCGCCGGTTTCATCCTCCAGCAAGAGCGAGGTGCGGGACAGCGGTGAGACCAGGAAATGCTCCATCGCAAAGGTTTCGTCCAGAAAACGCTGGATCTTGTATTGCTCAATGGTGTGGGGCTTATACATTGGGGTGGACCTCCTTTTAAGTATTCCGCCTATTAAATAGTAGAAGGATTTATATTTTCTGCACGATTAGGGATTTTTTATGTTGTAGTATATATTTAAATGGCAGATGAGATGTATGCTCTAAGTGACTTCTTAATCAGGCTATTGTAAATTTAAGAAAGCCCTCCACTGCAATGATTGACACCATGTAGTTCCAATGCTATAATAGAATAAACTACACAGCATCAATCAAAGGAGGCGCTTTATGGAGCAGCAACTTTCTATTTCAGAGTCAGAGTGGCGAGTAATGAAGATTGTTTGGAGTAATTCTCCACAAACACTTCCCGAAATATTAGACAGGTTAAAAGAAACAGGTTGGAGCAAGACGACTATTCAAACATACCTTGCCCGTTTGGTAAAAAAAGGAGCATTGACTACAAAACGTCAAGGAAAGGGATACTTATATTATCCAGCAGTATCAGAAAGTGAATGCCAGCTTGCGGAAAGCCGCAGTTTTCTAAGCCGCGTATATGATGGTTCCCTGTCTAAGATGGTAATGGGATTTGTCAAAAACGGCAATCTTTCGTCTGATGAATTGCATGAGCTAAAGAGCTTGATCGAGCAGCAGGAGAAAACAGATGCAGATACTCGGTAACATTTTCAATGCGATTATTTTTGTATCTGCTATTGGCGGTATATTTTGTGTTTTATCTCTTTTTATCAATCACATTCTGCGTTGTACGCTGCCGCTATGGTTTCCGCTTTGCGGTATGATCCTTTTTTGCGTTCCATTCCTTTCACCGGATGTGTTTCTCATATCACCAGAAACACAGGAATGGTTAAATGGATTTTATATTGCCTGTTGGGTATGGGTGTGTGGGTGCGGTATTCTTTTCGTCTATGATACGATACGCTCTATAATGGCAAAGCGGGCATTGAAAGGATACCAGATATGTAGCACTGAGCGTCTAAATGCTCTTTGCTTACAATGTGCGGAAATTGTCGGCTTAAAAAAAGTGCCTGCACTATATTGGGGGACTTTGGATAACCCCATTTGCGTTACCGGCGCAATCCGCCCAGCAATTATCATGAGCAAAACAGTTATAGAAAAGCTGACCGATGGCGAATTATCCGCTGTCTTTATCCATGAGTTGACCCATATTAAGCGGAAACATATTCTTTTGGAGCGTATCTATGATTATGTTTGCATATTAAACTGGCTCAACCCTTTTGCGTGGATTGCTAAAGGAGATTTTTCACTACATTGTGAAACGGATTGCGATTGCAATGCCTTAAAATTTTCGCAGGGAAAAGTCACAGAAACAGAATATGCTGCGGCTATTATCCGACTGCTGGAACTGTCTACGGTTCAAGCTACAAAACCCGGTAAAGGGATTGGCGCACTCAGTTTTGTGTTGACAAAACGTAGAATCAAACGGATCACCACAAAATCATCAAAGATCAGGGACAGGATGATAACGGTTATACTGGCTGTTTCTCTGATACTTACGGTTGCTTTTTCCGTACAATTCAGCAGAGAACATTTCTATCCTTATCCGGCCTATCATACTGGTACAGAATATGGTGCGGGTTACAATGAGTAACCCGTATCATTAAAGCCTATAAATCTACGAATGTAGTTAAATGGAGGAGCGTATGAATACAAACATTGAGATTAGTCACATTACTAAAAAATACAAGAACGGCGTTACCGCCCTTGATGATGTCAACTTTCGTGTTAGCAGCGGTGTTTTTGGCCTGTTGGGACACAATGGTGCCGGAAAAACTACGCTGATGAAGGCATTGGTTACGGTATTAACCCCATCAGCAGGCACAATCCGCATTTGCGGTTTTGATACCGTGAAACAGGGAAATGAGGTCAGAGCAAGGATTGGGTATTTGCCACAGGAACTTGCCATGTACCCCTCTCTTTCTGTATTTGACTTTGTAAATTACATGGCAGAACTCAAAGGCATTCATAACAAAAAAGCTGTCAGTAGCGTTTTGGAGCAAGTTGAAATGCTGGAATTTTCCAAACGCAAAATAGGGCAGCTTTCCGGCGGCATGAAACGGAGGGTTGGCATCGCGCAGGCGCTGATTGGCAATCCTCAAATTCTTGTTGTTGACGAACCGACAGCCGGTCTTGATCCAGAAGAACGGGTGAGGTTCCGCGGCCTATTGTCAAGATATGCAAGAGAGGGCCGCACCGTTTTGCTCTCTACGCATATTGTCGAAGATATTCACCAGCTATGCGAAGAACTTGCTGTTCTGCGGAAAGGGCATCTATTTTATGCAGGTACATCCGCCGCCCTATTAGAACGGGTAAAAGATAAGGTAAAAATCCTACATTTAGAAAATGAAAACCAGCTTATCGAGCTTCAAAAGAAATCTGTAGTATTGTCGACGACATACGAGAGCCACGGATTGACTGCGCGAATAATGGACGAAAGCGGGCTTTTCTCACAGGCCACACCTGTCACGGCGACTTTGGAAGATGCTTATGTGTATTGTATGGGAGGGAAAGCCCATGCGTAAAATGTTTTCTGTTCTCCATTATGAATATAAAATGCAGTTCAAGCGTCTGGTTACATGGGGTGTACTTCTTGTAGCGACGGCACTTTCTTTACTTGACAATTTCCCTTCTGCCGGAAATTTAGCCAGGTTGGAGTTTTTGGATGAGCCAGCATATTTTGTCTATCGAATCGTTAGTCTCGACAGCCTTGTTTTATTGTTTGGTCTGATGTTCTTATTGGCAGGGCGTATTCCGATAGATACTAAGACAGGAATGAAATCTTTGCTGATGTCATCGGCCTTACGAAAATGGCAATATGTGTTGGGAAAGCTGTTGGGCGGATTTCTATATGTTTTCTCCATGCAGTGTATTTTTCTTTTACTTAACACGACAATTTATTTTATTGCTGCGCCGTTTGAAATTTCCCCGATTGAATGTATTGTCCCGTTGGTAAAAGCAATCTTTGTTTCTTTAGTTCCAGTGAGCTTATTTGTCAGCTTTTGCTCGATTGCCTTGCCGGGGATGATTGACATTCGCTTATTCTATATTCTGGCTGCAATATTGTTTGGGTTTAATGCCACCTATGTAGGCTCGGCAGAGGCAATGCCGTTTTACTTGATTACTTCCGGCGATTTAGTCCGTTTGATATGGGTGCATCCGAGATGGCCGTTTGTTGATATGGGAAGCGTTATTGCAAATGGATTTTTCCTTGTAGGAAGCGGTCTTGTGTGTGGTAGCCTGCTGTTTTTGAAACACAAGTTTTGGAGGTCAGAATGATAGCGCAAATTGAAAGCGAAGTAAAAATTTTCGGGATAAATTTCTTTATTGTATCAGTGACCTTTACGGTTGCGATGATTGTTCTTTCTATCATAGCCGGAGATCTGCTTGATTTTTACCCGGTCAGCTTTGAAGTGGTATTCCCGTTTTTTGTGACAATCGTTGTTGGTGAATGGGGAAAGACAAGAGCAGACAGTAATTTTGATATTATTGCCGCACAAAGTAAATCTCTTTTCAAATGGGTATTGTTACGTTACATAATCGCTTTCGCAATATCCAGCTTATTCGCGGTTTTTAGCATGGCAGGCGCGTCAGTTGTGCGATACGAAATGCCAATATGGGAATTGATTGTGCTGTATTTCCCACCAACATTCTTTTTATCGTCGCTGTGTGCCTTGTTAGGAATTATATGTAGGCAAGAACATATTGCAACATTAGTTTGTGGGGTTATATGGCTGATAATCTTATTGACACGAAGCCTGTTAAGATTTCCTGGGTTAGAATATGTCTACTTGTTTATCCGATTTGCCGGAGATCAAAATAATATTTGGCTATGGAACAAAGGAATTATTACTTTGGCAGGTCTATTTTTATGGTGTGTTATTTACTGGAAATGCAAAAGGGTTGATTGAGGTATAAGAAAAATAAATGTTCAAAATAGGAGGTGATCTATATGGGAAGTTTATAATCTTATCTTTCGATGAAAACGAGGAGGCTATCTTCTCAAACACTGTGATGGCTCTTTCCGCCGTCTCAGATTTCTTCTCATTAGCAGCCTCGGATGACACACCGCTTTTGCATGGGACTTTACAAATTGTCCCGCAGCAGCGTTTAGTATATCAAAAAGGCGTGAGGATAGAATTGACGCCGATGGAATTCGACATTCTGCTCCTGTTGGCCCGCCGGCCGGGACAAGTATTTTCCTCCCGCCAGATCTATGAGGCTGTAGCAGCAGACTCCTTTGACGCCAGCTGGACAGGGATCTCCAGCATGGTCTATAAACTCCGCCGCAAGCTGGGGGCTGACATCATCGAAACAGTGCGGGGCCACGGCTACCGGATGAAAATAACAAAATAGAGGGATACGGCACTGAAGCTATGACTTTGGTGCCGCATCCCTTTTTCTTACTCATGGGGTGTTTGCTCCCTGCTTTCCAGCTCTTCATCACAGGAGGCTGCGTCCTCCAGTACCTCGTATCCAAGAAAACTATTGGTGGAGAGGGCAGCGTCCAGATAGTCGTTTCCGACGGCAGGCCGGCTCCCTTTTTGAAAATAAAAGCGGTAGCGGGCGCCAATCTGGAACTTGGCAGTTTTGCTCAACAGCAAGGTGCGCTCCGCACCCTGTTCATCAATCAGCTGGATCTTGCGGTAACGACGCAGCATAGGGGTGCTGACGCTGGCGCAGATCCCTTCCACCACTTCGTACCGGTCCCGGGCGGCGGTGCGCCACAGGCTGCTGCCCAGCACCAGAGAAGCGGCAAAAATGAATCCACCCAGCACCAGAAGGATGCGGTCTGCGGCGACAGTGAAGATCACGAGGCTGACTGCTATGCTGGCGATCCCGGCCAGGAATGTCAGCAGGATCTTACGCCGCAGGACAAAGGGAAATTGACTCCATTGGTTTTTCATGTGCTGATCCTTTCAAAAATGATTTGCTGGCGCAGATACAGGTTGGCAACGGCCAGCGTTACCGCCTGGCTGCTCCGGCTGTTCTTCATCAGGCTGGCGATATTCTGGCAGGTGGTCTCGCTGTCGCCATACACCTTCTCCATCAGGACCCGCTCACTGGGGAGGGAGAAGATATCCTGCTCCACACATTTGATGATCTCCGCAGTGGAAAGCAGGGCCTGCCGGGAAAGCCGCATGACGCGGGATTCATAGTCGGTCCGGCGGTCTTTGCGAAACAGCTTCAGCGCCTGCCCGACTGAAACCCGACGGCTGAATACCAGCTTTATAAACGATACGCCGCGCACCAGGGCAGAGCCGCTGGTGGGGATGATGCCCAGGGAACTCAATAGATCATACAGCGCATCGTATTCGGTCTCCCCGCAGCCGGAAACCAGCAGGCCGCGGGTAAGCAGGCGGTTCACGCAGTCATCCCAGGGCCGGCTGACAGCACCACCCATAGATGAGGCCAGCTTATCGCACTGAAAAGAAATATCCTCCCATTTGGAGATCCGCCAATTCAGGGCAGTCCAAACGACCAGCTCCTGCATATCCACCATGTAGGGCTGACCGCCAAGGCGGATGACCGGGCAGGACCGGCCACAGCCATTTGTTTCCCGCTCCAGACGGCCGATTGCAGTATATAAGGTTTTCTGTTCCATTGATCAATGCCTCCTTTTACATATCCTTTACTGCGGGAAGGCCGTGGTTTTCAACAAATTCAAAGCAGGCTTGCCAGAAAGCGGGGGTCGCTGCGCAGTTTGGCGACCGAGCGCGAGATCCATGCACCCACATGGGAGGGCGGAACCTGGTAGAGTTCCGCAATATCCGTGACCCGCATCCCTTGGAGCTTGAGCGCCAAGGCTTCGATCCCAAGCCGGGCCACACCGTCATAGTCCTGCTTGCTGGCCTCCAGAAGCGACAGCGTTTCCATCAAGGATACCTGAGCGTCAAATACGTCGGACTGCGCCTCCAGGACCTCGCCATCAGCGGCCAGTTCCCCATGCTCTCCAATAATGAGCCGGCTGAACATCTTGCCCCTGTTACAGATCGTCCGGCAATAGGACAGAAGCCCGTTTTTTACGACCGTTTTGGCGTAGGTGGCAAACTGCGCCCGCCCATCGTCTTTATAGGTGGCCGCGGCTTTGCAGAGCCAGACGCACCCCTCCTGGAACAGATCGCTGTACTCCAGGCCACAGATAGTCGGATTCACATGGATATAGTCGCAGATCACCCAATGCACCACCGGCAGGTTTTGAGCAACGAGTTCCTGCTGCTGTTTCGTCAGACTGGTCATTTGCTCACCTCCCGTCAGGCTGCCGCCTGTCCGGCGGCGGGAGGAGCTGAGGCCTGCCTGCAGAGGCGGACGACCTCATCGCACATCCATTCGGAAAACTGGCCGATATGAGTCTGCCGTTTATCCAGCCCAAGCTTCGCCTGGAGCCAGATATAGACCTCCCATTTTTCCATGTGCCGGCTCTGCTGCAGCTGTTCCAATGCCCGGTGCGCCAAAATGCGCTTGTGCCGGAGATCTCCATTTGCCAAAGTTCCCATAGGCCGGTGCGTCCTGTCATGGGCGCTCACATAGGCATCGCAGGCGGGCCAGCGGTCGCAGAGATAGAGAAATTTTCCCTGGGAGCGGCGGTTCAAGCCATAAACCACACTGGCCGGACGGAGCGAGGCATTGGCATGGCAATAAGGACACTTGATCGTTTTTTGCTTCATCATAAAATCATCACCTCCAAAGACGCGCCAATGGCGGCGCGATGGCGTCTTTCTGTGTAAAAAATCAGCTGTTCTGACTGCAGCTGAGGTCCAGGCAAAGCTGCCTGAGCGTACATGCGGAAGGGTCCGGCGTATGCCATTCGATGTACTTGGAAAAAGCGGCGTCAAAAGAGCGGCGCGACAGGACAGCACTGCATTCGGCGGGCTCTACTTCCTCGCCGGTCAGTTCATGGATGGTTTCCGCAGGCAGAAGCATGACCTGCCCGCACTCATCCACTGTCAGCAGGAATCCGGAACAGGGCTTCTCCCGGCCATACATACAGGCATCGCAGCCACAGCTGACAAAGATGGCATTGCGCCAATTCCCACGGACGGCCCGCAGAAAGGAATAAAATTTGCAGGATGTTTTCATCCTCTACCTCCGTTATTCGTTTTTTGAGAAAATAAAAAAGCGGGGACCAGCTGTGAGTGTCCACAGGCTGGTCCCCGCTGACGGGCATTTAAGCGAACAGGCCCTCAATCTCCTGCGTGATCCGGGGGATGACCGTATCGTTGAAGATGAGGGTCAGGGCCGCCAGCAGCAGGGCGCCCAGCACAACGGCGATGATGATTTTGACCGCATCAGAGATGTAGAAATCGCCGCGCTGGTTGGAGAGCGCCATACGGGCCCGAAGCGCGAGGCCGTTCGCTTTGCTGCGGATGCAGCTGGTAAACTTCTTCATGGAAATACCTCCTGTAAATGTGATATTGGATTTTGGTATGGTTATGGCCGGTCAGGACCGGCGGATAGGCTTGAGCAGGCTGTTTTTGTTGGAGCGGGGCCTGTCCGGATATGCTTTCGGCTTCTGGCGCAAAAGCAACCGGAACCGGCGCCGCCGCCCATCTTCGCCGTCAGGCGGAATATACTTTTTCTTCGACATGGATTTCTCCTGTTCAGACGGTAGGTTCAGGGCCGGCCTGGGAGCAGGCCGGCCCTGGGGAAATGGATGGAAGGCAGCCGGCATAGCGGCTGCTATGGGAACCCACTGCGGTACAAAACATCACCTCCATCGTAGATTCGCCCCGGGGGGGGAGCGGGTATATGAAAAGCCCACACCAGAGGCGTGGGCGGATACCTGTCAGCCGAAGAAAGCGCCCAGGGAACTCATGACCTCGGTGCAGAGGACCACCAGATAGATGATCATAATGCAAATGAGCATCATCATGGAGTAACGCTGGATCTTCTTGGGGCGCTTGGCTGCTTCTTTTTTCAAATTGTTCTGTTCGATCTGCCTCATGTCAAAGCAGATCATCTTGAAGTACATCCGCTGGTCATCGCCGCGCAGCACGCCGATCAGGCCGCGGATTACATCGGACAGCATGGGGCTGCCAATGCGGGTCTCAAAATGGATCAGTGCATTTTCATAGTTGCCGGTTTTCATATCGGCAATGGTCTGGTCCAGCTCCGCGCCGAAGTCCTTACCCGCTACCCGGCGGTAAGAGGTCAGGATTTTCAACACATCCCGGTCATTCTCCAGGTTCTGTCCAATGGTCAATGCGAACCGGGGAATCTCGCTTTCAATGAGCTTTCGGCGTTTCTTGACAAAATCGAAGACGCTGTAATAGGTTGAGAACCACAGCGCAACCGCAAGCCCGATCAGCACGGGAACCATCAGCGGCACCAGAAACACCATCAGGATAGAGCAGAGGCCGACAGCGCCTGCTGTGACCCAAGCCCGGGCCGTGTAGATCTCCGGCGTCAGCTCCAGGCCGGCAATATCCAGCGCCCGCTGCAGCTTGTTCCGCTTGAGCTTATCCAGCTTCAGATACGGGGCGATCAGTCCGGCGATTTTAGTGATGTAGACATCCAGCAGTTTCTCGGCCTTTACGCCCTGCTGCTTACGGGCCAGCATCATCATGCGGGAGGTCTTCTTTGTGGGAATATCCACAAAGGCGCAGGTCAGGTTGTAGGTGGCAAAACCAAAGAAGATGATCGCCACAAGTGCCAAAAGGGTCATGCGCCGTCACCTCCGTATTCAATGGGCTTGCTCAGCTTCATGATCTGCGTCAGGGCGAAGAGAATGATGGCCGCGCAGATCGCCAGGGCAATTTTACCGGGTGTGGTGAAGATGAGCGTATGGAACCAGTCTTCATTGAGGAAGTAAAGCAGCGGCACATTGGCGATCACCAGGAACATCATCGTGATGGCCTCACGGCGCGGCCCCTGCATCATGGCCTCCAGTTCAGACTGCACCACACGCACATCACTGAACTTCTGTGCAATGGTGGGCAGCGTGTTTTTCATGGAGCGGTCAGACTGGCACTGAATGAGGATGTTGCACCACTCATGAAATACCCGGTTGGGGACCTTCATCTTCAGCGAGTTGATGGCGCTGGTCAGGTTGGCGTTGATCAGTTCCGCCTCGTACACAAATGCCTCGAAGTTGGCCTTCACCGGCTCATTGATGTAGGGCAGGTTTTCCTTGACCGCCCGGATCAGGTCCTCCGTGCGAAGGTAGGAGGTGGTGATGATGGAGATAGCGGTCTCCAGTTCCTCATTCAGATGCTTCTTGTAGCTGGCGGCTGTGCTTCGCAGATACCAGATGGGGGCCAGTGAAAAGCCAATGCCCAGGATCGGCACCATATACACATTGTTGATGAGCAGCGCCAGCACAGCGCCCACCGCAAACAGAATCAGCGACAGCCGCTTGACCGCCTCATAGCGGTCGGAGCGGCCGGTGCCTTTCAAAATCTGCTTCAGCTCATAGTCCTGGTTGAAGAAGCCCTTGGCGGGCGTACCCATCAGGACATTGAGTTCGTCGGAGAGGGTGGCCGCTTTGCGGCGGGAGCGGAACAGGGCGTCGATGAAATCACCTGGCCGCACGCCAAACAGAGCCAGGAGGCCCGCGCTGATCAGCGCAAAGCAAATTATGTAGATCCACTGCAACCTTTAATCCACCTCCTTCGGGGCGTCCATGAACTCCGCCAGCTCTTTATTGGAGATGCCGTTGTCAAGGAGCCGTTTTTTCAAAGTATCAGAGATCAGGCCCACCTTCCTGTGATGGCCCACCACATGGATCTCTCCCTTTTCGTCGGTCACATTGTCCTCTACTTCAAACTTGTAGAGCGTGTGGGAAATGAGCTGCCCGTCCCGATAATCCTCACCCTCCAAAATCTCCATGATCTTACGGGAACGGTCCTCCAGCTGCTTGGTAAACACCACGATGGGATAGGCCTCCACCATGATCTCCATGAGTACGGCGTCATCCATGCTGTATTTGCGCTTGGCAAGGGTCATCATCCTGCGGTAAGTGCTGTTGCAGGAGTTGGAGTGGATGGTGGTACAGACGGTATGGCCGGTGCGGGAGCTTTCGGCCGCCGACAGGCTTTCTGCGGCGGACCGCATCTCGCCGACGCCGATGACATTGGGGTGTTTACGCAGCACCCGCTCCAAAAGGAAGTCCTGATTGATGTTCAGCGCCGGATTTTCGCTGGGCCGGGTCAGCAGGTGGATGACGGAGTTCAAGATATTTCCGTTTTCATCCCGCTTGACCAGATCAAACTCGCGGCTACCTTCCTCAATGGTGATAAGGCGCTGATTGTTGGGTACATTGGAGAGCAGCCATGCCATGATGGTGGTCTTGCCGGAGCCGGTGGAGCCCGCGATACACACGCTGACGCCATACCGGATGCAGGCCATCAGAAAGTGGAGCATCTCGGCGGTGGCGCTGCCGGAATCGAGCAGTTTCTGCTCGGAGACTGTCTGCTGGTTGACGATACGGATAGAGGCGTTGATGCCCACATCCGGGTCTACAATGGGCGTCTTATCCACAGAGATACGGATGTTTTTGTCCAGAAAGCCCACCACACTGGGCATGGTGTCGTCAATGACCATGCCGCAGGCATTGAGCATACGGCGCACCACATCAATGGCGTGCTGCGGGGAGGAAAACTTATCCGGGATCTTGATGCTGCGCCCGCCGGCCTCGATCACTTCGATGTCGTTGTAGGCGTTGATGTTGACTTCCTCAATGCCGGGCTTGTAGATCCACTTCTTGAGGAAGGAGTACCCGGCCATATCCTCATAGAGCTTTTCGCACAGTTCCTCGGTAGTCAGCCCTTCGATGGCGTATTTCCGCTTGACAATATACTGCACCATCAGCTCTTTGAGCAGTGTGGTGGCCCGCTCGGCGTTGCCCTCGCCGGCCTCGGCAATGGTGGAGGCGTGATTTTCAGCAAAATACCGCTGCACATCCTCCAGCACCTGGTCATAGGTCAGGTCCTGGTTGGCCACCGGCGCGAAGAATATGTCGTTGAGATTATTCATCGGCGTCATCCTCCTCGAACTCGTCCTCGTCGTCCGCGTCCTCTGCCGCCTGCTCGGCCAGCTCCATCTGCTCCAAAGCGTCCAGCACCTTGTTGAGCGAGGCGGTGTACTTGGGATTGCAGTATTTGATGGCCTGGAACATCCCTCCTTCGGTGGCGCAGCGGTCAATTTCCTTGCCGTAGGGCAGCAGCCCATCCCAACCGCCGATGATATAGCCCATCTCATCCAGAGCGTGGAAGGGGCGGGCCATGCCGGCAAAAGTTATGTGCCGGTCATAATGGAACCGGCCATCTACCAGCAGGGGCTGATGGGCTTTCAGATAGTTGACGCCCTTTAAGTCGGGGGTAAGCAGGCGGATGACCAGATCACCGGACTCGATTGCTGCCGGAGTGAACACATTGGTCATGCTGGAACTGCAGTCCAGAATGACGAAATCCACCAGCCTGGCGGCGGCGTTGACCAGCTGGAGTACCATGGCGTATTTGATTTCCGGATAACTCAGCGGATTCTCACCGGCGGAATAACCCATCAGGCCGATGAAGGGATAGCTTTTGAGCACCGTGACATGGCTTGCCACCAGCGTGGTGTCGATCTCTACGCTGCTCAGGACCTGCCCCACCGAGGCATTGGTCTGAATGATCTGCTCCGGCAGCCAGACCGGGAGCATGGGGACGCTGATTTCCGCATTGATGATGATGGCTTTCCGCTTGTCGCGGGTCAGGGCTTTTGCCAGGATGCAGGAAAACATGCTTTTCCCGCTCCCCGGACTGCCCCAGACGGTAATGACTTTTCCCATAGGAAACTCCTTTCCCAAGGGCGGAATGCCCTTGACTTTTTGCAAAACAAATGTATAATATAAGGTAGATTATCATAAAATAAATTATGATAAAGGAGGCATTAACATGAAGTTTATCGGCAGACAACGAGAACTGGAGTCTCTTGAACGGGAATACCAAAAAGACAGCAGCTTTGTTGTGATTTACGGCAGGCGGCGTGTAGGAAAAACAACACTAATTAAAGAATTTATCAAGAGTAAGCTGGCATTCTACTTTCTCGCAACGGAGGAAGTGGAATCACAAAGCATAAAACGGCTGTCTGGTGTTGTGTCCCGGGTAACACAGAATCCGTTGCTGCAGCGTGCAGCCTTTTCCGACTGGCTGGATTTGTTCCATATCATTGCGGAATTCCGGCCGGAGGAAAAGAAAGTCCTGATTATTGATGAATTTCCTTATCTGGTTAAGTCCAATCCGGCGTTCCCGTCTATTCTGCAAAACGCTTGGGACGAGGTTCTCAAGGACAGCAATGTGATGCTGATTCTTTGCGGCTCCTTGATTGGAATGATGCAAAAACACGCGCTGTCTTATGACAGCCCCCTGTATGGCCGCCGGACTGCACAGATCCGGTTGGCGCCTTTGTCGTTCCCGGATGTGTATGCCGCTCAGCATCTTTCTTTTGAGCGTGCGGTGGAGCAATATGCGATTACCGGCGGCGTACCCAAATATCTGGAGTTTTTCAACGATCAGGAAGGACTTCTGGAACAGGTGGAGTCTGCGGTTCTCTCGAAGAACGGTTTTCTGTATGAAGAACCAAACTTTCTACTGAAAGATGAAGTGGTATCCGCTGTCAACTATTTTTCCATTATCCGCGTGATGGCGGATGGAAACCACAAGCTGGGGAAAATTGCGGGAGCTCTGGGGACAGAAACTTCCGCGCTGACGCCATATCTTTCCACGCTCAGCGACCTTGGCTTTGTCGTGAAGGAAACGCCGGTTACGGAGAAAAATCCGGAGAAGTCCCGTAAAGGCCTTTATTTCATCTCTGATAACTTTGTGCGTTTCTGGTTCCGGTATGTCTATCCATATAAAGGGGAACTGGAACTGGACAATACGCAGATTGTTCTGGATGAAATCCGAAAAGACTTCGTACAGAAGTTTGTGGCCTTCGCCTATGAAGATATCTGCAGATCCATTTTTGCAGACCTTTGCAGGGAAGGTGCCATTGACTTTGTTCCCTCGCGGATCGGAGCTTACTGGCTGAATGATTTGGACAGCGATACGGAAATTGATGTGATGGCGGTGGACCATCAAAACAAGCGATTCTTTGCCGGCGAGTGCAAATACCACAATAAGCCGGTGGATGCGCCTGTCTTTTTTGCTCTCCGCGATAAGGTGCAGGCTTCTGGCGAAATCCAAAAGGTATGGAAAGGCTATCAGCCTATTTTTGGGATATTTTCTAAAAGCGGTTTTACCCAGCGTCTTGTTGACTTGGGCAAAGAAAATCCACAGCTTTTCCTGATTAACGAGGATCATCTTTCTACCCAGCAGTGAGGAATCGGGCGGTGAATCTGTTCACCGCCCAATTTTTATTCGCCGTCTTCCGGGATGCTGTCCGCAGGAGTTGTTTCCACACCGCCTTCCGCCCCATCGGAGCCGGCCTCGCCTGTGGACTCGCCATCTGCGGCGCCTTCAGCGGCTTCTCCACCATCCTGGCTTTCAGCATTTTCCTCAACCAGTGTTTCGGGGAAGTAGATCTCCTGAAGCGTCTTGTCCTGCTCGGCCAGCAGTTCCTCGGCCAGCTGGTCGTTGTTGCGGGAGATCAGCGCCACATGGGCCACGCCGTCATTTTCCATCTCAGTAATGATACGGGCCTGCTCCGGGCTTGCCAGCACAGTGATGGTGGCAGACTGCTGCGGCTCTTCGTCCTCGGTAGGCTCCTTGGTGTTGTCCACATTGATACCGTCAGAGTCGGTGACCGACAGCACCTTGACAAAGCGCAGCTCCGGCACCTCTTCCGCCGTCTCCAGGAAGTGATAAATGCGGATGATGTCGCCCGGCTGCAGCTTATCCGACAGGCCGGAGGCCAGCGTTTTCACAGTCAGCGAGATGGCGACCTTGCCGGAGGGGATGTCGTTGAGCGCCACATCCGAGGAAACAGGGACGGTACTGACCTTGCTGGTAAGGATATAGTCGCCCTCTGCCAAATCAGCGGTAACATACAGTCCCTCCACATCATCCATGCTGTGGGCCACATTGGAAGGGAGGTTGTACCCGCCAACTTCTACGACTTCGGCGTTGTCGCTGGTGATTGTTTCGCCTTTCAGCACCGGCTGGGTGATACGGACGATCTCCGTCTTGCCGTTGGTCTGCCGGGCAATGGTGGGCAGTGCCACAAATGCGATGACCGCCGCCAGAACCAGGGACAGAATGCCGAAGATAAATCGGTTGTTGAGTTTCATAAGCATCTCTCCTGTCATAAAAATAGTTCAGCCAGCGTCGCCACAGAGCAGCCGCAGGCCAGAAAAGGTAAAAACGGGATCGCGGTGGGCTGTTTGTCCCGCAAGAGCCGCCGGTACAGCAGCACCACCGGCATGGCGAAGCCGGCGGCTACCAAAAATACCAGGGCCATGCCGGAGGGACCATAGACCAGACCCAGCACCCCGCAGAATTTGATATCCCCGCCGCCCATGCCGCTGCCGCCGGTCGCCATAGCAGCGGCCAGCGGGATGCAGAAGCCAAGCAACGCGCCCATCAGCGCCTCGGTCACAACAGGCCAGATAAAAATGGGCATCCGGTCATACTCCAGAATGAAGTAGACCTGGATCAGCGGGGCCAGCGCGGCCAGGGGGATAAAAAAGACGAGCGCCCGGTCGGGCACCCGCCTGTATAGGATGTCGTAGACGGCAAAACCCGTCACCACCAGAAAAACAGTGAGCAGGTAGGCCATCCACACATTACTCTCGATTGGTGTACCAGTCATCATAGAGGCTCCCGTCAATGGAAACATAGTCATTCAGGTTGATACTCAGCATCCCGTCCGGCGTCCAGGTATCCCAGACCTGGGTGAAGACGGTGTAGTTCGTCGCATCCGGGAACCAGATGGGGGTAAAGTGCACTTCCCGGCTGTAAGTAGAGAACTCATTGGGCTGGAAGGTGAATTTGGCGCTCCGGCCGCTGGACACCCGCTGCAGCAGGCGGAGATAGGTTTCATACTGGAACTCCGGGAACACCGAAAAGGCCGTCTGCGGATGGGTGATGTGGCTGGTGGGCGCGTCGGTGGAGAGCGTGGCGGTCACATCCTGCTTGACGCCGTACCCGCTCTTCATGGACTTTCCGGAGGCTGTCGGTACGATATCGTCCGGCATCAGGGACATAACGCCGCTGATGGAGGCAGAATAGCCGGTGTACTCATATTCCCAATAGCCTTCATCGACCCAGTGCCCGCCGTCTTCCCCATGGTCGCACCAGACCCATACCGGCACCCAATAGCAGCTCCAGACGCCCCAGTTGGCGGTAAGCTTCTGCGTTTCGTTGGGCAGGGACGGTACCGTATAACTGGGGTTGGTATCAGTCGCCACCGGGTCGGGCGGAATATGCTCATTCAGATCCACGATTTCCGCCACAAAGGTATCCTGGGCGGTATAGGCCCCGCTGACGGATACCGTGATGGTGACTGTCTGCGGTGTAGTGGGGGTATGCCACTTGACCCAGACCACCTGGCTGTCACCTGCGGGGATCACCACATCGTTGACTCGGTAGGTGGTGCCGAGGATGTGGAAGGTCACCGAAGCGGGATTATCCGGCGTCAGGTCGGTATCTGTCCGCAAGGTGACAGAGGTAATGACATCGGTATCTACCCGGTACTCCACATCGGGGGCCTCAATATCCCCCTCGGGCGGGGCTTCATCAAACCAGACGATGCCGACGCCCAGTGTATTGATGATGTCGGAATTGTTCTGCGTCCCGGTGGTGTTGCCGGTCCAGGCGGAAATACCAAGGTCGCTGAACTCCAGAAACATGGACAGCGGCAGGTTCTTATGGGTCAGCGAGGTCATGGTCCGGCGCAGGTTGCCGCCGGACATCTGATCGTAAAGGCCGGCCTCGGTGGCCGTCATGCAGTAATATTGGCCGTTGTGGGTAAAGTAGGCGATGGGCTCGATCAGCAGCTTATATTCTCCAGCGATCATCCGCTCATAGTCCACGCCTGCAGCCTGGGCAACCATCATGCAGGCGTACTCTGAGCAGAAGTACCGCTTGATGGCGTCAATGTTGCTCTGGCCCTTGCTGCTGACGATGGTGGGCATGGACTGTGCGGGCTTGATGCAGGAATAGGCCACCCCGGACTGGAGGGAGAGGCCGGAGCCGCTCAGGTACTGCAGCTTGTTGACCTTGCCGAAATGGAGGATGCTGCTTTTCTGCGTCCGGTTGGAAAAGTCGAGCGGTGAGGACACGGCAGCACCGCTTGCTGCGTCTACAACCGTGATACGCACGCCATCGTTGCCGGGATTCCAGAAGTTTGAGGATGTGCCTTGCCCCATCCCGCCGCCGCCACCGTCAATGTTCCCGTTGCCTCCTGATGCAAATGCCGTGGAAGGGACGAGACAGAACACCAGGGCGAGGCTGCATAAGAGGGCGAGAAGTCGTTTCAAATACATCACGCTCCATTCTTTTTGAAAATAAGAAGGCCGCCACAACCCTGTGACGGCCCTTCAGGTCCATATTCAGTTGTAGGTGGTCAGCCGCCCATGTTGCCGACCTGCTTGTTCAGATCGCCGTCGCTGTCGCCGGTGGACTGCTGCACATCGCCGGGGACTACCCAGCCAAACACCAGATCGTAAACGGCCCCGCTGCCATTGCTGGAGCCGGGGGCCGGCTCATTGCCGGAAGTGGATTCCTCTGCGGGAGGAGCAGTGACTTCCGGTACTGCCGGATCGGGATTGACCTCATGCTCTTCGCCGGGGTCTTCGATTTCCGTCTTGCCTTCCGGTACGGGGGGAGGAGTTTCTTCCGGCTTTTCCGTATCGGTAAAGTCGATTTCAACCTCGCCCTCGGATTCCGAGGTCACCTTGGGATATTCCTCTTCGGCGCTGGAAGACTGGCCGGGTGCATAGGCGTCTGCGCCCCCGCTCCCGTCGCCAGACTGTGCGCCGCCGTCCGACCAGTCGCTGCTGGTGCTGCTGGGCGGGGATTCATCCGGCCGGAATTCTTCCGTGCGATCCCGGCTCACGAACCAGCAGACGCCCAGAATGGCAACGCAGAGGACGGCCAGGGCCGAAACAATAAAGCCTTTGGATTGAAAAAACTTCTTCATGTGTGTCCACACTCCTTTTTGCTGTTATATAAAGCCTATACTGCGGAGCTGACTGGAATTTCAACAGCGCCGCTAAAATTTGGTGTTGTGGTAGCCGGTCAGCTCCACCCGCTGGGTGATGGTGGGATAACTGTGCCCGAACATGCGCACATAGAATTCCACATCACAGAAGAAGATGTACTCCACCCGGTCGCCCACCACATTGAACTCCAGGCTGATGTTGGATACCTCATAGTCCTCTGTGGAGAGCGGGATCTTCTCCGCCAGGCCGCCGGCGACAGTGGCCTCCAGCATTTCCGTATAGTCATTGCTGGAATAGAGGGTGCGCAGGTACTCCTCGAAGTTGGTTTCCCGCTGGGAGCGGTAGGTGTCCGCATAGATGGTGGCGCTCAGGTTGTTCAGCTCCATTTTGGCGCCGTTGCGGATGTTGATGCAGGTGATCCGCACCGAGGCGTACAGGAGCAGGAAAGAGATGAGCATGACGACCCCGACTACAAAGAAGCAGGCAAAGAAAGTGATCTCGCCTCGCTCATTGCGAAGCGGCCGGCGCAGCCGTGAAAGAAAACGCTTCATAGGCCACCTCACTTCCAGTAGTGCTCACTGACACCGGAGCCGCGGGCCACCACCGTGATGTTGACCAGATCCAGGTTCCAGAAGCCGCCCAGTTTGACCTCGCCCTCAATGGTGATATAGAAGGGCGTCCCCAGCTGGATGGCCCGGGACATTCCGGACGGCGTAGGCGTCTTGTATGTGGCGTCGATGGAGTATGTGATATTCTCCGCACCCTCGATCTCCGAGCACAGGAAGTCAAAGAGCGAGTCGGTCTCGCTGTTGATGCCGCCGGACAGCTGGATCTGCTTGACCATCTGATCTGCCGCATGGTCTAACTCCTGTTTTGTGGAGATGATGCCGAACAGGTCAATGATAAAGGCCAGCAGGATGACGGCGATGAAGATGAACACCACCGTAGAGAAATAGTTGGCCTCGCCCCGTTCGCTCTTCAATGTCCTGCGGACTTTTTGCAGGAAAGTATGAATGTGAACCACCACCTTTACTTACAAATGAAAACAGCCGTCCCGACCGGAACGGCTGCATTACAAAGTTTTGACTGTACCAAGTATAGCAGATTTGGATTTACGGCGAAAGGGCAGGACTGCGCCAATGTATGGGCAATCCTGTGCCAATTTACCGGAAAGCTGCCAAGAGTATTATCACTACCAAGAGACTTCTTCAAGAACAAAAGACTGCTTTTGAGTGTCTGCTTGATATTATAACAACACAATCACATTCCCTGCCTTGCAATATTGTAATAAAACAAAGTATAATTAAATATCAGCAGTTTGATTTCTAAAAATTGCAAATCACTTGCTTTTATAGCAAGTTTTACTCCGTAATCATGTTGGTGGTCTTAGGAAAATCTTAATGAAATTTGATGCAATTCATTGGGATTTTCCTAAGGGATATTGGTATGCTATAAAAGAGTTATACTTTGTGAGAGGAATGGATTGGATGGCTGAAAAAGTCTTAGTTGTAGACGATGAACGCGATATTGCAGATTTATTAGAAGTCTATCTTCAAAATGAAAACTATGATGTTTATAAATATTATTCGGCAAAAGAAGCCTTAGAGTGCATTGAAAATCAAGAAATAGATTTGGCTATTCTTGACATAATGCTGCCGGATATTAACGGCTTTTCTCTTTGTCAGAAAATACGGGAGAAATATACCTACCCTATTATTATGTTGACGGCAAAGGATGAGGAAACAGATAAGATTACAGGTCTGACTTTGGGAGCGGACGATTATGTAACAAAACCTTTTCGCCCGCTTGAATTGATTGCAAGAGTGAAAGCCCAGTTGCGAAGATATAAAAAATACACACCAGTACAGATTGAGAAACATTCTACACCCAAACTCACATACAAAAAGCTAATGCTTGATACGCAAACGTATGAGTGTGAATTGAATGGGACACCTATATCTTTGACCCCGACGGAATTTTCTATTTTGCGTATTTTGCTTGAAAGGCAAGGAACGGTTGTCACTCTTGAAGATTTGTTTCATCTGGTATGGAAAGATGAATATTACAGTAAAAACAGTAGCACAATCACTGTTCACGTCCGGCATTTAAGAGAAAAGTTGCAGGACACGACAGAAAAACCACAATACATTAAAACGATATGGGGTGTTGGATATAAGATATAGCCCGCCTATGATTGGAGATTGAAATGAAGAAAAAAGAAAAGATAAATTATACTGTGCCAATTCTATTTTTATTATATCTGGCACTCTTGATATGGATTATCTTATTTAAGCTGCAATTTTCTATTCTCGACTTAGATCGAGTACGGGAAATCAATCTAATTCCATTTTATTATGAGCATGAGGTCACTTTTCACGCAACAGAAGTTTTACAGAATGTGTTGATCTTTATGCCCTTTGGAATATATCTGTGTTTATTACTTCCTAAAAGTCGGTTTGGCGTGAAATTGCTTTTGATTTCCGTGGTGAGTTTGCTACTGGAAATCTTTCAGTATGTCTTAGCGATTGGCCGGTCAGATATTACAGACCTTATTACAAATATTTGTGGCGGGCTATTCGGTATTATTCTATATAAAGCGGCAATCAGACTGTTTCGGAACAAAAAACGGGTAGATCAAGTAATTATTATTTCAGCCGCGATTGTAACAGTAATAGTTGGTGGAGGACTGCTGCTCTTGCTTGCAGCAAACTGATGGAGGTGAAAAGCATTGAAGAATAACTGCTATTCCATAGAAAAACGGCTTCGGTTGCGGCTGTCCCTTCTTCTGTCCTTATATACGGTAATCGGTTTTGTCATTATGTTGCTTTCTGATTATGTTTTAGCATTATTTCCGTCGCCCATTAGCGCATGGATTTTAGAGCGGCTGGATGTAATCTTTGCCCTTTATCTTATCTTTGGCTTTGTAGGCATTTTTTATTTCTATTGGAAAAAGCCGTGGGAATACTTGAACGAGGTTATCGGCGCAACGGAAATTGTTTATGAGCAGAACGACCATACGATCGAACTGTCTGAACCACTACGGGAAGTTGAAAGCAAGATGAACCAGATTAAAATGTCTGTCCTTTTGAGCCAGCAGGCCGCAAAGGAGGCGGAAACAAAGAAGAATGAGTTGGTGATGTATTTGGCCCACGATATTCGCACACCTTTAACAACTGTAATCGGATATTTGAGTCTGCTTAATGAAGCGCCCGATATGCCGGAGGAACAGAAAGAAAAATATATCGGGATTGCACTGGATAAATCGGAGCGATTGGAAACTTTAATCAATGAACTCTTTGAAATCACACGTTATCATACAAATACCGTTCAAGTGAAAAAGCTGCCGGTTGATCTGTATGCCTTACTATCCCAAGTCATTGATGATTTTTACCCCGCACTCTCTGAAAAAGGAAATACAACCCAAATATCTATGCAGGATGGTTTAACCGTCACGGGTGATCCAGAAAAACTTGCCAGAGTGTTCAACAATTTATTGAGAAACGCAGCATCTTACTGCTATCCAAACACTGAAATTGACATAGTTGCGAGTAAGAAAGGTAATCATGCTGTCGTGATCTTCAAAAATCATGGGCCAACTATTCCGGCAGACCAATTAAGCACAATCTTTGATAAATTCAGCCGTTTGGATGAAGCCAGAACATCCGATACAGGCGGCGCTGGCTTAGGTCTTTCGATTGCAAAGGAAATTGTAAATCTACATGGCGGAGAAATCACGGCACAGAGCCAAGCGGAAGAAATTACATTTACGGTAACGCTGCCTCTTTCAAACAAATCTTAGGAATTTCTTAGGAGTATTCCACATTAAAATTAGAGATTGCAAAGCCCCCGTTCGGTAGAATAGATACTGAACAGGGGCTTTGCTTTTGAGGAAGAAAAGGAGTGATGATTATGGAACTGAAAATTGAGCATTTAAGTAAGCGGTTCAAAGATAAAACCGCTGTCGATGATGTAAGCCTGACACTGACAAGTGGAGTTTGGGGCCTGCTCGGTGCGAACGGAGCAGGGAAAACAACTCTCATGCGGATGATTGCTGATATTATGGTGCCAACCAATGGGGCTATTTATTATGATGGCAAAGACATTCACGAAATGGGTAAAGCCTATCGAGAGTTGTTTGGCTTTTTGCCGCAGGATTTTGGATATTCTCGTGATTTCACGGTCAAAGACTATCTCGAATATATGGCAGCATTAAAGGATGTTCCGGCAAGGGAAACATCAAGGAAAATCAATCATCTGCTGGATATTCTTACGCTTTCGGATGTGAAGCGGAAAAAAATAGCAAAACTATCCGGCGGTATGAAACGGCGTGTAGGCATTGCCCAAGCCATGTTGAACGATCCGAAAATTTTAGTAATGGATGAACCGACCGCAGGACTTGACCCCGGAGAACGGGTACGCTTTCGCAATTTCATTTCCGAGTTTTCCCATGACCGTATTGTGCTGATCTCCACACACATTGTTTCTGACGTTGAGTATATTGCAACACGAAACGCGATTATGAAAGATGGAAAAATTGTTGATGTAGGTACAACAGACGAACTGGTGAAGCAGATTGAGGGAAAGGTCTGGACTTGCACTATTCCGGCCAGAGATTTAGACAAGTATGAAATGCGCTTGCGAATAATCAACCAGCGCGGGGAAGATAACAACCAAGTATCTATACGGTATCTGTCTGATAAATCTGAAATTGAGGGTTCGACCACCATATCACCGCGCCTTGAGGATTTATACCTCTGGCTATTCCCTCAAGCCGATCTTTCAAAGGAGGGAAATTGATATGCGCTTATTTGGTTTAGAAGTAAAAAGGATTTTGAAATCACGCCGCACCTTAATATTGCTTGCAGTAGCATTATTTCTGGCTGTCATTATGGCTTATCTGCCCATCAGCTTTGAGTCTATCAACCGTCCCGGCGAAAATGGTACTGTAATAGAACTGAATGGCTTAGATGCTATTCAGTTTAAGCGGGAATACAGGCAGCAAATTTATGGAGAAGTTACGCCGGAGAAAGTCGCAGATGCCTTACGCACATATCAGAAATATGTGCAGGAATATGGTACAGCAGATGATATTCCGCTGGACGTTTATACGGAGAATATTACGGCTATCCGGCCACTGCTTGACCGTTTACCAGAAGCCTTTGCCGATCCCGATACAGGCATAGGCGCTGATCTAATGGAGATTGACCCGGATGTAGTAGAGCAAAGCCTTTATGAACAGTTTGCGTCCCACCTGAACGATATAATGAATCTTGAACAAGAAGATCATCCATCAGCGAAAGAATTTGCAACAGAAAAATATTCCGAAGTTGATAAACCATTCCAGCTTTATCCGGGTTTGAGCCGGGATGCCTTTGACTATATTGAGTTGTATATTTTCATCCTTTCCATTTTGTGCGTTGCGATTGCGGCACCTACATTTGCCAATGAGTATCAAACTGGAAGCGACAGCATTATGCGCTGCACAAAAAATGGACGTGTGAAATTTGCTGTTACCAGAATACTTGCTGCTGGCTGTATTTTTGTGGTAGTGTTCATTTTGGGTATGGTAATCCATTTGTCCATTATCAACCTTGCTTTTGGGACAGAGTGTTTGAAAACATCTTTCCAAATGCTATTTTCCATCATAAATCTTCCCAATATCAATTTGGGGCAATTACAAGTGATTTTGGTATTGGCCGGGCTTTTATCTGTATTGGCAAGTATTAGTTGTACACTATTTTTATCTGCAAAGTGCAGGGACTCGTTAAGTTCGTTATTGATTTCACTTGCCGTTATGCTCTTACCGACCATCATTTATACCGCATTGGGCAGTTCCGTATGGCTTTCCACGATTTTACCATCTTCTGGTATTGGCCTGCAAAATAACTTCCTCTATCAGCTTTACGGTTTCAATTTCTTGTATGTTGGTGATATGAGCTTTTGGACACCCTACATTATTCTTATTTCAGCAGCGATTGAAATTCCTGTATTCGTCTTTTTGGCGATACGGTCTTATTGTAAGCATCGAGTGGCGTAAGGGCTTTTATCAAGTATTTGATAGATTCAAACGATATTTGTGATACCGCTAAAACTGTTCATCAAACCGATTCATTATAACGGATGCTACACTTTTGCGCCCAAATTGCTCCTTGCTGTTTGGGCGCTTTTTATTGTGAATCGTGTATTTCAATTCTGTAATTTGATTTCAAGCATTTATCTCGGGAGGGACATTGAGGAGTCTAAAGGCTAATCCACCCCTTTAAAATCGAATACTTGTCGCCCACTGGCGGAGCTAATGAGTAGAGATCTTGAAGCAGGTTTCCAAAATTTCTTTGCTTCGTATGTCAACGGACAAGAAAAAAGCACGGAGAAACAGCAATCACCATTTCTCCGTGCTATTCTTCATCGGGCTGGAATTTTACGATGTCATCCAGCTCACAGTTGAAAAACTTGCAGAGCGTATCCAAGGTATTGGTGGAGACGGATTCGTTCGCCTGCATCCGGCGGATGGTCGAACTGCTGATGCCGGCCTTGGCCTGCAAGGTATATGTGGTCGCGCCGTGCCGCTTCATGGTTTGCCACAAGGGCTCGTATGAGATCATTCCTGGTCGTTTCCTCCACTTACTTCTTTACATATCTCTATTATTGCCTATAATGGAGGAGTAGCGTTATAGGCAATATTGCCTATATAAGAATGGCATAAAGTGAAGAGTATGGGAGGAAACAGGATGGAAGTCGTAACGAAAACCTGCTGTATAACGGGCCACAGAGATATTCCAGCGGAGAAGAAGGAATTTGTGGAAGAAGAATTGCGGAAGGAGGTAGCAGCGGCGATTGAGGATGGCTACACTCGATTTATTTCCGGATTTGCCGAAGGTGCCGATCTTATGTTTGCGGCAGTCGTTGCCGAAGCAAAAAAAGAAAATGACGGCTTGTTTTTAGAAGCAGCGATCCCCTATGCCGGCCGGCTGAAGACGAAGGACAAAGAGTTTCATAGACTGCTGGCTGCCTGCGATGGCGTGAAAGTGATCTCCGACCACTATGTTCCCTCGTGCTACATGAACCGCAATCGCTATATGGTTGCCCAGTCGCAGCGTGTGATTGCGGTGTATGATGGACGGGGCAAAGGGGGGACGCTGTTCACGCTGCGCGATGCCTATGTTCAGGGGCGAGAGATCAGGCTCATAGAGATTTGATTTCAAGGGCAAAACATAAAGGCCGCGTGGGGCTTTTGCATCCCATGCGGCCTTTAATTCAAATCCTGAGTACCGTTACAGTAGTGATTCTATCAGTTGATAGATGTCGGTGAATGGATTAACGGCAATCCCAAACGGTTTATTGCAGTCATTTTGAATATGGTATTGTTCTACACGCTTGGCGTTCTGGATCGCATCAGTTGTATGTTCAGATAACTGCGCATACATATCGCCGGCTTTTTCATAATCCGGGAGGTAGGCGGTCAAGGCTGTCTTCACTGCAGGGTAATCTTTGAAAAATTTTGTTGTGTACTGGAAATGCAGCAGATACCAAAACTCAAAGCAAGGATTCGAGATCGCAATGTGAATTCCCTTTGCATCTGCCAGTTTCCTTGCTCTGGAGAGTAAGTTGTCTTTGGCGGCGATAGGATCAGGATTATTATAGTTTACATCACCGTCAGCAACGACCCACACCGCATCCCCATTTGATGCAGAAATCTGATTTTTACTTTGATATTCCACGGCTTTCCGAATCAGGCCAAGGTAATCGGTTTCACCTCCTTTGGTGCGGCTGCCGACTACACGAATGTCAATATTGGTCTGGCGGCTGCGATAATGTTCAAAATATTTCGGTTCAGTTTGAGAACCCTCCGTCACAATCAGAATGACAGGTTTTAGTTTTCTGCGCCGCTGCCCACGCTTTTCAATTTGTCCGCGTGCCATTTTACAGCCCTCCCTTGATAAAGGGAATCGCACCAAAACGGCCGATCAAATAACCCTTTTCTACTTTAGTGTCTTTGCGAACAGAAAAATCGTAAAGGGAGAACAGATCGGTGGCTGCTGTCTGCTCGTCTTTTTCTGTGAACCAAATTTGATCTCTTCTCAACAAATCCAAATCAAGAAGATTGGTGCTGTGAGATGTGAAGATCAACTGAGCACCCTTTGGATTGAATTCTGTGCTGTCAAACAGGGATACCAGATGCCTGGTCAATAGAGGATGCAGATGTGCGTCCATCTCATCAGCCACAAGAAGCGTTCCCTGGTCTAAAGCCTTTTTCACAACGCCGATCAGTTTGAAATAACTGTTGGTGCCGTCAGATTCCTCTGCCATATTTAACGCATAGGATAATGCATTTCCATTGGTATCCTGTACCGTGTGAATGGCCTCAATATTTGCAAAGCTGTCACCGTGCTGCGAAGGAGCAGGCTCTGCATCGCGCATTTGCAAAGCCTGTATTCCCAAATCTGCAACACGCAGCATAGATGCGATCACGCGCCGGTAATCATCATCTTTCAGCTGCTCTGCCTCAAGCCCATAAGCGTCCGCCACGGAATTCTTCGTGATAATCTGACAAGAAGCGAACCACTCCAAAACCGGAATCACTTTAGAGTAACTCCAGTTTGATGCAACTGACAAGTAGAGTTTGTTCGCAGAAGTGCGCTCCTTGAGCGTGTTTTGTTCATCTATATCCACCGTAAAACGAAAATCTTTGGTATTTTTTCTCTCAAAAATAAGCGCCTGTCTGCCGTTGGGATAGTAATATAGGTATTCTTCTGTAACAGCCTTATCTGTCACAGAAAAACCATACGCATATCGGATACCTTCAGTGGTAAAGATGACCTCAAAGCTGCTGGGGCGCGTTGGCGTTTCCGGATCAAACTTGAAAGGCGAACGGTCAATGGTCTTATGAAGCTGCTGGTTATGTGAGGTCAGCACATAGTTTACCATGAACCAGAACGCGTTTAGGACATTAGACTTCCCCGAAGCATTGGCTCCGTAAATGACAGCAGACTTCAAATAGCTTTTATTTCCATCCATGATAAGATGCTCTGGATGCTCATTATCCTTGCTGGCCAGCAGGGATAATACAACCTTATCTTTGATGGATAGAAAATTCTCCACACTAAATTGAATCAGCATAAGCGACCTCCTAAACCTTTTCTTTTATACATTATAGCCCGTATTTTGTGAAAAATCAACATAAACGCAAAATAAATTCTTTGAAATGGGAATTTGGAAGGAAGCCTATGTGATAAAGATATACAGCGGTAGATCTGATAATGACAAAAAAGAAACCTGGAGAGCAGTTCGTTACTGCTCTCCAGGCACTTTTGCTTTTACAGGTTCTGCCGGATGATCCGCGTGATGATGCCCACGGCCACGCCCCGCTCCATATCCAGACGGGTGACGGCAAAGGACACATCATCCTTCTTTCCGGGCATCCGGTAGTCGTAGCAGGAGTGGGCTATAGCATTGACACCGTTGGCGAGCCGGACATAGACTACGCCTTTATGAACATCGGTGACCTTTCCGGCGTACTTGCCTTGGATGCGGCACTTCTGCAAGTTGCCCCGGTCAGTGTTTTCCGAAGTGCTCTTGATGTCGGCCCGGATGCCCAGGTCCTCCAGTTTGATGCTTGGAGTCCGGGACGGATTTGATATATTGGTGCTCGTCCTAATACATCATATAAGGCTAAATGTAACTTGTTCGCCTATATCTGCAAAGTATTTAAGCCATATTGCGTTAATAGGAATTCCTCGGCTATAATTTTATTGAATCTTGATGCTTCTGTTTGCACGAGGAGGGGACAAGGTGAAAATCAAACTTGATGTCTGTGCAGAACACTATGATGAAATTCGTAATGCCCTGCTGAATGCGGGTATTGAAATAGATGACAATGCTGAGTTGACATTATCTGATACTACTCGGTTACATACCTTAATGGTCAAAGATCCAGGAAACAATGATCGTATAGTTGTGTCCTTTCACGATATTATTTCAATCGAGACCTATGGCCACGATGTGTTGGTTTACACCAGTGAAAAGGCGTATATCGCCTTGGATAGACTTTACAAAGTTCTTAATTTGCTGCCACCAGATGAGTTTTTAAGAGTAAGCAATTCGGCGGTTATTGCAAAGAGTCAGGTCAGGAAGATCACGCCAACATTATCAATGAAGTTCATTTTAACAATGGCAGATGGGCGGAAAGTGGATGTAACAAGGAGCTATTATTATATTTTTAAAGAGCAATTTGGAATATAAAGGGGGTATTGCAGCAATGGGATTTCCTGTTTTTTTCATTCTTTTTTTCGCAGTGATTGTGCTGGTGATAGTTGTTATTGAGGTCTATATCCAAGTTTACAAGAGGAAAATCAATAAAAAACTACAAGGTTCCAGCATGGATCAGGTAACAATGGTTCCGCCTTATAAGCTTGCCGTTATCTTGACAATAGTATTGCTGATGGTTTCTGTTGTTATCAGCTATTTCGTGGGGTATAAGACGGCTTATGACCGTTTGGAAAGCAGAACGAACCAGATAGATATTTATGATCAGCAAACTTTCTACGCTGAAATTGTCGAAATAAATAGCAATAACTTGCGCGTTCAGGGAATTGCGGAAAATGACATAAATTATAGAACGGAATTTTTGTTGCCGGTATATGGTGAAACGAGATTAGAATGGCACGGTAGTGTTATCGAGTTTTCGTCGTTAAAAGAAGGAGACCTTATTGCAATAACCTTTATTGGAGAAATACAGGAAACTACGCCGGCAACGATTACAGATGTTGTACGAATTCAGCTGTTAGAAGATACAGTTTAACTGAGGAATGAGTGATCGAAAATGGTGAGCTCTTCGGAGGGAGTGAATCGAGGGATATAAAATGAAAAAATCAGAGTAGCAATTTTGTCCGTTACACTTCTTGCTTTTGTGGGTGTTCTTTATGGCATGTCATAGAAGAGGACTATTCAAAAGCGGCATAAGAAAAAATATTCCTCGAAACTAAAGAAGCCCCCATTCTGATCGCACATAGCAGTGCGTTGCCAGAATGGGGGCTTCCATATTTGCATTACAGGTTCTGCCGGATGATCCGCGTGATGATGCCCACGGCCACGCCACGCTCCATATCCAGGCGGGTGACGGCAAAGGACACATCATCCTTCTTTCCGGGCATCCGATAGTCGTAGCAGGAGTGGGCTACCGCATTGACGCCATTGGCGAGCCGGACATAGACCACGCCTTTATGAACATCGGTGACCTTTCCGGCATACTTGCCCTGGATGCGGCACTTCTGCAGGTTGTCCCGGTCAGTGTTTTCCGAAGTGCTTTTGATGTCGGCCCGGATGCCCAGGTCCTCCAGGCTGTTGCGCCGTACACTGAGGATACGGACCAGCACTTCGTCGCCCACAGAAAACCGCTCATGAGCGTCGCCGATCCAATCCCAGGCAAGGTCTCGGGCCAGAATGGAGCATTCCACGCCGAACACCTCCACACGGACGACCTTTTCCGCCACAGCGATGACCCTGGCCTGGACAATCCGGCCCTCGTAGACGCGGTACATCCCATCCGGGTCCAGATCGAAATAGAAGGTCTGGCGCTTGCGTATCATGGCCTCCCGGCGGCTGGCTACCACGCTGCGGGTCTTGGAGTCGATGCCCCGCACCACAAAGTCAATGTCGGCGCCCAGCATATTCCCCAGGATCTTGTTCTGGCGCAGCATCAGGTCAGTGTATTCCTGGCCGGAGGGGCTGCGGCCCAGATTGATCATCATTTCCTTCAGGGGGATGATGATGCGGAATCCCTTGTAGTCCACCACAGCCACCGTCTTGCGGTTGTCCAGCTGTTCAATGCCGCCCAGCTTGCCGGTGAGGATGCGGCGGGTGCGGTAGGCGTTGTGGATCTCATGCCAGATGATGTCCTCACGGTCTTCCTGCGTCTCCACATCTTCCCGGCTGCGGATGGTCAGGATCGAGGGCTCGCCGCGGCGGGGAGCGGCGGTGCGCCTGGGAGTAGAAGTGGGAGCAGGGGCTGCCTCAGCAGGCTGTTCGGCCAGAGAGGCAGAATCTTTAGCCGCAGCCACCTCACTATCATCAGACGGCACATCTTCCTCAGCGGGAGCCGTCGGCTCAAGAGGCTCTGCTTCTGCGGGAACTTCTTCCGCCGGCTCCATACTTTCGGCCGTCACGGTCTTTTTCCTGCGAGTGGCCCGTTTGGGCTTGGGCGGTTCCGGTTCCTCAGCCGCTTCAGAAACAGGCTCACCGGGGACATCGGCCGCACCATCGTCAGCGGGAACAGCAGAGGCATCTTCGCCATCATCACTGTCAGAGCCCTCTGTCAGAGCGGCGTCATCATCGCCGGGAAGGGCGTCTGCCGCCGTAGCATCGGTATCCGCCTCACCAAACATCTCGTTTTCGGTGAGTTCCGGGAGGATACTGCCATCCTCCGTGGGGGCAGCATCTTCATCCGGCTGGTCCATAGAGGCCAGCAGCTCATTCAAATCGCCGCCATCAGCGGGCGCCGCCATATCAGCCTGCGCTTCATCAGGGGGCGGAGTGTTCTCCACGGGAACCGTGGTTTCAGGAACGGAATTTTCCTGCTCCAGCAATTCTTTTTTCTTGGTTGCCATAAGTAAAAAACCTCCTTATGTTGTGAATTTAAGAAAGGATTGAGTCCTTATCTGTGGTGATGATCCCGTCCGGGGCCTCGGTGGAAGGGGCCGGAGCTGCCTGCTTGGTGCCGGCGGGTGTGCCGACTGCCTTGGGCTTCCTCTTTGCCGGCTTTTTGGGGGCGGTTCCCTGCGGCTTGGGGGCCGGGGACGGCGCGGCGGCAGGCTTCGGCTGCGCCTGTTCCTCCAATTTGCGCCATTCAGGAATGTGCGCCGAGGCTTTGCAGTCGCGGAGCTTGGACGATTCCGGGTGCTTGGAGTAGTCCATCTTCTCTACCTTCAGGGCCTTTTGGCCGCGGATAATAACCAGCGCCTGTGTAATCGGCAGACGAAGCACTTCATCCGGGGTGAGGACGGGCCGCTTGCCGACACCGGAGGTCTCCCGGTACTCCGGCGTATAATTGGAAATGCGCCAGGTGCCCAGCTGCTTGGATTTACTGGACACTGACACAGAAGCCAGACCGGTGCGCTCGGAAATGAATTCCGCCGTCAGGCTGTCTGTGCAGCCCAAAAACAGCTGCGCGTCGCAATTCCCCAGGATTTCCTGCCAGAGATTGAGCGGGTATCTGTTTTGGAGACCCGCAAGGTTTTGGAAGACGCAGCTCATGGATATGTTTCTGGATCGAATCACACTGAGACGGCGGGAGAGGTCCGGAATGGTTCCGCAGGCAGTGAGCTCTTCCCCCAGGATATGGACGGGAACCGGCAGCTTGCCGCCCTCGCAGTTCTTGTCTGCATACCGCACCAGCTTAATAAAGCAAAAGGACAGGAACAGGCTTGCCAGAAAATCAAAGGTGCTGTCCTGGTCGCTGGTAACGAGGAAGTAGGCGCACCGCTCCTGGCCGGGCAGTTCCAGGTCAATCTCATCCCGGGTGGTGATCTTCTTGATCAGCTCCGACTGGAACACCTGCAGCCGGGAGCCAAGGCCGATGATGACGCCGCTGCGCACTGTGTCGCTGGCTTGCTTGAACAGGCTGTAGGGCGCTTTGGCCGGATGGGTGGGCGGCAGAACATCAAACAGACTATCCAAATCGGATTCCCCGTTCAGCGTCAGCAGCCGGTACACCTCGCCGATATTCCGGTTTTCTTTGGCATAGCTCTGGTCCACATAGAGGACGAGGGCTTTCAGCAGGTTCATCTCACAGGAGTCCCAGAAGTGGTCGCCCTTGCCGGTGCTGTTGGTGTTCTTGATAATGACATCCACAAAAAGCTGCGCCATCAGTTCCTGCCCTTCCACTTCGGAAAGGCAGTTCCAGCTGTCTGAGTTTTCCGGCAGTACTAGATTGAAAACTTTGACACAATAGCCCTGCTCCCGCAGGTACTCGCTGGATTTTTCATAGAGTTCACTTTTCGGATCTGAAATGATCAGCGATTCCCCACGGATCACCGCCTGAAGGATGCGGTTCATACAGAACGAACGGGTCTTCATGCTTCCGCTGGAGCCGTACACGGCCAGGTTGCCATTGATACGGGGATTCTCGGGAATACAGACGGCTTTCCCATCCAGCATCCCCAGCACAATGCCCTTATGCTTGCGCAGATCCGGCACCAGATCCAGCACACCCTTCATTTCCTTGCGGCCCATCCAGCCGGAGGTGCCATAGGTGCCCTTGGCCGAATAGACAAAGTTCCGGTCTGTGTCATACTCGCCGGTATCACTGTAGCCCATCCTCATGACCATGAGCAGCAGGACCGCCAGCAGGCCAATGCAGATCAGTACCCCGTACACCCCATAGGGCGGATGGAGCACAGAGGTCAGGCAGGTAATAAAATCGGGCGACGCTGCCGCCGGAGATGTGCCGTCTCCGGGGATGCCGCCGCCCTGTTTCCATGCCGCGTAGTTGCCCAATATCTGCCCCAGAAAGCCGCCTGCGTAGAGAATCGCAAGGATGGCGAACGGTGCAGCGATCAGGCCTGCAATGAGTTTCTTCTTATCTATGGGAACAACCTCCCCTCGAATTTTGTGAAATCAATGGTTTGAAAGCGGACTCGGCTACCGCAGTAGCGGCGCAGCACATCTGCCTGGAAGTCGAAGCAGATCAGTGTGCCGGGGCGCTCCATCAGGTCGAGGGAGGTGCTGAAGCGTGTGATCCGGGGCAAGTCGCAGGAGTAGCCGAACAGCACCGGCGTTCCGTCCTGCTCCGCGGCATCCTGCTCAATGGCCTTTCCAGCGTTCCCGGCAATCAAGCCTTGGGACAGAATGCGGTTAAGCTCTGCGGTTTTCAAGGGATCACACAGTAAAGCAAGGATCACCTCCCCCTGGTGGTTATTTGTGAGAAAATAAAAATGGTCGTAGCTGCCGTCCAGCATGAAATAGTCGTGCTTGGCCCCACCGGTACTGGTGAGCATCTGGTATGCCAGTTCCATGCTGTCGCCCAGCACCAGCCCATGCACATCTTCGGCGCGGTACTGCCCGGCCAAACGCTGCTGGCACAGGACGCTCCACATCAGCGCCTTTACCCGCATCTCGGATTTGCAGCGCCATTTCATCAGGGCGGCGCCGCTGTTGTAGGTGACAAAAATGCCGGTGGGCGCAAGAAGCACCCCTGCGAACCGGGAACTTCGCACCTGCGTGGTGTCGATCCCCATTTCCTTGACTTCACGGGAACTGTAAAAGGCGGGATACTCGATGGCTTCGCCGTGATAGCCCTGCGGCGAAAAAACCTTCGGCTTTTCATCCTGAAAGAGCCCGATCCCCGCATTGTCCATCGTGACATAGGTTTCCGCGAGGCGGTGGAGCCGGAGCCGCCGGTTCACCTCGCTCTTGAGGCGGTTGGTGTCGGTGTCGCCGGTCAGGTAGGGAGAGAAACGCTCCGGCCAGCCGTCCAGCAGGGCGGCCTTGGCTTTTGCCCCCAGCCGATAGCCCCGGAGCCTGTCGCGGTAGTAGGTACGCAACAGCCCGCTCTTTTTGAGCGAGGTCACGACCGCCTCCAAATAGTAAGGGCTGGCCGGGAGACGGTTCAGCTGGCTGGTTGGGAACTCTCCAGAGATGGCGGTCAGCGATAAAAGCCGGAACGGGAGCGTATCCGGCTGTGGAAAAGTGCGGCTGCTTTTCCCAAGGGATCACCTCCTTTGTCGGTGCTGGATTTTTACCGTAATGACTGAGAACTTCGGTAAAATAAAGCTTCTCCCAAGTGGCCGCAAGCCCGAAAATCCGGGACTTTCAGCGGCTTCGCGGGATGTCGGGCCGCAAGGTGCCCAAAATGCTCAAAAATCCGAGATGGATTTCAGGCTTGATTTATGCTCTGCAAGCCACCCGGGAAAGCGGTGCTTCTCCATGACGAAAATCATCGTGCAGTCCTGCTCGCCCAGTTCGGCAGTGTTATAGGCATCGCACAACAGCCCGGTATCATCAGCCATAACAAAAGAGGACAGCAGATCTAAAATCTGCTTTTCCTCCAGATTGTCATAGTCGCGCACCCGCCTGGTGGGGAGCGCCTGGTCATACACCTGGGCGAAGCAGACAACACATTCCCGGTAGTGGGGCAAAGTGTTCTCTTTGGCGTACTGCTCCAGGGCAAAATAGAGGGGGTCCAGCAGAAACTCGGCGCTCTGCCGCTGCCTGCGCTTTGGCAGAAGGCTGGGCAGCGTCACCGCAAGCACCTCGTTCTCATAGGTGATGGTGATACCGTGCATCACACTGGCGGATTTAAGGTAATCGCCCTTGCGGATCGTCGTGCTGGAATAAATCAGATGCCGCAGCCGGCAGGCGATCCGTTCCGCCCGCAGCGCGGCATCGGTGGAAAGAGTCTCGTAGTTGTCGGGATAACGCTGGATGTCGGTGGTGTCCATCGCATACAGCGCGTTGCTCAGCCGGGAAATATCGTCAAGAATGCTCCCGATCCGGCGGGATATAAGTTTTCGGTCCAATCATGTGCCTCCTGCTTTCTTGAAATAGTGTGTCTGGCCGTTTTCCTCTACGGTGCAGAACCCGGAAATGCCGGGGCAGTCGATTTTGGCGATCTGCGCCGGTGAATCGACCAGAATAATGCGGCGGCTGCCGCCCTTATTGCCCCGCAGGGCATGGCAGACAAGCGCCTCCTGCCCGTCCTCAACGCAGGCCACTTCGTAGAGTTCGCCATCGGCAAAGAAAACGAGCTTGACAGGAAAATCAGCGGGAGCATGGTATTCGGCCCGCTGAATGAAGTCCAGCAGGACCCACACTGCCCGGACAAGCGCCCGGTCAAGTTTTGCCGGCTGGCCGGCCGGGAAATAGCCGCCGCTCTCTGCTTGAAAAATGCGGCCCTGCCTCTCCAGATGGGAGAGCAGGGCCTTGGCTGTTTCTTCTTTGCCAGGGTGAAAACAAAGAAGCTGCTGTTCACTGAGGCCAGGGTACATTGTGACTGTCCGCAGCAAGTCCGCAGCCTCATTTCCATAGATTTCAGCCCTGGTCTTCATGGTGGCTCACCTCCTTTATCAAATGGCGTCATCAAGGCGTCATTGGAACGCCTTATCAAATATTAGAACGCCGGAAAGACGCCATCCGGGTGTCAAACCGGCGTTTTTTTCATGGAAGGCGTCATATTGGCGCACATCCAGCGCAGTACATCAAAGCAAGGGATTCACCTCGGCCGTATATCATTTGAACCTACGCAGATTCCTGCTCGCGGCGCTTGCGTTCCAAAATTTCACGCAGCTCGCGGCGGTCGGTGGTAATCAGGTCCTTTTCCAGCGGGCTGGCCTTAAACTCCACCATGATGTTGTTGTTATTGGTGGAAATCAAGCCGTTGCCGCGTTCAAAGTGGGTGACCTCCATCGTTTCCGCGTCGGACAGGTGCAGGGTCTCCTGGACCCGTTCCGCCTCGTCATCCTCCAGATTGAGGATGATCTTGGTCTTGCTGTTGTTGATGATGCCTTTCCCAAAACGGCCCTCGTCCAGATTGAAAAAGTCGTTCAGGTCCTGGCTGGCGCAGACCGCTGATCCGCCATAGCCGCGGATGGTTTTGAAAATCTCCAGCACGAAATCACCAGCCAGGCGTGTGCCTGTGGCGCCGGCACCGGAAAGGAGCTGCCAGCACTCGTCAATAAAAATGGCTTTTTCCTCAGTGCGGTCGGCTTTGGCGCGGTCCCACACAAAATCGAGGGCAACAAACATCCCCACAGTCAGCAAGTCGCCGGTGAGGGAGGAAATATCCAGCACAGTGTATTTGTTGTCCAGCCGCACATTGGTCTGCTTGTTGAAGGTGCTGGCGGAGCCGTTTACCAGGCGGTTGAGAATATGGGCCATGCGGATGGTTTCCGGGGCGGCCTTCAAAATCTCATACAAGTCGCCCAGCACCGGCATTTCCCGGTAGCAGCCCGGATTGGCCGGGTCTTCCAGGGAGGCGTTGTCGTGGGTGATGCCTTTGGCATTGTAGGTGCGGATCAGGGCCTCATCCAGAAGCTGCCGTTCCTCGTGGCTCATATCGGGAATGAGCAAGCTGAAGAAAATGTGCAGCTGCTGAATCTTAGCCGCCAGTTCCGAGAGTTGGATACCGGGGCCGTCCAGCATTTCGTTGACCGACCGATCCACCTTGCGGATCTCCATAACATTGATGCAGTGCGGGCTGGCCGGGGAGATCTGGATGAACTCACCGCCCACATTGGCGCAGGCCCGGTGGAACTCATGCCCCTTCAAAGGAGCGATGATGAAAACGGGGATGTTTTTGCGCCGCATCCTGAGCGCCATCAACTGCATGGTAAAGGTTTTGCCTGCGCCGCTGGTGCCCAGGATTGCCATGTTGGCGTTCTTATAGATCGAGGAATTGAAAATATCCACGATAATCAGGGAGCTGTTATATTTGTTGACTCCCAAAAGGATGCCGTTGTCATCGCACATCTCAAACGAGGTGAAAGGATAACAGCTGGCCGCGCCGCCCGTCAGCAGGTTGCGCTTTCCGCGCTCATAAAGCCCTTTCTCCATAGAGACCAGCGGGAGGGCAGAAAGAAACGCCTGCTCTTCACGGAAGTGGCAGGCGCTGACATTCATATCCTGCGAAAGCAGGAGCTTTTTCATTTCGCTGACTTTCCACTCCAAATCCTCCACAGAGGGTGCCGTCACCGTAATCAGCAGGTTCAGGTAATAAAAATCTTCGTTGTTGGCAAGGCCCTCCTTTAAGAAATATCCGCTCCGGATGGCGCCGTCAATGTCATCAAAATCGGTGTTTGTGTCACTGGCGTCTTTGATTTTAGAGCGGTTGATACGGAGCTGCTGGCCCACCCGCTGGATGATGCGCTCTTTGGGCTGGCGGGCAAGGAACATATCCATGTCGATACCGTCACCAGCATTGACGATCAGGCTCAGCCAGCCCGCGGGCACCTGCGTTTTGTACCCGTCCGAGGGGATCAGCAGATAGGCATAGTACAATCCATCAATGCAGATATAGCGCCCGTGGGAAAAATCAATGCTTCGGGGGGCGGCAAACTCCGCTGCCGGGATATGGTCTATTTCATTCTCCCGCCCGTGCTCCATATACTGCGCCACCACCTCCTGCGCCCGCACCGACAGCGGCTTGACGGCGCTCTCGTTCCGGCACAGCAGGTTGTAGAGGACATCAACGGTAAACTCATCCTCATTTTCAGGGGCGATGACCTCATTCCCACACTGGCGCAGGTAGTTGGAGGCCGTATGGACGGCGCTCTGGAGGGACTGGATCGCTTCATCTTCCTGCTCCGACCGCCGGGTATTGGCCCAGGGCTCATACTCAAAAATCAGGAAGAACCGCCGGGTCACAGCTTCACGGGAACCGACCTGCTGCACAAAGTTCAGGTAATCCTCCTGCATCAAGCGGCACTGTTCGTTTTCCTCATGGGCCATCTCCTGACGAACCGTGTCCAGGTGGCGGTTGATGTCCGCACGGCGGGTCAGGACCTTGATTTGCAGCTTGATGGGCGAGATTTTCAAGTACGAAACGAAGGAGTAGATGATATTCCTCTGCTCTCTTGCGCTCCGCAGCATGAAATTGATGGGGACGACCTCGACCACCTTGACAAACCGATGGTCTTTGGTGTAGATAATGCCGTTCTCCACCTTCTCAATGGGCAGATAATCCGCCACCGGATTGAGGCAGGCGGGCTTCTGCTCCTTGATATGGGCGGGGCGTCTGGGCAGGCGTTCCTTTTCAGGGCGCTTCTTTGCTTTCTTTTTCGCCTTATGGGCCTTGGCAGGGCGCTCCTTTTTGGCTTTTTTCTTGGGCCGCAGCTTTTCACGGATCTCATAGCTGCGCACTTCATCAAACTCGGCCGGAAAATCTGCCTCACCAGACCGCCGACGCTTCGGGGCCTTTGGCTTTTTCTCCTTGGGAGACCGCTGTTTGAGATGCTCGCCTGCCGATTTGGAGGGCGCCGCTTTTTCCTCCGGCTGCGCACCATCACCGCCGACAACGCGGCGATTCCGCAGGTATTTCAAAAAAATGACCAGGAATTGC
>OMCH01000027.1_pt1 | contig 90808 bp, 65 predicted proteins | sample 1674341 | NCBI WGS metagenome assembly OMCH01 (sample SAMEA103958164, study PRJEB25191) | human gut metagenome | biome: human-associated habitat [ENVO:00009003]; feature: intestine environment [ENVO:2100002]; material: feces | place: Germany | collected 2013/2015
GGCACGCTGCGCTGCGCTCCGCGTACCGGGTTATGTTAGAGTGCCGTCGCTCCGCGACGATGAGTGCGGATGTCGGCGGTGATGGGGTGACGAGACCGCTCGCGCGGTCGGGATGGCGGCGATGCAGCTGAGCAGGGATGGCGAGTGTCGAGGATGAGGTCCGCAGGGCGGACCCGCTTTCAGTTAACCCCGGACAGCGTCCGGGGAGAGAGGATGAGGAGATATGCACCGCAGGGCGGCGCCGCTGTAGATGTAGAGCAGGAGTGCGTCATCGGCGGCGCTCCGCGGCGCATCTGCATCGGCTGCTGTGCCCCCGACGCTGTCGGGGGTTAACTGAAAGCGTGACCGCTCACGCGGTCGGACTCCGGCTCTGGAGTAGTGGCGTACCTCTGGCACGCCGACAGCAGGGGCGTGTCAAGTCCCGGCACGCTGCGCTGCGCTCCGCGTACCGGGTTATGGCAGAGTGCCGTCGCTCCGCGACGATGAGTGCGGATGTCGGCGGTGATGGGGGTGGCGAGACTGCTCGCGCGGTCGGACCCTGGCACTGCTGCGCGAGGCGGTGATGGGGGTGGCGAGACCGCTCCGCTACGATGCGTGCTTATCTGGTGGCGAGGGGAGGGTTGATCAGGAAAATGTGGTCGGTGGCACGTGTGAACGACGTATATAGCCATCGGTAGAAGTCGACGTTTGAGAATGCCTCCTCGGGGATGTATCCCATGTCGACAAACACGTTGCGCCACTGTCCGCCCTGCGCCTTGTGGCACGTCACGGAATAGGCGAATTTCACTTGCAACGCGTTGAAGAACGGGTCTTGCTTCAGACGTTTGTATTTCTCGCTTTTGCGCGTGATGTGGGCATAGTCGTCCATCACACGCAGGTACAGATTGTTGTTTTGCTCGCGCGACAGCGCCGGCGACTCCGCATAGAGCGCGTCGAGGATTATTTTCGCATCGATTTCCGCATTGTTGTAATCAGGAAACTCGAGCGTCACGTCGGCAAAGCGGAAGCCGTATTCCTCCGTCACCTCAGAGATGCGTTTCACCACCGCCACATCGCCGTTTGCGATGAAGTCGATACCGTCGTAGTCGGCAGCCCAGAAATAGTTGTTTTTCGCCACGAGCAGCATGTCGCCGGTGGTTATTTCCGCATCCATATACAGCACCCGTGCGCGTATTCCCTGGTTGAACATCACCGCCCTCTTGTTGCTCCTCGTGATGATTATTGTCTCAGCCGCGCCTCCCTCCTGCGCGTAGCATTCCTCGACCTTTTCCGACAGAAACTCACCGCTCACCACCTCCACGTCGTCGAAGCCGGAGATTTCAAGCGTCGGCGCCTCCAGTTTTCCCGAAGCGATAATCTGCCGTATCATCGTGGCGTTGTGCAGTATGCCCGACGAACTGCGCTGTCGCGCCACCTCGGTTAGCGAGAAGCTGTAGACCGTAAGGGCGTAGCCCTGCAGCGTGGCAGGTGCGAGAGCCGGGCTGTCGGTGTAGCCCACCGGCGGCAGCTGAGCCACGTCGCCGAGCAGAATCAGGCGGCATCCCTCGCCGCTGTAAACGTAGGTGATAAGGTCGTCGAGCAGGCATCCCGTGCCAAACACCGCCCCTTCCGACGCGTTGTTGGCAATCATCGACGCCTCGTCGACAATAAACAGCGTGTTCTTGTGGTTGTTGCGAGCAAGGCAGAAATGCGAGTCCTCGGGGTTGTAGCGCCGGCTTTGGTAGATTTTGCGGTGTATGGTGAATGCACTGTGGCGCGAGTATGCCGCAAACACCTTCGCCGCCCGTCCCGTAGGTGCCAGCAGCACAGCCTGTCGGCGCAGTGCTGGCAAAGCTGCGACAAGCGCTCCTGCGAGCGATGTTTTGCCCGTTCCGGCATATCCGTTGAGCAGAAAGACCGAGCGGTCGTCGGTGTCGGCGACAAACTTGCTCAGCGCGGCAATGATTTCCATCTGCTGGCTGTTGGGCTCGTAGGGAAGTTTGCGGAGTATCTCCGATCCGATTATGCGTTCAGTCTGGTTCATGTGTGCAAAGCTACAGAAAAGAATTTGATTTTAAAAAGACTTTGAAGAGTTTAGGGGGCTTTAAGGGCTCTAGGGACTCTAAGGACTCTAAGTGAAGAGCAAAATCAAATAAATTTGTTTTGCTCTTCACTCATCTTGCACTATCTTTGCAGTCTGAAATTAAGATAATTAGAAAATAATCATATAAATGTCGATAGATAACATCATTTCTGCGGCTACAGCCGAGGCGCTGAAGTCGCTCTATGGTTTGGAGGTGGAGGCTTCAACCATCGTGTCGCAAACAACGAAAAAAGAGTTTGAAGGCAACCTTACAATAGTGGTATTCCCGTTCTTGAAAGCGTCGCACAAAGCACCCGACGCAACAGCCAAGGAGATAGGCGATTATCTCGTTGCCAACTGCGAGGCGGTGAAGGAGTATAACGTGATAAAGGGCTTCCTTAACATCACTGTAGAGCCGAAATTCTGGCTCGGAGTGCTCGACCATATCCACGCAACAAAAGACTATGGCTTCAAGACCGCCGACGACAACAGCGAGCTGGTGATGATTGAATATTCGTCGCCAAACACCAACAAGCCGCTTCACCTCGGCCACGTGCGCAACAACCTGCTTGGCTACAGCCTGTCGCGCATCATGCAGGCCAATGGCTACAAGGTGGTGAAAACCAATATCGTGAACGACCGCGGCATCCATATCTGCAAATCGATGCTCGCATGGCAGAAGTGGGGCAACGGCGCTACTCCGGAATCGACCGGCAAGAAGGGCGACCACCTTATCGGTGATTTCTATGTGGCTTTTGACAAGCATTATAAAGCCGAAGTGAAGGCGCTCGAAGAGAAAGGCATGACCAAGGAAGAGGCCGAGGCAGCGTCGCCATTGATGCAGGAGGCTCGCGAGATGCTCCGCCGCTGGGAAGCCGGCGACGAGGAGGTGCGTTCGCTGTGGCGCACGATGAACTCATGGGTGTATGCCGGATTTGACGAGACCTACAAGCGTCTGGGCGTAGACTTCGACAAAATCTACTATGAAAGCCAGACATATCTCGAGGGTAAGGAGAAGGTGCTTGAAGGCTTGGAGAAAGGCATCATGTACCGCAAGGAAGACAACTCCGTGTGGGCAGACCTTACCGCCGACGGACTCGACCACAAACTGCTGCTCCGCAGCGACGGCACATCAGTGTATATGACCCAGGACATCGGTACCGCCAAGCTGCGCTACCAGGACTATCCTATAGACAAGATGATCTACGTGGTGGGCAACGAGCAGAACTACCACTTCCAGGTGCTCTCACTGCTGCTCGACAAGCTCGGCTTCAAATGGGGCAAGGACCTTGTGCACTTCTCATACGGAATGGTAGAGCTGCCAGAAGGCAAGATGAAGTCGCGCGAAGGCACCGTAGTCGACGCCGACGACCTGATGGACGCCATGGTGCAGAACGCCAAAGAGATGTCGGCAGAGATGGGCAAACTGCAGGACCTTCCACAGGAAGAGGCCGACAAGATTTCGGCAATCATCGGACTCGGCGCGTTGAAATATTTCATTCTTAAAGTCGACCCTCGCAAGAACATGACGTTCAACCCGAAAGAATCAATCGACTTCAACGGCAACACCGGACCGTTTGTGCAGTACACCTACGCCCGCATCCAGTCGGTGCTCCGCAAGGCAGCCGACAAGCAGGTCAGCGAAACGTTTGACGCATCGGCAGTTGCTCTCAACGACAAAGAGATATCGCTCATCCAGCGTCTCGCCGACTTCCCGGCAATCGTAGCCGAGGCAGGGCGCACCTACAGCCCGGCGTTGGTTGCCAACTACGTCTACGAACTTGTGAAAGAATACAACCAGTTCTACCACGACTATAAAATCCTCGGCGAGGAAAACGCCGACCTGCGCGGCTTCCGCCTGACATTGTCGCGCACCGTAGGCGACATCATCCGCCAAGGCTTCTGGATGCTCGGCATCGAAGTGCCGGAACGCATGTAAAAGTGGTTGATTATGGATAATTAACAATGTCGGTGAACCTAATGCTGAAAAATAGCGTTATCTTCACCGACAACTTTTTAAAAAACAGAAAATATGGAAAATTACAATCAGCAATACGGTTATGGGGCACAGCCAACCATAACGTTGACCCACAGCGTGTCGAAAGTGATGCGCAGCGTCTATATGCGAATGTTTCTCGGTCTGCTCGTCACCGCCGGCGTGGCAATCTATGTGGCGGCAAGTCCGGCGATAATGAGCGCCATCTTCTCAAGCCGTCTTACATTCTGGGGCTTGATCATCGCCGAATTTGCCTGCGTGATAGCAATCACGGGAGCCATCAACAAGCTTAGCACATTTGCCGCCACCTCGTTGTTCTTCCTTTACGCCGTGCTCAACGGCGTGGTGTTCTCGTCGATATTCTGGGCTTTTGAACTCGGGTCGATAGCCTACACCTTTGCCATAACGGCAGGCGTGTTTGGCGCGATGAGCATCTACGGCTATCTGACTAGCAACGACCTTACAAAAATGGGTTCGTTCCTGTTTATGGCGCTTATCGGCTTGATTATCACGACGATTGTCAACATCTTCGTGGGCAGCAGCACCCTTGAATGGCTGATTTCGTTTGCCGGTGTGGCAATCTTCATCGGTCTCACCGCATGGGACACCCAGAAAATCAAACAAATGGTGCAGTACAGCGACTCGTCGCAAGTGGGCAAAATCGCTACAATCGGCGCGTTGACGCTATATCTTGACTTCATCAACCTGTTCCTATACATGCTCCGTTTCTTCGGCAACAGCAGAAACTAAGCCACAGACATACAAAAACACAAACGCCCTCCGCAGGAATTGTCCCGCCGGAGGGCGTTTGCTTTGGAGGCATGCGGCGGATTGCCTCTTCGTTTTTTGCTTTTGCGCAAAAGCAATTATCGGGATAAAGATTGGTGGTTTTGGCAGAAAATTGGCTAACTTTGAGAGCTGAAAAAAGAAAATAGACCTAACACGTTACGACAATGAATAAAATTGTAGAGAAAAAGCATTTCTCGGAAAAGGTGGTGCAGCTTGTGGTAGAGGCGCCGCTGATAGCACGCTCGCGCCGTGCCGGGCATTTCGTTATTGTCCGTGCCGACGAGCATGGCGAGCGCATCCCGTTGACCATCGCCGACTCCGACACCACTGCAGGGACAATAACCCTTGTGGTGCAGGCTGTAGGCAAGTCGACAAAAAAAATCTGCGACAAGGCAGTAGGCGACAGTCTCCACGATGTGGTAGGCCCGTTGGGACAAGCCACCAAGATAGAAAAGGTGGGTACCGTGGTGTGTTGCGGTGGCGGAGTAGGCGTAGCGCCGTTGTTGCCCATCATCCGCGCCATGAAGCAAGCCGGCAACCGCGTGGTCAGCGTGCTCGCCGGACGCACCAAGGATTTGATTATACTTGAGGACGAGGTGCGTCGCTCAAGCGACGAAGTGGTGATAATGACCGACGACGGCTCCTACGGGCAGAAAGGACTGGTGACAGAAGGCGTGGAGCAAGTGATCAACCGCGAGAAGGTGGACCAGGTAGTGACCATCGGTCCGGCAGTGATGATGAAGTTTGTCGCACTGCTTACAAAAAAATACGACATCCCTACCGTCTGCTCGCTCAACACCATCATGGTCGACGGCACAGGCATGTGTGGTGCCTGTCGGGTTACCGTAGGCGGCCGTACGCGCTTCGTCTGCATCGACGGGCCGGAATTTGACGCGCATCAGGTGGATTTCGACCAGATGATGATGCGCCTTCATGCTTACGACAACGAAAACAAGAACTGACATGGAAGAGACAAAAGATATGCGCATGGCAGAATGGCGCGAGGCACTGCGCAAGGCAAAGACAGCTAAGGAACGCACCTCGACACCGCGTGTGAAGATGCCCGAGCTTGCGGCAGACTACCGCGTGACGTGCAATGAGGAAGTGAATCAAGGGTTGACGATTGAGATGGCTATGGCAGAAGCCTCGCGGTGTCTTGACTGCGCCAACCCGCAATGCGTCACAGGCTGCCCTGTGGGCATCGACATTCCCGGATTTATCAAAAACGTGGAGCGCGGCGAGTTTGCCAAGGCAGCCCGTGTGATAAAAAAGACCAGCGCGCTTCCGGCAGTTTGCGGACGCGTCTGCCCCCAGGAAAAGCAGTGTGAGAGCCGTTGCATACACACCAAGATGAAACACGAAGCCGTGGCGATAGGCTATCTGGAACGCTTCGTAGCCGACTGGGCGCGCAGCCACGGTTCGGCCGACGAGGAAAAACCCGCCGCAAACGGCATCAAGGTGGCAGTTGTGGGCAGCGGACCCGCCGGACTCGCCTTTGCCGGCGACATGGCGAAGCGCGGCTACAGCGTCACGGTCTACGAGGCGCTGCATGAGATTGGCGGAGTGCTGAAATACGGCATCCCCGAGTTCCGCCTGCCGAATGCCATCGTCGACACCGAAATCGACGGTCTGCGCCGTCTGGGCGTGGAGTTCGAGTCCAACTGCATTGTCGGCAAGACATTAAGCTACGACGACCTCCACGCCATGGGCTTCAAAGGCATCTTCGTGGCATCGGGAGCCGGACTGCCAAGGTTTATGAACATTCCCGGCGAGAATCTCAACGGAGTGATGTCGAGCAATGAATTCCTGACGCGGGTCAATCTGATGGGAGCCGCCCGTCAGGATGAAGACACCCCCGTGCTTCACGGCCACAATGTGGCAGTGATTGGCGGCGGCAATACGGCGATGGATTCCGTGCGCACAGCGCGTCGCATGGGCGCAGAAAACGTGATGCTCGTCTACCGCCGTTCGGAAGACGAGATGCCGGCGCGCCGCGAGGAAGTGAAACACGCCAAGGAAGAAGGCGTGCGTTTCCTCACGCTCCACAACCCATTGGAATATGAGGGCGACGAGAAAGGCAATGTGCGCCTGATGCGCCTGCAGCGGATGGAACTCGGCGAACCCGACGAGTCGGGACGCCGCTCTCCGGTGGCTGTTGATGGCGCAGTGGAGGATGTGCCCGTCGATTTGGTGATTGTCAGCGTAGGCGTGTCGCCAAACCCGTTGATTCCGAATGCGATTCCAGAACTTGAGGTGAGCCGCAGAGGCACCATCGTGGTCGACGAGTCGACAATGCGCTCATCGCTGCCCGACATCTATGCCGGAGGCGACATTGTGCGCGGCGGAGCGACCGTGATTCTCGCGATGGGCGACGGACGCCGCGCCGCGGCAGAGATGGACAAAAGCTTGCAGAACCAATAATACCAAAAAAATATGGACAACTTCAAGATTACGGCTATAGGATTGATGTCGGGCACATCGCTTGACGGTCTCGACGTGTGCTGCGCCACATTTTCCAAAACCGACGGCCGATGGCGTTTCGCAATCGATGTGGCACGCGGCTATGACTATCCCGACGATTTGAAATACCGTCTTGGCACGGGAGCGCAACAGATGTCGGCACACGACTTTGTGGCGTTCCACAGCGAATACGGCAAGTTTCTTGGCGAGCGTGTCGCCGACTTTATGAAGGAATACGGCATACGTCCCGACATCGTGGCGTCGCATGGACACACCATCTTTCATGAGCCCGGCAAGCGCATAATGTTTCAGATAGGCGACGGCGCAGCGATTGCAGCCGAGGCGCGTGTGCCTGTGGTCAGCGATTTCCGTCGTCTTGACATAATGCTCGGCGGACAGGGAGCCCCGCTTGTGCCGATTGGCGACCGTCTGCTTTTTGCCGACTATGATTTCTGTCTGAACATAGGAGGATTCTCCAACATATCGTATGAGTGCGACGGAGAGCGGCAGGCGTTTGACATCAGTCCGGTCAACTATGTGCTCAACCACTACTGCCGTCAGCGTGGCCTGGAGTTTGACCGCGACGGACTGATTGCCCGCAGCGGCACAGTCGATGCCGAATTGCTCGCCAGTCTCGACGCATTGCCATTCTACTCGCAGACAGGCGCGAAGTCGCTTGGCCGCGAATGGGTGGAGAAAGAGATATTTCCGATGATTGACAGCCGCGGGCTTGAATTTGCCGACCTGCTCTCCACCTTCACCGAGCATGCCGCCCGTCAGGTGGCACGCGTAGTGCGCAGGGTAGGCAAGCCGCATCCCACAATGCTTATAACCGGCGGCGGCGCGCTCAACATCTATCTTGTGGAGCGCATCCGCGAGCTGGCAGGTTGCGAAGTCAAGATACCTCCACGCCAGATAATTGAATTCAAGGAGGCGTTGATTTTCGCGTTTCTCGGCGCGCTTTATATGGCCGGCGAGGCAAGCTGCCTGTCGTCGGTCACCGGGGCGGCATGCGACAACATCGGAGGAATGCTGTTTAAAATTTAAAGACATCTGTCAACGAAAAAGACTTAACGCAGCGGATCCGCTGCGTTAAGTCTTTTTAACAGTGGCGGCGGTTGCCACACACCATTGCCTTCTGGCAAACTATGTGGTTCTATTTTGGATATAAATCAAAGATTTTTCAGTAAAAAACCTTAAATGGTGGCAAATTGCCACCGCCGTGACTTTTGTTGTTCAGGCAGTTGGCGGTTGCGGTTGCTATTTGCCAAAAAATATGTGTAATTTTGTCGTTGGAAAGATTCGTTTTAGAAAAAAATAGCTTCAATGGCAAAACCTAATATCCTTATAATATATACCGGAGGAACAATCGGCATGATTGAAAACCCGGTGACGAAGTCGCTGCAACCGTTCGACTTCACGCACCTTATCGACAATGTGCCCAAAATCAAGAAGCTCAATTATTCCATCAACAATATCCAGTTTCACCCACCGATCGACTCGTCAAACATGAATCCGTCGCACTGGGTTGAAATCGCACAGAGCATCGAGGAGAACTATGCCAGCTACGACGGCTTTGTGGTGCTTCACGGCACCGACACGATGGCATACACCGCCTCCGCGTTGAGTTTTATGCTCGAGAACCTGCACAAGCCCGTCATCATCACCGGCTCCCAGCTTCCAATCGGCGAAGTGCGTACCGACGGAGAAGAAAACCTCATCACAGCACTTCAGATAGCCGCCGCCCGCGACAAGAACGGCGACCCGATGGTGCAGGAAGTGGCGATATTGTTTGAAGACTATCTGTGGCGCGGCAACCGCAGCACAAAGATGAGCGCCGACCATTTCAACGCCTTCAAGAGCAACAATTATCCCGACCTTGCCCGCATAGGCCTCGGCATTCATTTCCATGAAGAAGCATTGTGGCGCCAACGCTCGCAGCGACCGCTTAAAGTGCAGACCGCAATGGACCGCAACGTGATGTTTGTCGACCTGTTTCCAGGCATCACCGAGAGCACACTCCGCTATCTTCTCAACGCCCCCGACGTGAAAGGCATCGTGCTCAAGACCTATGGCGCCGGCAACGCCCCGACCGACAAATGGTTTGTCGACCTGATGCGCGACGCCGTAAAGCGCGGCGTTGTGATAGTCAATGTTTCGCAATGCGTCAACGGCGGAGTCCACAGCGAGCGCTATATGACAGGCAACACGCTGCAGTCGACCGGTGTGGTCAGCGGATACGACATAACATCAGAGGCAGCCATCACCAAGCTGATGTATCTATTCGGCATGGGGCTTCGGTCAGAACAGGTGAAGAAATATCTCAATTGCTCGCTGTGTGGAGAGATAACAATTTAAGCCTTTGAACAGAAGCATTTTATATTTGAAACAGGGATAATAATGCTTAAAGAATTTTAAATGCGGAAAATTTTCGCTAATAGCATTGCCGTGTAAAAAAAATATAGTAATTTTGCAGCGGTTTTCAAAAGAGAAAAACATTAGTAAATATTCACTATTATAAATCAAACAACAATGAGCAATCTTGATTTGACAAAGTACGGCATTACTGGCGCTACAGTAATCGCACACAACCCATCTTACGAGCAATTGTTTGAAGAAGAGACAAAAGCAGGTCTCGAAGGTTATGAAGTAGGTCAGCAGACAGAACTCGGTGCAGTCAACGTGATGACAGGTATCTACACCGGTCGTTCGCCTAAAGACAAATACATCGTAAAGGATGCCAATTCAAAGGACACTGTATGGTGGACTTCTGAAGAATATAAGAACGACAACCACCCAATGTCGGAAGACGTATGGAACAAGGTTAAGACTATCGCCAAGAGCGAGCTTTGCAACAAGAACCTCTATGTTGTAGACGGATTCTGCGGCGCAAACAAGGACACTCGTATGGCAGTTCGTTTCATCGTTGAGGTTGCATGGCAGGCTCACTTCGTTACAAACATGTTCATCCGTCCAACAGAAGAAGAGTTGAAGAACTTCGAGCCAGATTTCGTTGTTTACAACGCATCAAAGGCAAAAGTTGAGAACTATAAAGAACTCGGACTCAACTCTGAGACTTGCGTAGCCTTCAACGTAACATCAAAAGAGCAGGTAATCATCAACACTTGGTATGGTGGTGAGATGAAGAAAGGTATGTTCTCAATGATGAACTACTTCCTGCCATTGAAGGGCATCGCATCAATGCACTGCTCTGCAAACTGCGACATGAACGGAGAGAACACAGCAATCTTCTTCGGTCTTTCAGGAACAGGTAAGACAACCTTGTCAACAGATCCTAAGCGTAAACTTATCGGTGACGACGAGCACGGATGGGACGACAACGGCGTGTTCAACTTCGAAGGCGGCTGCTATGCAAAGGTTATCAACCTCGACAAAGAGTCAGAGCCAGATATCTACAACGCCATCAAGCGCAACGCACTTCTTGAGAACGTAACAGTTGATGCAAACGGCAAGATTGATTTCGCAGACAAGAGCGTAACAGAAAACACTCGTGTTTCTTACCCAATCTTCCACATCAACAACATCCAGCCGGGTTCTTCTGCACCAGCAGCAAAGCAGGTAATCTTCCTGTCGGCAGACGCATTCGGTGTATTGCCTCCAGTATCTATCCTTACTCCAGAGCAGACTAAGTACTACTTCCTCTCTGGCTTTACAGCTAAGTTGGCAGGTACAGAGCGCGGTATCACAGAGCCTACTCCAACATTCTCTGCATGCTTCGGTCAGGCATTCTTGGAATTGCACCCAACAAAATATGCAGAAGAGTTGGTTAAGAAGATGGAGAAGAACAACGCTAAGGCTTACCTCGTAAACACTGGTTGGAACGGAACAGGCAAGCGTATCTCTATCCGCGACACTCGTGGTATTATCGACGCTATCTTGAGCGGCGACATCGACAAGGCTCCTACAAAACAGATCCCGATGTTCGACTTCAAGGTTCCGACTGTATTGCCAGGTGTAGCAACTGAAATCCTTGACCCACGCGACACTTACGCTGATGCAGCTCAGTGGGAAGAGAAAGCTAAGGATTTGGCTGCCCGCTTCATCAAGAACTTCAAGAAATATGAGAACAACGAGGCAGGTAAGGCTCTTGTAGCTGCCGGTCCGAAGTTGTAATCAGAACTTAAAGATTCAAATATCGGAGAGCGCGTCCAATTGAGGGCGCGCTCTCTTTGCTTTTTGTGGATGGTCTGATGCAATAAAACGCGATGGTGTGCGTTTAAACATTAGAATAAAAGTATGCTTTTCTATGAGACTCAATTTTACTAAGATATTTATTGCAGCCGCAATCGTATTGGCTGCCACAGTGACATCGTGTAAGGCTCCGCAGTCGTTGGCATATTTCGAGAATGCCGACAGCTTGAAGACAGTCGGAACAACAGCACTCGACTATGCCGTTAAAATCCGTCCGGCTGACGAGCTGATAATCACGGTCAACTCCATTGTGCCGGAGGCAACGGCCGCCTACAATCTTCCGCTCGTCAATCCGTCGCTTGAGGGAGAGGTGGGTGTGTCGTCGACACCGCAGAACCAGACCTATATTGTCAATACTGACGGGGAAATAACAATGCCCGCTATCGGCAAAATCCATGCAGCCGGAATGACTACCAAAGGCTTGTGCGAATATCTGACGGAAAAGATTTCGAAGGAGGTCGACAGCCCTGTTGTCCGCGTCCAGCTTGCAAACTTCCGCGTCAACGTGCTTGGTGAGGTGAAACGTCCGGGAGCAATCGAAGCCAAAAGCGAGCGGTTCACCATTTTTGACGCGCTTGCCGCTGCCGAGGACATGACAGAATACGGCGAACGCACAAACGTGATGGTGATACGCGAGGAAAACGGACAACGCGCCTACCACCGCGTGAATCTTAAAGATGCGAAAATCGTAGACTCGCCATATTACTATCTTCAGCAGAACGACGTGGTCTATGTGCAGCCTAACAAAATCAAGGCAGGCAATGCGAAATACAGCCAGAACAACGCATTCAAGGTGACAGTGGTTTCCACTGTTGTCAGCGCAGTGTCGGTTATCGCGTCACTTGTAATTGCATTGGCAGTCAAATAACAGCGAAAATGCTCAATATCCACCGGGCATATTTCTACGTGTTCTTCGTCAGCGTGCTGGGCTTGTTTTTGGCTCCGCATTTATTGTCGTTTCTTGACGAATTGTGTCTGTTGGCATTTGCAGTGCTCGCTGTCGTCGACATGACGTTCAACCGCTGCTTCGGCAAGTATAAGTTGATGTTTGTGCTGCTTGGCGTGATGGCGTTGTATTTGGCATATTCTCTTGTCGCGTCACCATACAATATACCGAAGGCGCAGATTAACGACTTTATTGCTCAGTGCAAGCCGCTGATAGCTTTTTCAGTAAGTTATGCCATTGCGCCGCAGTTCACCGCCAACGAGAAGTGGGTGTTGAAAAAGGTGTGTATTTTCTTGGCGTTTATGGCATTTTTCGTCATCGCCGCCGACATCTACGATGTGACTATCTCCCATATCTACTATGGCGGTCTGACTTGTGTGGGCTGTGCTATGGTTTATTTGCTGATGTCGTATGACAACGACAACCCACGGGCATATACACGGTCGGATCTTATATGGACCTGCGTAATCCTGTTGCTCGGACTGATATGCACCCGCTCGAAATATTATGGGTTTGTGGTGTTGGCATTCTATATGCTGTTTGTTTATCGTCCCGGCACGGTCAATTTCAAAAGTGTGCGCAACGTTGTCGTAGCCACACTCGCATTCGTGCTTGTGGTGCTTGTGGCTTGGAAAAAAATTGAATACTATTTTATAACCGGAAATTCCGACACGTTCGACCCCGACGTGATGGAGACCTACGCCCGGCCCGTGCTGTTCGGCGGAATGGTGCTTGTGCTTGCCGACCACCTGCTGTTGGGCAGCGGTTTGGCTACATACGCCACCTACTCGTCAGGGCCTGATGTCAGTTACTCGGATTTGTACTATGACTATGGCATAAACCTGCTTTGGGGGTTGTCGCCCACTTATGGTGACTTTATCGCAGACACTTTCTATCCCGAGCTTGCGCAGTTCGGGTTGTTGGGAATATTCTTCTTTGGCTATTTCTGCTGGTGGATATGGCGGAAATACCGCATCGTGATGCGCACTCATCATTATCAGCTGTTTGGAATTGGAGTGATGTCATTTGCGTTCCTTGCCATTGACGGTACTGCTGGCTGCGCGGTGCTTCAAGCATCAGGGTCGCTTCTGATGGCAGTGATGGGAATTGTCGCCGCGCAAGCCAAAGCGGTGAACAAAGAAGAGGCGAGAGCGTTGCTGGCGCGTCCGGTGACAGAGTTTTATGATAATAAAAAAGAAAAAATAGAATATGGCTACAAGTTCTGACAAGGTGGATTTCAACCGTTTGCGCTATGAAATCCGTAAGCATTGGTGGTGGTTTATCGCCTCGTTTGCAGCGATGATGGCAATCGCCGCAGTCTATATGCTTAAAAACAATCCTGAATTCAAATTCCACGCCGACATTATGATCGAACAGGAAGAAGGCGGCGGAATGGGCGGCGGAATGATGCAGATGATGAAGCAGTTCTCGATGGGCTCGTTCGGCGGCGGTTCGGTCGATGATGAGATGGCGGTTCTGCAGTCGCGCAGCCTGCTCTGCGAGGCAATCAACAAGTTGGGATTGCAGTATGACTACAAGGGTGTTGACGGAATGCGCAAGCTGTCGCTCTACCGCAAGTCGCCCGTTGAATTGTCAACGAATGTTGACCTCGACACGCTTCAAAGTGGGGCGACATTCAAGATTAATCTGCGTTCTGACGGCAAGATTGACGTCAAGGTGAAAGGCAAATGGTTCTCCACGCTGTTCAAACAAGACGGCATGACATTGCCGGCAACGGTGAAACTTCCCGACGGAGCGTTCACCATCCGCCGCACGGCATTTTATAAAGCCGGGGAGGAGCGCAAGCTTACAGTGGAAGTGAACGGCACCGCACAAACATATGACGACTATTCCAAGATATACTACGCCGACGTGCCGTCGCTGAAATCCAACGGCATCACGCTATTCTATCAGGACGAGGACAAGCAGCGCGGCAAGGATTTGCTCAACATGGTTGTGGAGCTTTACAACATCCGTCGTCTGCGCGAGGAGCAGACAAAGGCTTCACGGGAGATAGCCTTTATCGACGACCGTCTTGCGTCCTTGACAAATCAATTGTCTGAGTCGGAGAAGCAGCTTGAGGAGTTCAAGACCGCCAACGATGTTACCGACATCGCCGCCGAGGCTAAAGTTCTGCTCGAGCAGACATCGAAAAACAAGGCTTCGATTGTGGGCTTGCAGACACAATTGTCGATATTCGACATGATTTGCGAGTTTCTCGATGACCCGAAGAATAAGTATTCCATGATTCCTGTTACCAGCGGACAGGACTACGAAAGTGCCGCAAAATCAATTGAGTCCTATAATCAGTTGATTCTTGAACGCACCAAACTTGACATGGCAGCCAAGCACGACAACAAGGCTCTGCAGGCTCTCAACAAGCAGATTGACGGTATGCGCGGAGGTGTGATAGAAACGATGCGCAAGGCGCGTGAAAGTGCTGAGATTGCCTACAACGACTTCGTTCGAGAAGATGGCAAATATGCGTCGAGGTTGAAACAGTTGCCGTCGCACGAGCGTCGTTATGTCGATCTCTACCGGGATACTGAAATAAAGAATAATCTTTACATCTTCCTGCTTGAGCAGCGCGAGTCGAATGCGTTGAAATTTGGAGTGCAGGAGATAGGCCGCATTATTGACCCCGCTTATCATGAAGTTAAAAAGGCTTGGCCTAAGGGCTCAATTGTGTTTGGCGCGGCTTTGGTTCTGGCAATCATAATTCCGTTGCTGATTCTCATGCTGCGCGCCATCCGCACAAAACGGATAATGATTCGTCAGGATTTGGAGAAATTGACCGATTTTGAGATTGTAGGAGAAGTGGCAGACAATGAGCCGGCAGGGATGCGCCGAGTGCGCGACCGTCTGATTGCTTCCGAAGGAGTAGGCGTGGTAGCCATAGCCTGTGTCAAGTCGGAGTCGGGAACAGCCGGCATTGCCGCCGATCTCGCCACCTCGTTCGGTAATGCTTTGAGAAAGGCGGTAGTGGTTGATTTATGCGGAAATTCAAGCGCGGCAGCCACTCTTGATGACTATCTCGTTGGAAAAGCGACGATTGACAGTGTTGTCGGCGGAAACGCAGACGGATTTGATGTAATTGCGTCCAGAGGCGACCAATCAATCGATTTGATTGCTTCGGAACAGTTTGCTGTGCTTGTCGACAGCCTGCGCAAGAATTATGATTATGTAATCCTTGCCGGCGACGCATTTGGCGACTATAGCGCGTTCAGCGTTGTAGCCACAATGGCAGACCGCATGCTTGGCTATGTTGAGGCTGGTGAGCTTAGAGAAAACTTTACTGAATTTGACAATGAGTTGAAGGCACTTTCGTTGCCGAGTGGATATATCTTTCAAAAATAGTTATGAGAGTACTGATTGTAAATAAGTTCTATTATCCGCGCGGCGGCGACTGCGTGTGCGCGATGTCGCTTGAGCGACTGCTGCGCGAGCGGGGACATCAGACGGCGGTCTTTGCAATGGACTATCCTGACAATATAGCAACCGATTTCAATCAATATTATGCTCCGGAGGTGTCATTCTCCGGAGGAATTGGCGGCAAACTGGCGGCGGCAAGGCGCATATTCGGCGGTGCTGGTGTTAAGGCGGCATTTGCCAGGCTTCTCAGCGATTTCAAGCCAGACGTGGTGCACTTCAACAACATCCACTCCTATCTGTCGCCTGTAATCGTGGAAATGGCTAAGAAATTCGGAGCCAGGACAGTGTGGACGATGCACGATTACAAACTTGTATGTCCGTCATACAGCTGCCTGAACGATGGCAAGGTGTGCGAGCAATGTATAGAAGGCAGCAAACGTGGAGTCTATTCCAACCGTTGTATGAAAGGCAGCCGTGCGGCGAGCCTGCTGGCATGGCTTGAGGCGGAAAAATGGAATACGAAGCGCTTGCAGCGCGCCACGGACACGTTTGTCTGTCCAAGCGAGTTTATGGCAGCGAAAATGAAGCAGGGGGGCTTTGATGAGAAAAAAATCAAGGTGGTCTGCAACTTTGTCGATCCAGAGAAAGTGAAAGACATCAAAGTGAACACCGAGCGTAAGGACTATTATGCGTATGTGGGACGGCTGTCGGCAGAAAAAGGAGTGGAGACGCTGCTTAAGGCCGCCGTGCAGTTTCAGATACCATTGAAGATAGCCGGCGGCGGGCCGCTTGCCGAAGATTTGAAATCGCGCTACGGACGATGTGACAACATAGAATTTCTTGGGCATCAGAACGCAGCGCAGGTTAAAGAATTGCTGGGAAACGCACGCTTCTCGGTTATGCCGTCGGAATGCTACGAAAACAATCCGTTGAGCGTTATCGAATCGTTGTGTCTGGGCACACCGGTGGTGGGCGCGCGCATCGGTGGAATCCCCGAACTGATACAACCCGGCAGCGGAATGCTTTTCCGCAGCGGCAGTGTCGATTCGCTTGCCAACAACATTGCCGCGGCATGGGAGTCGCCGTTCGACCATGCGGCAATCTCAGCGCAGTCGCTGCCACGCTTCAGTGCCGAGCGCTATCTTGACAGCGTGCTGGAGATATATCAAGGTTAGAAGACCTGTTGGCCGGATTTACGCAGCAGGCAGCCTGTCAGAGGCAGCCTGCTGTCGTTTTATGCCGAAAATGAATTGGGTTAATTTATATTTTGCGAGGATATAGCGGTAAAGGACCATAGGTCCGGCAACGCCTGCTGATATGACAAGCACTGCGCCGACGGCAAAAAACGGGTCGTCAAGCAGAATGGGCGCGAATTTTTGTAAGGCAGCCTTTGCAGCGCCCTCGAATGTGGTGTGGAACAAATAGATTATATAGCTTGTCGCCGATATTGTCAGCAAACCATTGATTTTTTTTGCTCCTCTTGAAATGATGTCGGACAAATAAATTATTGTTGCAATCCCGACAAAAGGGATGACTGAATGACATGCGTCAAATCTTATATAAAAGTATTCAAGCGCGGCAAATGACAGGCATACAGCCCAAAACGGAATTTTTACGGATGTTGCAATCTTGCTCCAGTCGCAACAAACAGCACCAAGCATAAAAAACACCAACATGCTCTGGAATTGTTTGAAACAAAACACTTCCGGCAGAAACGGAGGAATGCAGTACAGAAGCAATGCCGCACCAAGGAGCAATAATCTTTTTTGTTTCGTCGCAAACAGCGGCGCGATGACAAACATCCACCACAAAGCCCAGATAAACCATAAGAAATATCCCGCTTCAGGAAAATACAGCATTTTTATATATGCATAGGCAGTTACTGGATTCTCAACAAACGCATGCTTTTCTGTCAGCATCTTGATTGAGATGACAATCACAGAAACAACGACATACGGGAGCATCAAACGCTTCAGCTTCTTGACCAAAAACTTCGAGTATGACTCTCCTTCCTTTTTTGTCGCCATATAGATGAAGCCGCTGGCAAACATGAACAACGGCATGTGGAAAGAATAAATGAGTTTGTTCAAACATTCATACCAGACCGGAGAGTTCTCGGGAAAGTAATGGCCTACAACCACCAGGACGATGCATAAGGCTTTTGCTATGTCGAATAGAACGATTCTTTGCATATTGATGAAAATAAAAAATAACGTTGTGCAAAGGTAGTGAATTATCATCTAAACCTAAATTAGTTTGTTTGGGAAATAATAATTACCTTCGCAATTCGTTATGTGATATAGTGGACACTAAAAGGCGCGTATAGATATGGCAAAAATATGGTACAAGGCAGTTTAATTACTACATTCCGTTGTAACGCAAAATGCAATACCGCAGCGGCAGCGTTGACTCGCTTGCCAACAACATTGCCGCGGCATGGAAGTCGCCGTTCGACTATGCGGCAATCTCAGCGCAGTCGCTGCCACGCTTCAGTGCCGAGCGCTACTTGAAGGAGGTTGTGGAGATTTACAACCAGGATTAATATAATAAATCAATGCTCAATTATATTTTAACGGCCATCGCGCCAATATTAGGTTGCGGCAACTTCTTCGCTAAAAGCAAGATTGAAGGAGGCCACTTCTTTTCGAAGGAATATACGACAATGCTGAAAGGAGTATGCTGCCTTTTGGTTGTCTATGTTCATTTCGTTGGAAGTCATACCAATGTGCTTCAAGATGCCATAGGAAGTTTTGCCTATATCGCTGTGACATTATTTTTTATGACATCGGCATATGGCATGATGCTTAATGCCGAGAGGAAGAATGATTACCTTAAAACTTTTTGGCGGAATAGACTGTTGGCACTACTTGTTCCTTGGGCCTGTGTCAACATAGTTGCTTTCTTACTCAATATTGTAAAAAACGATTTTGGATGGAGTGTCCTATACTTCATCAATCAATATGTCGTAGTCCTACTGCAGTTTTGCGTTTGGTTTTATATAGTGGAATTCAGCATGCGGAGATGGTTTCCAAAACGCAAGTTGCTTGGCGACGTAATATTAATATCTGGAGTTGTCATTTCAAGCCTGTATTTTTACTTTAACAAATATCATGATTCAAGCGCTGCTCTTGGTTGGTGTTTTGAAAGGATGGGTTTGGTTTGGGGCATACTATTATATCGATATTTCGAACCGTTTGTTGAATGGATGGACAAACATCGCATGATGAAAGCAATCGTGCTTTGTCTCATTTCTGCAATTTTAGGTGTTACATACTTAAAATACAAGGTCGTATGGTTTTGGGGTGAATATCTGCTTAAAGTCATATTGGGAATTGCTATTATCCTATTCCTTTTCACTGCCACATCAAACAGAAAGATAGGCAATCCTTTTGGTGTATGGTTAGGGAGCATTTCATTTGAAATATATCTGAGTCACGAAATCGTGATGGGACTCCTTGCATTTTTAATTCATGACATGCAATCTGGGGTGTTTATATTATCTACGGTGATATTGACAATGCTGCTTAGCTGGGGAATTCACTCTGTGGATAAAGCTATAGTTCGCAACACGGCTCTTTCATTTAAAAATGCTTTGAATTTTCAATATCCATGAGTATTAGTCGGTTAGAAGCAACTCTCAATAACACCCAACAAATCTGTTTTTATATATTCCACAGATTAGGCTTGGGTAAATGCTACTTATTCAAGCAGTTGCTAAACAACACCAAGTTAAATGAAAGAGCCGTGAGTTCGCAAATTTAGATGTTGAAATTAGCCAACTAAAAAAATAATAATTACCTTTGCAATTCGTTATACAATATAATGGATACATAAAGGCGCGTATAGATATGGCAAAAAATATAGTACAAGGCAGTTTAATTACTACATTCCGTTGTAATGCAAAATGCAACATGTGCAACATCTGGAAACATCAAACCAAGCCTGAAGAAGAGATTGATGCTTCCTATTATGAGAAATTACCTGCTGGACTCCGTATAAATATCACTGGTGGAGAATGCACTATCCGCAAGGATATAGATAAAATTTTCGAGATACTTTATCCTAAATCATCGTTGCTTGAGTTAAGCACAAATGGCTATAATACAGAAACAATAGTCGCTCTTGCCAATAAATATCCCAACATTCTGATTCGTGTCAGTGTGGAGGGTCTGCCTGCGTTGAATGACAAAAAACGAGGCACGCTCAACGGCTTTGACCACGCTTTGCGCACGATGCTTGAGTTGAAAAAAACGAAGTGCAAGAATATCGGCTTCTCCGTGGTTATCTCACCGGACAATTATAAGGATTTGTTGCATCTTTATGAACTTTGTGTCGCGCTTGACGTTGAATTGGGCAATTCTGTGGTGCATAACTCATGGTATTTCCATAAGGACGACAACCAATTGGAGAGCGCGGATGCTCTTGCCGCACATGAGGAGTTTGTCAAAGCAATGCTCACGTCCAAACGTCGTGGCTTGAAGAACCGGCTGAAAGACTATGGACGCGCATATTTCAATAGAAGTATCCACCGTCGTCTTCGTGGAGATGAACCAGGATATCGTCCACCATGCGGTGCCCTTACCGATTTCTTCTTTATAGACCCGTGGGGAAATGTATCGCCATGCAATGGATCTGGAGAAGAATGGATTATTGGCAATATCAAGGAAGACAGTTTCGAGAACATCATGAAGTCGGACAAGGCTAAAAAGGCGTTGGAATTGGTGAAGAACTGTAAGCGCAACTGTGCGTTTATAGTAACAGAGCGTCATGATATGGTGCGTCGTCCGTGGATTCCAATAAAATGGATAATCAAAAACAAACTGCGTATCCGTCAAGGAAAAGATATTTGTTGGGACTAATTTGATGTCAATATGAGAATTGACGTCATAGGAACAAGGGGCTTCCCTGGAATACAGGGCGGTGTGGAACGCCATTGCGAACGATTGTATCCGCAAATGAAGGGTGTGTCTGTTCGGGTGTTTCGTAGAAAACCATATGTCAAGACACAGCAAAGTCAGTATTCCGGAATTTCATTCACCGACCTCCCTTCAACACGGATTAGCGGATTTGAAACCGTGCTGCATTCATTGCTTGCCACCCTGATTTCAATGTTTTCTAAAGCTGAAATTGTACATATCCACAATATCGGACCTGCGATGTTTGCCCCTCTTTTGCGTGCTGTGGGGAAAAAAGTGGTGCTTACTTACCATAGCGCAAACTATGAGCACGACAAATGGAATGCATTTGCAAAAGCAGTGCTCCGGCTGTCGGAGCGGATTGCATTGGCGTCGGCCTCGCAGATTATTTTTGTCAACAAGTTCCAGATGCAGAGATATTCAGAATCTGTCAGGCGTAAATCGACATATATCCCAAACGGTATTGTTCCGATGAGTCCGTCGACAAACCATGACTTCCTTGACAAAATAGGAATCTGTCCGCAAAAATACATACTGTCAGTAGGCAGGATAACGCCTGAAAAAGGCTTCGACCTGCTGATTTCGGCGTATAATAGGCTTGATACAGATGTAAAGCTTGTCTTAGCCGGGGCTCCTGACCAGGATTCAAAATATCTGGAAGAATTGAAATCCATTGCCGGCTCAAATCCAAATGTGGTTTTCTCGGGGTTTACAGATGGCGACAATCTGTCGCAGTTGTATACCAATGCATTGGCTTATGTCCTGTCGTCAAGAATAGAGGGGTTCCCTCTTGTGTTGCTTGAGGCAATCAATTTCAATTTACCGTTGCTCGTTTCGGATATAGAGGCGACGCATCTTCTCAAGCTGTCCGCTAAGTCATATTTTAAGGCAAATGATGCCAACGCGCTTTGTGATAAGCTGTCTGAATTCTTGACCGGCGGCGATAAGGGAGAATATAAGTGCACGGAAGAAGATTCTGCCGACTATTGTTGGGGCAAAATAGCAGAACAGACAATAGCCGTCTATAAAAAAGCAATGCGGAAATGACGGAAACGACAGGCCGGGGAAAGCAATTTCTGAAATCCGTAGGAATATATGCAGTCGGGAATATCGGGTCGAAACTGATTACGTTCCTGATGATACCGTTGTACACGTTTTTCGTCGAGACGGCGGAGTTCGGTTATTACGACCTGTGTCTTACGGCGGTTATGTTGCTTACGAGTTTTGCTTCGTTGCAACTCCGCGATGGGGCGTTCCGCTTTTTGATTGACAGCAAGACTGACGAGGAAAAAACCGAGGTGGTCAGCGCAACGATGAGGCTGCTGAGCCGCTCGTTGCTCGTTTTCATGCTGTTGTCGGCGATTGTGTCGTTTGTTTATCCGATAAGGTGCCTGTGGCTCTCGTTCGGCTTGTTGGTCTCGATGGCGTTGATTGAAGTGTTCGGGCAGATGGCAAGAGGAGTGGGCGAGACAAAAACGTTTGTTGTCAGCAACATAATCTCGGCATTTTCCATAGGCGCGCTCAGCGTGGTGTTTGTAGTGTGGTGCGGATGGGGGATAACGGGAATCTTCCTTGCCAATATTTTTGCGCGTCTTATAGCCGTTGTGTATATTGAGGTCAGGGTGGGGTTGCTGCGCAAGTATTTCAAGCCCACATTGAAAAATGTAATGCTTACGAAAAAAATATTGCGCTACGTTCTGCCGTTGTTGCCGACGATAATGTGCTGGTGGCTTACCACGAGCAGCGACCGTTTTTTCATACAGCACTACTTCTCATTGTCGGACAACGGAATTTATGCCGTAGCAGCCCGTTTTGGAGCAATAATGCAGATTGTCGGCGCAATAATTTTTCAGGCGTGGCAGGAGATGGCGTTACGGCAGTACAATAGTCCGGACCGTGACAAGTTTTTCTCTGAGATGGTGAATCTCTTCATAATGTTTATGTCGATAGCGGCATTATGTTTTGCGTTTGGTCTGAAGATAGTGTATCCATTTATCGTGAGTCCAGAATATGTTGCAGGAATAGTCTATGTCTTTCCTATAATAGCCTCTTCGGTTCTTTATGCATTGTCAAACATTCTTGAGGTCGGTTATCAATGTTCTTTTGAGACAGGGCGAGCGTTGCTTGGCGTCGGGGTTTCCGCCGCAGTCAACATTCTGCTGAATTTTGTCCTCATCCAGACGATAGGAATATACGGAGTGGTGGTTACCTCGGTTGTCACTTATGCAGTGCTTCTTGGATTCCGGATCCACGATTCCCGCCGTTATTTCAAAATCAATATCTCGAAGATGTCGATTATGACCGTTGCCATTGGAGCGGTTGGTGTATTCCCGTTTTATTTTACCGACTCGGTGCTTGTGGATGTGGTCATGATAATGATAGGATTGGCGGCAATGACGCTTGTCGCTCCAAGAGTGCTGCGCTCTCTGAAACAGTCAAAACGCGGAAGTTAAATTTCGAATAAGTTTGACTTCAATCGATGCCGTTCCTGGATTTCAGCCATTGTTATTATCTCGTCTTTTGTCAGTTTTGAGAAGACATAGTCTTTCGACAGAATGGCACTTACGAAATCTTTGATTTCGTAGCGCAGACCGTCGCCCAGATATGGATAGAAATATTTTTTGTTTTTGTTTTGGTCTTCGTAGCGTACTTCAAAATAGTCGGTCTTCCACCACGGAGCAGGCACATAGACATATCCTTTTGTGCCGGCAATTGTGAGGTTGCCTTCAGTCTTTACGCCCAAACCCACCTGAAGGGAAGCTACGGCATGGTCGTATCTGAATATTGCTTTGGTGAAAATGTCGACGCCGTCTTTCATCCGCGAGTAGAACAGAACGTCCTTGTAATCTATGCCGAAAAACTTAAGAATAGGCAGCATCGTGAAGCATCCGTTCTCCACCATGCTTCCTCCATAGCGTTTTCCTCCGATGTAGTCCTCGTGCTCGAGCAGGGTGGTCGATGTGGCGTTGATTTCTACTATCTCGCCAATGATGTCCGACTTCAGCAGGGAGAACAGGTGTCTGAACGCCGGGCAGTAGGCAGTTTTCAAGCCGGTCATCAGCACTAACCCCTTCTCCTGCGCTATGTCGTATAGTTTTTCGGCTTCCGCTCGGCTTGTGACAAACGGGGTTTCGCAGAAGACGTGTTTCCCTGTGCGCATCGCCGTTTCGGCATAATCAAAATGAGTGTAGTGAGGCGAGGCGATGTAGACAGCGTCGCAGACTTGAAGCAACTCTTCGACAGAATCCGCGCTTGTCGGAATGTTGAACTTTTTGCAGAAATCGTCGCATTCGGATTTCAAGGGATTGTAAGCGCCTGTGATTCTTGCGCTGTTTACAAACGCCGACTCTGATGCAAACCGAGAAGCAATACTTCCGGTGCCGATGATTCCGATGTCTGCCACCGGGCGGTGTTTGCGGATTTGTGTTGACGAAATGCCTTCGGTACGCGGGAGGTATACCACTTTGCAGAATTCATTGAGATAGTCGAAATATCCTTCCCAATCAGATCCTATGGCAAATATTTCGACACCGTATTTCAGGATGTCGTCGATTTTCTGCCCTTTGTATTCCTCGATGACTATGAGGTCGGCAAGTCCTGTAGCACGGACGGCGTCGATGCGTTCCATTACATTGTTGCACGTGTTGATTTTTCCACGTTCCAAATCGAACGTGTCGGTTGTCACGCCGACAATCAGGTAGTCTCCCAACGCTTTTGCACGTTTCAACAGGTTGTAGTGCCCCTCGTGAAACAAGTCAAATGTGCCGTATGTTATAACTTTCCTCATAGCGTTTTTGATTCAGATGGTTATTTATCCAGTTCAAGGAGAGCGTCCATAAACGTCTCCATATATTTGCGTTCGCCTATCGACACTCTCAGGCATGTGCCGAATTCACCGACATTAGGGTATGATTTTATGAGAATTTTTTTGACGGATTTCATCTGTGCCACAATCTTCTCTGCATCGGTCTTAGGCTTGATGAATATGAAATTGCCGGCACAGCCCTTGTGTGCGTATCCGTTGCTGTCGAGCGACTCTGTCAGATATTTTCTGCCTTCGTTGAATTTTTCAATCAAATTGTTGAGCACATCAGGGTTGGAGATTACATTTTCGGCAAGCAGCATGGCAAAAGCATTGGTGTTGTGTGGTGTGCATAGTTTCTGAACCATTTTCACACCGTCGGGCCATCCTGCGACATATCCAAGACGGCAGCCGGCCATTGAGAACAATTTGGAGAATGTGCGGGTGACAAATACGTGTTCTTGGTTGAGGGCGTATTTGATGAATGTTTTTGGCCAGAAGTAGTGGTATGCCTCGTCGACCAAGACGGTCACCTGTTTTTCTCTCGCCCTTTCCATTATCCTCTCAAATTCCTCGTCGGAGTAGACATTTCCCATTGGGTTGTTTGGGTTCAGGAGAATCAGCAACTGTGTGTCGTCGGTTATTTCCTTGATGATATTGTCCACGTTCATGCTTAAATCCTCATCGTAAGGCACCTTTATGAAGTTTCTGCCATACATTTCCGAATATACCTGAAACATAAAGTATGACGGCACGACACCCACGATGCGTCCGCCCGGAGCTGTGAACGCCTGAATGATGTAGCGGATGCCTTCGGCAGACCCGTTTACAAGGCATAGATGAGAAATGTCGGTGCCAAGAAATTCAGCCAACTTTTCTGTGAACGGTAAGGTTTCCGGATATTGAGAAACCAAGCGTGGCGTGACCTTCGCCATGACGTCTTTGATGAAATCTTCGGGAAGTCCGCCCGGGTTCTCGTTAAGGTCAAGGCGCAAGAACGAACTGCGCTCGTTCTGGTCGAATATTCTGTGAAGGTTTTCGATTTTTTTGTCTAAGTAGTACATAGCTGAAAAATGTTTTATTGTTTCCACCAGGCGTTGAAGATGTGGTTTGCCACCTGCTTTTCTTTTGGAGGCAATTGCCTCCAGTCGCCATAGCAATTCGTCAAATATTCATCGTAATCCTCGAAGCCGAAAAATTCCCGGTCTTCAAACGGCATTAATTTCAGATTGTCGAAAAGGGATTTCTTGAAAGGGAATGACCGGGATTCGAACAAGCCTTGACAACATTCAAACACTCGTCTGAAGCCTTTGCCGTTGTGCTTTACTGCCATTTTCTGGAGTGTCTGGGCAAGGAGTCTTGATGATACCGCCAAGAGGGCGAGCTTGCCCATTGCCAATCCCAGCTTTTTGCATATACTCCATTCGCTGCGTGGTGAATATGTCTTTATTGCATACAGTTTTTGTAGCTTTACGCGAGTCTTGTTGTAGGCGTTCCATTGCTGTTCGTCGTCGGGCACGTCGTCAATTGGAAAAACATCGATGTTGACACCAATCTGTACGGTTTCGCTGACTGTTTCGCGCAATACGGTTCGGTTGTCGAATGCTTTGCCGTAGGCTCTGTTCCATTTGCTGTCGCGTTCAAGTGAGATGAACTGATATTTTCCGTTTAATGTTTCGGGAAACTCGTTGACCAATTTGTTGTAGTCTTCGCGCGGCAGGTAGATGTCGATGTCGTCGTCCCAGGGAATGTAGCCCTGATGCCGGGCGCATCCGAGCATTGTGCCGCAGCCCAATGAATATCTGATTCCGTGCTCAATGCAAAATCCGTGTATGGCAGAAAGCACGTCCAGTTGAATCTGTTTAAGTTCGTTTATGTCGATTCTTTTCATATGGTTCTTCTATGAAGAAGCGATGCCATGCATCACTCATGTTTTAGTGGCTACGAAGATAACGAAAAAAAATCAATTTACATCGGGCATAAGGATTAAAGATTCGCAAAAACGAGGCGGTGGCTTACGAAAACAGCCTTGCTCAAAGCAAGGCTGTTGATGTGGAGCATAGCGGACTCGAACCGCTTACCTCAACACTGCCAGTGTTGCGCTCTACCAGATGAGCTAATACCCCTTTTCTCCGGTGCAAATTTAAAATGAAAATTTAGTACTGCAATTCCGCAGCGATATGTTTTACAGCAGTTTTTGTATAAAAAATGAGCCGTTACGTCTATAAAAAGTCATTAAAGGAGCGTGTTTTTGTAGGTGGATGGTGTTAAATAGTGAGAAAAGTTACGCTAATTGCTTTATTTTTATTACTTTTGTAGTGGTTTTGGAAAAAAATTAATACAATATAAAATACTATTTTTATGAAGAAACTCTTACTCCTATTTCTTCTTGCCTTTTTGGCGGTTCCTATCGCCAGTGCGGAAGAGAGCGTGGTCACATTGACCACAACCCTCGACGAGGGAGCAAGCATCAAGCTGTATACTTGGGCTGACTCTATGGACGATGCGTTTACCATCGACTGGGGTGACGGCGTCGAGAAAATCTACAACAAAGTGAAGCCTAGCTGGACTTACGGCTCGGAGATCACCGGCAAGCTTGGCGCAAGCAAGACCATCACCATCAAGGGCGACATCACTTATCTTGAGATTAAAGAGATGCAGATTTCTGCCGCCACTTTCGCCAACACGAAGCTGAAAGAGGTGGATATGGAAAAGAATCAGCTGACAGATTTCAATCTCAGCGGACTTCCGGAGGTTACCAAATTGAGTCTTAACGAAAACTCTATTGTAACATTCTCATCGACCGGCAACTCTGTTTTGAAGAATCTCGGGTTGAAGAGCAACAAGATTGACTCTCATCAGTTTGAAATTTCTTCGTTGGCAAATAGCCTCGAGCAGCTCAATGTGTCGGAAAACGGAGAGAATTTTGTGGCGTTGAACCTTATCAATTTCGACAAGCTGCAGTACTTCACTGCCAACGACAATCCGGAGCTTACCACAGTTGTGTTCTATGACGGAAGCACCAATTTGAAGCAGATAAGCATGAACAACTGCCACATTATGCATTTCTATGCAATCTCGTTGCCTAATCTGAACTCGCTCAACCTTTCCAACAACGCGTTGCTCGATTTTGAGAACGGCACATATCCCAATCTGTCGACGCTGTCGGTCAACGGCAACTATCTCTCTGAGATTGACGTGACCAAGTTTCCGAAGCTGTTTTCGTTCGACTGCTCCAGCAACCAGCTTACAGACATAAATGTAGCCAACAATCCGGAACTCAACTATTTCAACTGCGGCAACAATAAATTGACAAGTGTTGATGTGTCGACCAACAAGGAGCTCGGCTCGCTATTGGTCAACGGTAACCAATTGTCGCGCATCGACATCTCCAACAATGAATCGTTGGGCACAATCAACATCAGCGATACGCAGATAAGCTATATCGACTTGACGAAGACGAAGTTTCTGCGCGATTTCCGTGCTGCCAACACTCTCTGCCCGTTCTTCTATTTCAACTATGTGCTTCCTAGCGGAAAGTTCTCATATCTTGATATGCGCAACAATTCAAAGATGACAGGCAACTCGATGACATTCACGCTGCACACACTGCCGGCGTTGAACAAGGATGCCTACAACACCAATCTTTTTGTTGAAGGCTCGAATGCCGAGACTGCCGACACAGAATACGTGACGAGCAACGAAATGAAGTGGAAAATCGACGTTACAGGCGACGGCACTGCCAATTGTCCGGCTGTGCCTGTGACCGTCAAGGCTAACGACACAGGCGAGAAGGTGAATGTTACCGGCTATTTCGGCGGCGACATCTCAAACGAGCGCAACTACAACTTTACTAAATATTCCACAACCCACGGTTCATTCTACCTTTCGCAGTGGGCTGGCAACTATTATCAGGAGCTTGCCGATGTGACGACAACTGCAAAGGCAGGCGTCGCCATCATGGTAAACGACACTCCTGACGAAGGCTATATGTTTGACCACGTCGTTGTCAACGGCGAGAGCATCTATGAGAAGACGTTTGTGGTCAACGAAGAGTCGACAATCGAAGTGGTGTTCCGCGGAGAGACAAGCTCCATCTCGTTTACCGCTCCTATCGGTCAGTCATTGTCGTTTGCGCTGGCTGCCGAAGGCGGTAATAAGCCGACAGTTTCAATCGACTGGGGTAACGGTTCAAGCCAGGAATATGAGGTGAGCAGCAAGAACTATGTGCGTATCGACGGCGTAGCGGCTGCACCGGCCGACCAGTCGGCAACAATGTCGACAGTGACTATCAAGGGTGAGGTGTTCGCTCTTAACCTTGAAAGCTACGGCGAGTTTGGCGAGGAGATGGGACTGTGGAACAACAAGATTTCCGGCATCGACCTGTCGAAGACAACCATACTCAACAACTTGAACCTTTACATGAACCCTATTCGTACGCTCGACGTCAGCGGACAGCCGTTCCTCTTGGAGCTTGACGCAAGCTACTGCGAGCTGAAAGAGATTGACGTGACCCACAACCCTGAGCTCCGCTCATTCTCTTGCTACGGCAACAGCCTGACGTCTGTCGACCTGTCGAAGAACCCAGAGCTGCTTGTATGCAACGTTAAGGTCAACCAGCTTGAGGCCATCGACCTGTCGAACAATCCTAAGCTTGAGGAAGTCAACGTTGCTAACAACTACCTGACAGCCATCGACCTGTCGATGCTTCCAGCGCTTGGCAAAGCTACATTGATGAACAACGAGCTGACCACAGTCGACCTCTCGCACAATCCAGAACTTATAGATGTCAGCGTGGGCGGAAACTTGCTCACCTCACTCGACCTTACAGCCAACAAGAAGGTGCAGATGCTCTCGTTCAACGACAACGCAATCCGCAGCCTCGACCTCAGCGCCAACACCGACCTTTACAAGATTGACTGCGGCGGCAACGGTATGACTGCATGCGAACTCAACGACTTCTTCTATACCCTTCCGCAGCGCGCGCAGGTGGTTGAAGAGCAACCGTCTGCCAACTTGACGCTGCTCACAGGCACGGAGGCTACTCCTAACGATGCGGAAAATTCCGACACATCAATCGCTTCAGAGAAAGGTTGGACGCCAAGCATGAGCGGCAACGGCTCGGGATGCGACGTGGCACGCCTTATCATCACACCGACAGTCAATGGCTCTATCGAGTTGAAAGACGCTGAAGGAAAGGTGATCAACTCTGGCGACAAGGTGAAACGTATGTCGCCTATCACCATCAAGGCAACGCCTGACGCTGGATACGAACTCGACAAAATCACAGCCAACAGCAAGGTGATTGAAGGCAATGAGTTCAAGATTTCGCGCAACACTACGGTGACAGCCCTCTTCAAGGTTATGGGCAGTGTCAGCGACGTGGCGCTCGACGGTGTGGCTATAGCCGGCGCCGACGGAGCAGTGCGCGTGAGCGTGGCAAGCGACAGCAAGGTTGAAATCTTCGACGTGAACGGCCGTCGTGTGTTTGCAGGCAATATCTCAGCCGATACAACAATTCCGATGGCAACAGGCTATTATGCCGTGCGCGTTGAAAACGCCGACGGCTCGATGGCACGCATTGTCAGTGTGAAATAACACTTGCAACAACCCTATATGAGGCGGGCGCACCAAGAAATTGGCGTGCCCGCCTTCAGTTTATAGGCTATGTATGCGTCCCAATCCGGATAAAAGCAGTAATTTTGCAGCTGATTGTTTTAGGAAAGAAAAAAATTACAGAATGGTTTATCAATGTGGAATCATCTTCGGCTTCCTTGCGATAGGGGAGCTGATAGTGTGGCTCACAGGCATCAAACTGCCGTCAAGCATCATAGGGATGCTGCTGCTTACAGCGTGCCTGCAGCTTAAATGGATACGCCTCAGATGGGTTGAGGGTATAGCGAATTTTCTGGTCAAGAATCTTGGATTCTTCTTTATTCCACCAGGCGTGGCGCTTATGCTCCACCTCAATGTCATAAAGGCGCAGCTGCTGCCAATCATTGTGGCATCGGCGGTCAGCACCGTTGTGGTTATCGTGGTCACTGGCTGGATTCACCAACTGGTAAGAAAATATCAACATCGTCAATTCACGAAACGTCATGGAATACATTAACAACCCATACTTCCTGCTTGCGCTCACATTTGTGGTCTACGGCTCAGCGCAACTGATACAGCGCCGCACGCGCTTTTCTTTGTTCAACCCGATACTTGTAACCATCGCGCTGATCATAGTGTTTCTGATGGCTTACGACATCCCTTACGACACCTACAACCAGTATGGCCGTTACATTGAGTTCTGGCTCAAGCCGGCAGTCGTGGCGCTTGCCGTGCCGCTCTACAAGCAACTGTCGACCGTCAAGAAGCAGCTGCTTCCCATAACGCTGTCGGCGCTCGGAGGCTGCATCTCCGGCATCATCTCGGTGGTGTGGGTGGCAGATGTCTGCGGCGCGTCGCACGACGTGGTTATGTCGCTTGCCGCAAAGTCGGTAACCACGCCTATAGCCATGGAGGTGACAAGCTCGCTTGGCGGCATCCCGTCGCTAACGGCGGCGGTAGTGGTCAGCGTAGGCATCTTTGGTGGTATTGTGGGCTTTGGCGTAATGCGCTGGTCGCGCGTCCATAGCCCGATAGCTCAAGGCTTGTCGATGGGCACGGCGGCGCATGCCGTAGGGTCGTCGCGGGCGTTTGGCATCAGCGACCGTTATGGCGCTTTTGCCAGTCTCGGACTCACGCTCAACGGCATCTTCACAGCCATCCTCACTCCGTCGATTCTGCATATCGTCGGATATTTCTAAAGGCTGGAAAGTTGAAGGCACAAAAAAAAGATTGTATCAACTGATACAATCTTTTTTTGTGCGCATGAAGGGACTCGAACCCCCACGACTTACGTCACTAGATCCTAAGTCTAGCGCGGCTACCAATTACGCCACATGCGCAAATCGGGTACAAAAGTAATGACAATTTTTCATTTTGGCAAGACTTCCAGTCGAATTATTTCAAATTGACGTGAAACTTGTAACAGCGAGTCGCGTCAAACCGCGGCAGCACAACGAGTTGCACGTCCTTGGCATTGTCGGTCAGCGACTCCGTCCCTTCGCCAACCGAAAGTCCCGCCTCCTGCAGAGCCTTCATCGCGCAGCTTCGTGCCGTGTCGGGCGTGTTGTTGTCGTGGCTGAGGTGGCAAAGATACACGTATTTCAGCCTTTCCGAGGCAATCTCCTTCAAGAAAGCCGCCGTTGCGGCGTTGTCCATGTGCCCGTTTCCAGCGCGGATGCGGCTTTTGAGGTATTCCGGATAAGAGCCGTTGTCGAGCATCGTAGAGTCGTAGTTGCTCTCGATTACCAGATAGTTGGCGAGCGACATGTAATGGTGAGCGCGGTCGGTCACGCTTCCCAAGTCGGTGGCGAGCACAAAATTGGCGTCGCCGTAGGTTATTGAGAATCCGGAGTTGCAGCTGCCGTCGTGGGGCACGTCGAACGCCGTCACTTCGAAATCTCCCACTTTGAAAGGAATCTCCTTGTATATTGCGTGGTGATAGTCTTTTATGCGTCGTGAGATGTTGTGTCGGCGCAGCAGTCCGTTGAACGCCCGGTTTGTGCAGTAGAGCGCCATCGTGCGGTATCGTCGCAAGAAAGAGTAAGCATAGCGGATATGGTCTCCGTGGTCGTGAGTGAGGCAGATGCCAAGTAGTGACTCCGGACGGATGTTGTTTTTCTCCATCTCCGCCAACACAGTCTTTATGTCGACTCCGGCATCGATCAGAAATCCGCCGTGCTCGTTGCCTATGTATGAGCAGTTGCCGCTGCTCCCGCTGCCGAAACTGATAAATCGGAAACTGCCGGTGTCGTTGCTTATCTCAAGCGGAGTGTCAAGTTCCGACAGTCTTTTTTTGCTGCGTCCTCGTGTGTTGATGCCGCCCGTCATCAGGGCCGCCGACTCGTCGTCGCCAAACAGCGACCCCTGCTGATACGGACAGCGGCTGCGCGAGTTTTTACGAACCTTCTCCATAGTCACGTCAACGATAAATCAGGAAAATAGCGGGACGCTTGTCGTAGTTGTATTTCGCCTTCGCCCATTCGCGCACTGGGCGCGTGGTGATTTCCTCGGTTGCGCCGGTCACGTCGCAAGCCACACACAGGCGCAGGTCGCCGCGCAGCTGCTGGCTCAGTTCAGCCACCAGTTTGTTGTTGCGGTAGGGCGTCTCGATGAAAATCTGCGTTTGTCCGGCAGCGACGTTGCGTTCCATCTCGTACAGTTTTTTCTGCCGTTTTGCAGCATCGATAGGGAGATAGCCTTGAAATGCAAAACTCTGTCCGTTGAATCCCGAAGCCATCAGCGACAGCAATATGCTCGACGGCCCTACCAAAGGCACCACCTTCAGCCCGCGGCGTTGGGCCATTGCCACAACATCGGCTCCCGGATCGGCAATTGCCGGGCATCCTGCTTCAGAAATCACACCCATGGCATTGCCTTCGATGAGTGGATTCAGATAGTCGCCAATTTCTTCGGGGCGTGTATGCTCGTCGAGGGTGTAGAACGTAAGCGAGTCGATGTCGATTGTACGGTCGCACTTTTTGAGAAAACGTCGTGCAGAACGAACGTTTTCAACTATAAAATATTTTATTTCCTTGACAATCTGAAGATTGTATGCCGGCAGCACTTTGTCTAAAGGCTCATCGCTGAGCATCACCGGGATTAAGTAAAGAGCAGTTTCCATTTCAATATGTAAAGTTAGTGCAAGCCGAGGTAAAAACAAAATTAAGCCGCTTAATTTTGCTTTCAGGAGGCGCTGCCTAAGCAGTCGAAAGTTGGTGCAAGCCGGCTTCTGAGGATTCCACAATGAGGTGGATGATGAAAACACACGAAAAATGGCGGAAAAATGCGATGTTGAGGAAAAAACTCAACATTGTGAGATGTGTTTTAAAACATAATAATGGTGCAATTATTTGATATATAATTGATTGTGCAAAACTTTCAGAATGCCGAATTTTGTTGATGTTGAGTTGTTGTGAAAGAAAAAGTGAGTGTTGAAAGATGTGGTATGTGTAAATTTGCAGTGTGAGAAAAACCATTTTTCAGATAATTATTAATAAAACCATAAAATTTAAAAACAACTATGAGATTTAAAAACTTTACTTTGTTATTGGGAGCGTTCTTTATGCTCGCAGCCTCATCGCAAGCCGCCAATGTGGCATTGGGGAAAAAAGTATATGCTTCTTCAAACCAGCAGCCTCCAGAACTGGCGGTTGACGACAATCTTGGCACTCGTCACGGCTCTTTCATTTAACTTGGTGTTGTTTAGCAACTGCTTGAATAAGTAGCATTTACCCAAGCCTAATCTGTGGAATATATAAAAACAGATTTGTTGGGTGTTATTGAGAGTTGCTTCTAACCGACTAATACTCATGGATATTGAAAATTCAAAGCATTTTTAAATGAAAGAGCCGTGGGCACTCGTTGGGAGTCGAAGACTTCTGACGGCGACAACCAGTGGTTCTACGTGGATCTTGAGAAAGGAACCATCATCGACCACTTGAAAATTGTTTGGGAAGGCGCATACGGCAAACACTATAAAATACACGTAGCCGATGAAATCACCGCCGAGATGGCTCTCAAACTTACAGACGATGACAAAACAAACGATTTCGCAACCGGGTGGACAGAAATTGCAGAAATCAACAAGACTCTGTCGGGATTTCCAGCATCGGAGACCATAGCAGTATCTACGACGGATGTCGTTACAGCCCGCTATGTGGCAGTTGAGCTGATAGAGCGAGGCTCGCCTTATGGTTTCAGTTTTTGGGAGTTCGGTGTGTATGACATGGCGGAGGAAGCCTCGAAACTCTCATCGATAGAGATTATGGCAGACAAACTTGAAGGCTCTGTCGCCGACACTTATACGCTTGGTTACAAATTCCTCGACCAATATAAAATGAACTATATTCTGACAGCCGAGGAAAACGCATCCCGTCAGATGATTGTTTCGGAAGGCGCTACCCTTGACGGCGACAAAATCACCGTTAGCAGCCGTGGCACATATACAGTGAAGATGAAAATCGGCGACATTGAGTCCAACGAACTGAAGATAGATGTCAAGGCAGAAGGTGCGAATCTGGCATTGAAAAAAGACATCGTTTTTGCAACCGAAGGTTCTAAAAACCCGGAAAATGCAGTGGACGGCAATCTTGGAAGCCTCTGGATTACAGACGAGCCGAGCGGCGTGGAAAACCATGAGTATGACGCAGTGTTGGTGGTAGACCTCGGCGAGACTTATGATGTGAACTGCGTCCACACATCCTTTGAGGGAGCATCGTCGGCAGATTACACTATCACCTTCTCTACCGACAATGTGACGTTCTCCGACCCTGTGCCTGCATTTACTGTGACAAACGGTATAGGTATGACAAATCGTCACGATTGGCTTACAAGCGAGGAAGCTGTAAAGGCCCGTTATGTAAAATTCCACTCAACACGTGCCGCGACACAATATGGTACAAAATTATATGAACTTGAAGTTTATTCAAACTCGAAGTCGGAGCTGACAAGTGTCATGATTGCTGCCGACAAGGAGTGCGGCACCCCTGGCGAATACACTTTCACACTCACAGGCTTGGATCAATTCGGTGGGAATTACGACATCAGTGGCGACAAAGGAGTCTGGAAAGCAAGCGCCGGCTTGATGAACGGCAATGTCTTGACAGCCGAAGAGGCAGGTGATTGTGAAGTGTATTATACTGCGGAAAATGGATTGCAGTCAAACGTGGTGACAGTCTATGTGGTTAATCCAAAGGGCGACAACCTTGCGTTGAACCGTCCGGTGACTGTTTCAGAGGGCGACCAGACCGGTGATTCAAAGCCGGAAAATGCTGTCGACGGTGTAGATGCTGCCGGCTCTCTGTGGGGAGCAGCCGAGCCTGCAGGCTCGAAGGACCACACTTACGACTGCTGGATTGTAGTGGAATTGGAAAAGGTGTTTAAAATCGATGCTGTCAAGGCTTCTTGGGAAGGCGCGAACTCATGCCGCTACACTGTAGAGGCATCGACCGACGGCAAGACCTTTACTGTGTTCGGCACTTATGACAAACCTGCACGACTGGAGGCTCGTACAGACTGGTTTGCCGGCAAAGGCATTGAAGCGAAATATATCAAGGTTTATTCCACCAAGGCTTCTACTGGCTATGGCACAAAATTGCAGGAACTCTACGTTTATGACGTAAACGGCACAACATCTGGCGTGGCAGCAATCGCTGCCGAGGGCACAATTTTCGTAGCCGGCAACGAGGTTGTTCTTCCGGAAGGCACTGTAGAGGCAACTGTTTTCAACCTTAACGGCGCAGTTGTGGCGCACGCTGAAGGCACAGCCACAATGAGCATCGCAACGGTTCAGCCGGGTGTCTATGTTGTCAAAGCCGTTAAGGCTGACGGCACAGTGGTGACGGCAAAGATTGTTAAGTAACGCAATTCGTTGATTGCAAATAATATGGATGACTCCCGCCGTGTTGTGACGCGGCGGGAGCTTTTTAAAACATGACTATGAGAAATTATCTGCTTTTGACAGCTGCTATCGCCGTTTCTGCTATTGTAACGGCGCAGCAGCCCGTGCCGGTGGGCAGCGGCAGCTATGCGGAGTATACGCCGTTGGTCAAGTCGAAGACCGACCAGCATGGCGGCGACAAGAGCCGCATTATGGAGACCCGTCGCATCTATATTTCCGACAGCAAGCAGGGAGAACCCATACCCACCAACGATTGGTGGACAAACTTGCTTGTCGACACCTACAGCGGTGTGCTGTGGAGCTATCCGCAGGTGGTGAAAGCCGACGGCAGCGGCATTTTTGTGGCGCATCCAAACCATTGGAGCAGCGATGGCTGTGAAATGAAGTACGACACAAGGATTACGGTGAAAGGCAGGCGTTTCCGTCCAGCGGAAGCGATAGCTGATGATTGGAGCGACTGGGGGCTGCGCATGCAGCTTGCTGACGGTGATAAACGCATGAATGTCACTATGGCGCAAGGAGTGCCGTTCACATGGGTGGAAGCCGACGGTCTTGACCTGCTGCTCAATCTCGGCGGTGGGGCAGCCGACATGTCGGCCGACGGACGCATCGTTGTGACTAACGGCAGCGACACGTATGGCATATACGCTCCTGAGGGTACGGCATTCGCCGACAACGGCGACGGTGACCTCCGGGTGGAATTTGCCGACGGCAAAGCTCATTATCTGTCGATAGCCGTGCTTCCGGCAGCCGATGCCGCCGATTTTTATGCCCGCTATGCCTCTGTTGTGCCGCGCAACACCACCGTCGACTGGCGCTATGACGAGCGCAGTGGCATGATGACATCGACATGGAGCATTGTCACTGAAAATCTTGACGGAGGCGCGGAACGCAATGTGCTGCAGGGATTTCTGCCGCACCATTATAAAAATTCCGTGACCGACATCGACTTCATTGACTATACCTATGCCACTCCTCGAGGCAAGATGCGTATGGCTGCCGGTCAGCGTTTCTCGACGGCTTACAAGTTCAGCGGAGTGCTGCCGTGGTTTGCCGCGCCGAAAGAGATGCCAGACCTTGGCAACCCGTACAATCGGGAGCGCATGCGGCAGATGATTGCCGACTATGCGCAAAAGGGGGCATTCGGAGCCGACACATATTGGGGAGGCAAAGGACTTACACAGATGGCATTATATATGACATTCGCACGCGAAATGGGCGAGGAGGCTTTGTTTGAGCAATGCCGCAGCCGCTTGCGCGAGGCGCTTGAAGACTGGCTAACATATACTCCTGGCGAGAAATCGCGCTTCTTTGCCCGATACGACCGCTGGGGCGCACTTGTGGGCTATGACACCAGTTACGACAGCGACACATTCAACGACCATCATTTCCATTATGGCTACTTCACCTATGCCGGTGCGCTGCTTGCTCTTGTTGATGACGATTTCCGTGCCAGATATGGCGATATGTTGCGTCTTGTAGTGAAAGATTATGCCAATTGGGACCGCTCCGACAAGCGTTTTCCGTGGTTGCGCACATTCACGCCGTGGTCGGGACATTCCTATGCCGGAGGACTCGGCAACACGGGCAATGGCAATGGTCAGGAGTCGACGTCGGAGTCTATGCAGGGCTGGGGCGGAGTGTATCTGCTCGGTGTGGCGCTTGGCGACAAGGCAATGCGCGACGCAGGAATTTTCGGATGGGTCACGGAGTCGAAAGGTGTGGCTGAATATTGGTTTGACCGCGACAAGGAAAACATTGACCGCACACTGTATGCCAAGCCTTACTGCTCCAATCTTACCGCCGCCGGCATAGGTTGGTGGACATGGTTTTCCGGTGATCCTGTCTGGATGCATTCCATCCAGTGGATGCCCGTGTCGCCATGTCTTGACTATTTGAGCGAGGATCTGAAGTTCGCCAAGTGGGACTATGAGCAAATGTGGGCGGCGAAAGAAATTGGCGGATGGGTGGTGAATCCATCCGAAGGGGAGTCGACACTGAGCAAGGAGCCTGGTCTCGGCAATGTGGTGCTGTCATATCTGCAACGCTTCGATCCCGACCAGGCGGCGCGTGTGATGGACGAGATGTGGGATGCGAATGCTCTTGTGGCGCGTCAGACCGACACCAACGGCATCTCTTATTTCATTACCCACAGCCACCGCACCTATGGCGACCGTGATTTCGCGGTCAATGCCGACATTCCTACTTCGTCGGCGTATTGCAATGCCGACGGACGTTACACCTATGTGGTCTACAATGCAGATGCGGCAGAGCGCGTCGTGACGTTTTTCAAAGATGGAGTAAAAATGACGCAGTTCAAGGCTCCGGCACATAGGCTGACGGTCTATGGCGAAGTGCCCCGGGCATCGTCGATAGAGATTGCGGCAACGGTAAAGACGGTGGGTGCAGGCAGCGACACGCAGTTCTCGGCAACGGTTCGCGACCAGTATGGAGCGACTGTCGACGCCGCTGAAATTGCATGGAGCACAACATACGGCACGATTGATTCCGACGGCACGCTGCATGCGCCGTCGGCAAAAGGCTCGGCTACAATAACCGCCGTCTGCGGCGCACTGTCGGCATCGGTTGATGTGCGTGTCGATGCCGTTCCGACGCTTAAGAGCGTAAGACTGCTCCCAGAAATGGATTATGCCATTGCCGGACAGACGGTTGAGTTCTCGCTGTCGGCGGTAGACCAGTATGGCGACGCATTTCCAGTGGCTCACACATGGACGATTGAGCGCGACGGCAAGGTGGTGAAGAGTGATTCCATACTCAATCTCAAGGAGGCTGGCGTATACACTGTCAAAGCCATTGCCGGAGCAAAGACCTACAGCCATCGGATTTTTATGACACCGCAGATGCCGAATCTTGCCATCGGGGCGGTTGTGACTGCAAGCAGTGAGGAAAACGCCGGAACGCATAAGGAAAATGCCGTCGACGGCGACCGCACGACCCGTTGGAGCAGTGCGGCGTCCGACGACCAATGGATTGCTGTTGACCTCGGCAAAGAGGCATACGTGAATTCCGTGAATATAGTGTGGGAAAACGCCTATGCGTCGCTCTACGATGTGCAGACAAGTGCAGACGGAAAGCAATGGACAACGGTGAAAACCGTTGCCGGCGGCGGTGGCGTAGAGCAGACGATTGTCGGTGCTTCTGCGCGCCACATACGCATAGCCTGTCGCTCGCGCGCCACGACCTATGGGTATTCAATGTGGGAGCTGCAGGTGCTGGGTATTGATTCCGACGCCGATCCGTCGGCATTGATGGGAATATCCATCGATGCGCCGGCAACAATCGTCAAGGCAGGGGCGAAAGTGGCTTTGGCGGCACGCGGCTTTGACGGACGCGGCAACAGGGTGGCTCTCCGCGATGTGACATGGAGCGCAGATGCCGGCACAGTGGCTGCCGACGGGGTGTTTACGCCATCGGGCTACGGCATTGCCACCGTCACAGCTTCATCAGGAGGGCATGCTGCCACGCAGGAATTTGTGGTTGAGGAACGCATTGCCGCACAGACGGTTGCAATCGGGCCGAAGAAGGCGGAGATTGTGAAGGGCGAATCGGTGGAGTTCAGTCTGGCAGCCGTAGACCAGTTTTCTGTGGCATTTCCTGCCGACGATTTTGTGCTTACATGCGCTGACGCACCTGAAATGATTAGCGGAAGGGTGTTTACCGGCAAGCGCGCAGGCACATATACCGTTGTGGCTACCGACGGCACGGTGAGTGCCACGGCAACGGTGAAGGTGGGCGAGTTTGCCGACACCAACCTTGCTCTCGGCAAGCCTGTCTATGCATCAAGTTATGAAAATTCGGGCACAGTGCCGGAATATGCCGTCGACGGCGATGCCTCGACGCGTTGGGGCAGTGATTTCGCCGACAATCAATATCTTGTTGTTGATCTCGGCGCGGAATATGTGCTTGACCGTGTGGAAATAGATTGGAACGCAGGGGCTTATGCCTCAAGCTATCGTGTGGAAGTGTCGCGCGATGAAGACCTATGGCAGACGGTGGCGCAGGAAAAATCATCTGCTGGAGGCTCCAAAACACATCGGTTCGGAGTTGCCGCCAGCCGTTATGTGCGTGTGTATTGCATGTCGCGCCACAATCAGTACGGCTCGTGTATTGATGAATTGAGGGTTTATGGCAAAGCCCGCCGCCTAAATCCCAAGCCTGTAGCCATCACTATCGACGCCTCCGACGGTATGGCGGCGTTTGTCGGCACTCCGGTGAGAATGACTGCCAGTGTGGCCGACCAGTATGGAGTGGGATGCGCCGATGAGTTTGGCGTGGAATGGGCTGTCGATGGCTCGTGCGCCACGATTGACGGCGAAGGAATACTTACGCCTGTGGCGGAAGGCGAGTGTGTGGTGACAGCGCAAAGCGGCACAGCCGTAGATCGCTGCACCGTGCGTGTGCTCTCAACGCTCGTTCCGTCTGCTTTGCGGATATCGCCGGCCTACATGGAGGTTGAGGAGGGCACCGTTGCAGAAGTGGCGGTGCTGGCAGCCGACCAATATGGGCAGTCAGTGGCTGTCGACGCTGCGGAATGGACTGTTCCTGCAGGTTTGGCTGTCGAAAATGGAAAACTGACGGCAAATGCGCCGGGAACTTATATGGTCGCAGCTGAGGCATTCTCGCTTAAAGCCGAGGCAGAAGTGAAAGTGTTGCCACGCCTGACCGACAATATCGCACTCAAAAAGACGGTGACGGCATCCGATGGCTCGGCGGTGACGGCACTCAACGACGGCAACGGCGGCTCGCGCTGGATTGCCAACGGAGAAACCGTCGATTTGACAATGGATCTTGGCGGAGTCTATCATCTGATGCGGTCAAGCATCCTGTGGGAGCGTGCCGCAGCCGCCGACTATACGGTTGCTGTGTCGCTCGACGGCGAGAATTGGCAGCCAATGTCGGCAACGGAAGGACTCTCAGACACCGGTGCTGACCGCACCGATGAAACGACGGTCAATGGCATTGCCCGCTATGTGCGTCTGTCGATGACGCGCAAGGCGACACAATGGGCATACTCCATTTATGAATGGCAGCTGTATGGCCGCCGTATGCTTGCCGGCGAACCTTGCTCTGTGGCTATTCTGCCGCATGCCGGAGAGACAAGTGTCGGTGTAGGCGTGGAATTTGAAGCAGAGGTGAAAGACTGTGACGGAAATGAAGTGACCTCCGCGCCGAGGCTGTGGACAGCCACAGGAGGCGTGTTTGCCGGCGGCACTTACAGCAGCGAGATTGCCGGAACGTTCGGCATTGCCTGTGAGTCGATGCTTGCGAAAGCGGTGTCGCAAATCGAAGTGACATGTCAGACGTCGGTAATAACCACAACGAGCGTTGACTCGTGCATCTATCTCGACGGCGGCAGCCTTGTGGTTGAGGCCGACGGACTTACGGGTGTGATGGTGTTTGCTGCCGACGGAAGTGTGGCGATGCGTAGTAATGTCCGCGGCGATGCGTTGCGTTGCCAGTTGGCGTTGCCGCATGGAGTCTACGCCGTTGTCGTTGCCACAACGTCGGGACATCGCGTGACGAAAATAGTATTGTAGCAAGGTGATATAGGTTGGGAAAGGCACTGCGACGGGTTGTTGCGGTGCCTTTTGTCTGTCAGAAGCTTTTTGCCGTTTCGGTTTGCGGCATTGTGCAGTCGTGACGGATGCGGCGGTAGACGTAGATGAATGCCGGAACCAGGAAGATGTCGGCGGCAAACCACGCCACAGAGTCGCCGAAGCACACGGCAATGTAGCCGAAATCAGGCACAAACACCAGACTGACAATGCCGCGCGCCACCATCTCCATCACGCCCGACAGCATTGCGAAGTTGGTGAATCCGGCGCCCTGGATGGTGTAGCGGAGCACGCACAACAGAGCCAGCAGAGGCATCATATATGCCGACACATGCAGGAACAAAGCCGTGTTGCGGATTATCGCTGTGTCGGAGGCCGACACAAACAGCAGCGACATTTCCTCCGACCACAGCAGCATTGTCGTGCTTACCGCCACGACGTAGACCATCACCATCGCCATACTCGATTTCACGCCCATCCACACCCGTTGCGGACGCCCAGCTCCATAGTTCTGACCGGTGAACGTGGCCATGGCGATGCCCAGACTCTCGCATGGACAGATGGCAAACATCTTGATGCGCATGGCGGCGGTGAAGGCAGCCACGCAGTCGGTGCCGAGGGCGTTGTTGGCGCTTTGCAGCATAATGCTGCCGATGGCGGTGATTGAGAACTGCAAACCCATCGGCACGCCGATTTTGAGCAGTGTTGAGCAGTGTCGCCGCGACATTGTCCGCTCGTCGCGCGAGGCACGGAGGATGTCGAACTTACGAATCATATAGACGTAGCACAGCACAGCCGACAGCGCCTGTGAGAACACCGTGGCAATGGCGGCTCCAGCCACTCCCCATCCGAGGGTGACGATGCAGAAAATGTCGAGCACGATGTTGAGGATGGTGGAGAAAAGCAGAAACCAGAACGGGGTTTTGCTGTCGCCGAGCGCGCGGATTATGCTTGAGAGCAGATTGTAGTAGAACGTTGCCGGCACGCCGATAAACGTGATCAGCAGATACCAATAGGCGTCGCTAAAGATGTTTTCGGGAGTGCTCATCCATCGAAGAATGGCCGCGCACAGCAGGCTCGTCACCACGGCTATCGACACCGACAGCCATGCCGTCAGTTTCAGACTGCTGTAGACGTAGCGGCGCATTGACTCATAGTCGCGCGCTCCGAATTTCTGCGCCACCGGAATGCCGAATCCGCAGCAACAGCCGTTGCAGAAGCCAAGAATCAGAAAGATCACCGAACTGCTGGCGCCGACTGCTGCCAATGGACTTATGCCCAAGATTTTGCCCACAATAGCCGCATCAATCAGCGAATATGTCTGCTGCAGCAGGTTGCCGAGCAGCAAGGGCATAGTGAATTTGAAAATGAGCGGCATCGTGGCACCGCTTGTCATTTCATTGCATTTTGCCATACTTATACCTACAAACCTAAAACTGGATGCAAAATTACTTAGAAATTTTCTATGGTTTTCTAAATGAAGTGCAATAAGTGCAAAAAAAATGGGCGCATCTTAGCGGATGCACCCATTATGCTTATAAACGAGTCGGTTTAGTCGTAGATAAACGCCACGTTGTCGACGTATAGATTCTGACCGACAGTGCCCTCATAAGCCGTGCCGCAGCCGGCAGAGAACATCATGATGATGTGGGTTGGAGTTGCCAGCGGGCTGTCCCAACCAACCTCATGGATAGGCACGATTTTGCCCTTGCTGTTGCGCGCATAGTATGGACGGCTGCTGTCGACAAGGTTCATGTAGCTTTTATAGTAAGGCTGTCCGACGATGTTTCCGTAGTAGATGCGCAGGCGGTGTCCGTTGACCCATCCGGTGCTTTTCGTGTAGCGTTCGCGACCTGTTCCCACGCGCTTTGCGTAGATGTTGCCGTTGGCATCCTCCCATCGGCGCTGCAGCAACACGAATACCTCGCATGCATTCTGCTTTTTGAGAACTTTCTTCTTTCCGAAACCGCTTGAATATATCATCTGTGCATTGGCAGGAATCTCCACTTTGTAGTCGTAGGTCAGATATTTAGGGCGTTTTGTGAACTTTACGTTCATGTCCAGTTTGCTGTATGGATTTTTGGTGCTGCTCACCGGCTCCACCATTGTGCCGAAGTAGATGCTTCCCGAAACTAATACGTCCATATTCACAACACCGAGTGCCTTCACCTTCTCCATGATTGTTGAAAGCTTCACGCATTTGTTTCCGCCAGCGCGCTGCGCTGGGAACACGGCGTTGCTGCCCTTCACCACGCCCGCCACTTTGGCATACACGTTTGACGTAGCCCAAGGCGAGCCTCCGAGGTTTCTGTAAGCCTTGTTGCCGTGGATTGCCTGTGTCGGGCCGATTTCGTATAATGTCTTGGATTTTCCGCCGATGATTGCGGACTCTTTGATGGTTCTTGTGACCCAATGCTCAAAGTCGCCGAATGCGACCTTCTCTCTAGTCTCGGCGAGCAGTCCGCTTGTGGCTACGAGCAGGCCTGCCGCCAATAAAAATATTCTCTTCATTGTTGATAAATAAATTTTCGGGGTCAAAATTAGTCATTTCCACTGAATTGTGAAAGCAGATGGGCAAAGAGTGTCGTGTCGAAGCCGAAACAGACACGTTTTTTGAACCAATAAGCTATTATTTTACCATAATTAAAAATAAAAGAGACCAATTGTTGGCTTTGTATTGATTTAATTGATATATTTGCGAACTATTTAATCACTTATAAACAACTGACCTATTATTCTATGAGAAAATCAGCATTTTCAAAGATTATGCTTCCTTTGCTGGCGCTGTTGTTGCTTTGCACGCCCAAGGCAAAGGCGGAGGGCGAATATGCCTGGCCTGCAAATTACGACGGCGTTATGCTGCAGGGCTTTTATTGGGACTCTTTTAAAGAATCTAAATGGACTGTGCTTCAGGCAAATGCTGCTGAACTGTCGTCTTATTTCAATTTGATCTGGGTGCCTAACGCAGGCAAATCATCGGCAAATCCGTCGATGGGCTACGACCCTGTCTACTGGTTCAGCAACTTTAACTCTTCGTTTGGCAACGAGGCGGAGCTGCGCTCGATGATTTCCACATTCAAGCAGTTCGGCACCGGCATTATCGAAGACGTGGTGGTCAACCACCGCAACGGCGCCACCAACTGGTATGACTTTCCTGCAGAGACTTACAATGGAAAAACTTACAAACTCGGTCTTGACGCCATCTGCAAGAACGACGAGCTTGCCAACCAGACTGGTATGCCGCAGCCTACCGGCGCATACGACACCGGCGACAACTTTGACGGCTGCCGCGACCTTGACCACACAAATCCTGCAGTGCAGGAGGCGGTGAAGGCTTATCTCGACTTTCTGAAGAACGACCTCGGCTTCACGGGTTGGCGCTATGACATGGTGAAGGGCTACGGCGCTGAGTATACAAAAATCTACAACGAATCGGCAAAAGCATCATACAGCGTGGGTGAGTACTGGGACAACTACGACAAGACAACATCGTGGATTGACCGTACGGGCCGCACATCGGCTGCCTTCGACTTTGAGTTCAAGTGGGCGCTCAACGCCGCTTTCCCGGGAATGAACTTCTCAAAACTCGTGTGGAAGCGCAACGGCTCGCTCAACCAGCCTGCCGGAATTATCCACATGGACACTTACCAGCGTTATGCTGTCACTTTCGTCGACAACCACGACACTTACAAGGAGTCGGACAAAATGTTTACCGGCGACGTTGAGGCTGCCAATGCCTTCATGCTCTGCTCACCGGGAACTCCGTGCGTGTTCTACAAGCACTGGCTCGACAAAAAGGACGCCATCAAGAAACTCATCGCCATCCGCAAGTCGGTCGGCTTGACAAACCAATGCACTGTCAATGTGCTTGAGACAACCAATAACCGCTATGTGGCTGAGGTGACAGGAAATAATGGCAAGCTGCTCATCAAGATTGGACGTGGCTCTTATGACCCTTCGTCGAAAGGCTACTCTACATCGGACAAGGTGGCTGGCAACGCACTCTACTCCATCTGGACAAAGGTGGCTATCAAGAATCTTGAAAGCCAGGTGGCTCAACTGTCATTCTCGCCCGACGGCGGCACTTATGTCGGCGGCGTCAAGGTGACAATGGACGTGGCAAACGCAAAGGATTTCAACAATCCTGAGGTTGTCTACACTACCGACGGCTCAATCCCTTCGCTCACCAACGGCACACATGCGGCTCCTGGCACAACACTTGACATCTCTACCAACACCAAACTCAAGGCAGTGGTGGTGGCCGACGGCAAAGTCGTGTCGGGCGTCAAGGAGGCAAACTATATCACATCGATAGAGCCTGTTGAAATCTACGTTGAGAAGCCGGAGTCGTGGAATAGCATCAACATCTACGCGTGGGTTTCAGAGCAGATAACCAGCGCTTGGCCAGGCGATGCCATGACAGAGACAGCAACCGTTGACGGCAAGACAATGTATTACCACAATTTCGGAACACAGTATCCTGAAATCAGCATAATCTTCAACAACGGCACAGCGCAGACTGCCGACATCAGCGAAGTGGGCTACGGCAAGCACTATTTCCGTCTGAACAGCGACACTGGCAAAAGCATCTCGGTGACTGAGTTCAAGCCACAGAGCAGCGTTACGTTAGTGACCGGCGGTGAGCTGGTAGTTTATCCCAACCCTGCCACCGACGTGATAAATGTGAAATCAGACAAGGGAGTAGCGTCGGTTGAGGTTTACACACTCAGCGGCGCGAAAGTGGCAGAGAGCGACACCGACGCAGTGAGCGTTGCCTCTCTCCAGAACGGAATGTATATCTACTCAGCTACATTTGCCGACGGCACGAAAGTCAGAGGCAAGTTCTTGAAAAAGTAATTTATAATTGCTTCTATAAGCTACACCAAAGGGCTGACACTTCTTGCGAGGTGTCAGCCCTTTGTGTCTTTGTTCCCGGGAAAATGGAATAAGTGTATTTTTTGAGGGTGCAAAAAATGGAATAAGTGTAGTTTTTTCTTGGTTTTTAAATGGAATAAGTGTACTTTTACGCCGTGTTTAAAATGGAATAAGTGTTATGCTGCGTAGAAAAATACAAAAAGAGATACACGATTACTATCGTTCAGAATCAAATAAAGTGTTGCTGCTTGATGGAGCAAGACAGATAGGAAAATCTTTCATTATCAGATATGAAGGACAGAAATTCTTCAAAAATTATATTGAGATTAATTTTCTGGAAGACAAAAATGGTGACAAATTATTTGAAGGAGTCTCTAACTCAAAAGATTTTTATCTCAGACTAAGTGCTTATGCAGGAGACAAAATGGGCTCAAAAGAAAATACGCTTGTCTTTCTTGATGAGATACAAGCGTATCCTGAACTTCTCACTCTGCTTAAGTTCTTGAAAGACGAGGACCGCTTTACATATATCGCAAGCGGTTCGCTTCTCGGCGTAACTCTTAACAAGACACTTTCAAAGCCGGGCGGGCGTATTATCAAAAAGAAAATGCATCCGCTTGATTTCGAAGAGTTTTTGTGGGCAAATGGCGTCGGAGAAGAAACAATAGCCTACGCGCGGGAGCAATTTGCCAAAGAGAAGTCGATAGAAGAAGCCATCCACAATAAATTTATCGACTTATTCAAGAAGTATCTTCTTATCGGGGGGCTGCCCGATGCTGTAAATACTTTTATTGAAACAAGCAATATTGTTGCCGTTCGTGCCGTTCACGATGAAATTTATGAATTATACAAAGGCGACGCCTCTCAATATGACAATGAAAACTCATTAAAAATAAAGCGAATTTATGAGATGATTCCATCTAATATGGAAAACAAAAAGAAGCGACTTTATTATAGTGAGATAGAGAACAAAAAAGGAAAAAGAAGCGCTGACTACGAGGCAGAATTGGAGTACCTGATAAGTTCCGGAATATCATTGGAGGTTCTTGCCGTTTCAAATCCAAAATTTCCTCTTAAAGAGTCGGTTCAAAAAACATTAATAAAGTTATACTTGAACGATGTCGGACTTCTGACAAACATCTTATATCGCTATAATGTCAATGCTGTAATCGGAGCGGAAAGCAATGTTAATCTTGGCGCTGTATACGAAACGGTAATTGCCCAAGAGTTAAGCGCGCACGGCTACTCTTTGCGTTATTACGACAATAAAACAAAAGGTGAAGTCGATTTTCTCGTAGATGACTATGACGCGCTCAGCGCAATGCCAATCGAAGTGAAGTCAGGAAAAGACTTCAGGCAGCACCGGGCGTTAGACAAGTTTGTTGAAAATGAGGATTATCACATCAAAAAAGCAATACTATTCTCAAACGACAGCAAGGTGGAACGAAGCGGAAAGGTGGTCTACATGCCGATATACTACGCAATGTTCCTAAAACCAAGCAATCCCGACAGCTTTATCATACCATAAATTGCTGTAACTCTCCGAAAATGAATGTTCGTTGTGCATTTCGCAAAACAAATACAACAAAAGCATTTTCGGCACTGCACAATAAAACTACGAGGGAAGGTTGATTATTTTGTCCGATAAAACTTTTATAATCGACATAAATTAGGGCTGACTTGCGAGGTGTCAGCCCTAATTTATGTCTTTGTTTCCGGAAAAGTGGAATAAGTGTGCTACTTGTTGCCTTTGGCGCGGTTGTGCGTTTTGCAGAGCATTTGGCAGTTGTCGATTGACGTTGCTCCGCCTTTGCTCCAGGCGGTAACGTGGTCGGCATCCATTTCGGATAGTTTGTAAATCCGAGTGCGGTTGTTTCCCGTGCCAATGGCACAAAGTGGGCAATTCGACGTTCCGTTGGCCCGCGCCTGTTCGGTTTGGCGGTTATACACGGTCTTTTTGGTTGATTCCTCAAATATGCGTACCTCTAAAAGTTCGGGATGCTGTTCGCCGCCAAGCAGATACTCGTAGATATTGGCGCGTTTGCCTATGGATTCATCTTGCAGCAGTTCGGCGACGTGGGCATTGAGGACGGCGCGGTCGTATGGCGTTGTGTGGTAAAATTCATAAAGTCGCCCCCATTCAAGACCCGCCATGCTCTCGGTGGTGTCAAACAATCCCGAAACCCAGTCGATGACAGAGTTAAAGTAGTTTTCAAGTTCGGATATTGAGGTGTCGAAGCGGTGTTGGCTCATATAGGCGTCGATGGTCTTGCCTTTGGCGCGGCTTATCCAATCGAGGGCGCATTCAAGGTATTGCTGACGCTTTACGTCGCCCCTGACGTAGTGACTCCATTTCTGTATTTCTGCATTCTGCGAGTTGCTGAATACGGCTTTTGCCGCCGTGACAAACGGGCCGCTATGCACCGCATTGCGCCTTTCTTGGGAATTGAGCGGCACGCCAACGATATTGATGGTCTCAAACCACTCTTTAATCTCCGGCTCTGTGCCCTTACAAACGAATACCACGAGGCGTGATTTCAGAATTTTCTCTTTCAGCACATCATCGAGCCCTGAAAAATAGGTTTCGCGTCCGTTATGAAGTATAGCGAATTTGTCGGTTACGAAACGTCCGAAAGATGTGATGCGCTGTTGTCCGTCCAATACCTCAAGCTGTCCCGAAGGAATCTGATTGAAGTAGATAAGCCCGAGTGGATAACCTTTGAGCAGGGAGTCGATAACAGCCACATCTTTCTTGCCGTCGTTGTAGATGTTTTTCCCTTCTTGTTGAAGTTGCGCACTTTGTCAAAGGACGAAACTCTTGGGCAATATGCGCCATCGATACCATAGGTTCTGCAGGTAAAAAATTATATTCTGTTTATATGCTTGTCAGCCGTTGTTTTTCTATTATTTGTGTTGTTTTTTCCACATATAAGCATTATCTTTACAGCGTAAAGTGTGATACGAATATAAAAAAACATAATGTGATAATTGAGGGAGAGAAATACCTATTTTGTATTTATTAACAAACATAACAAAGATACTATGAACAAGTATTTAACTATTATTGCAGCCATCTTTCTATTATTATGCTCTTGCTCTAAGGAGGAATCCAATGAGCCATTGCCACCTGCGGAATCCAATGTGTATTATGTGAAATACGAAGTAAAAGTGTTGGTGCCAAATCATTTTAGTCAAACAATTACATACACTACAGAGTCTGGTGTGCGAACAGTTTCTACTACATCATCTACGTGGGAGGGGACATACGGACCTTTCAAAAAAGGTGATTTGGTTAAACTGACAGCCAAAGCACAGGCTTCAACCATAAAGAGCACAAACTATATTAGAATATATGTTAGTTGCAACAACTCGCCTTTTGGGATAAAAAAAGAAGCGTCAAGTGATTATAACAATCCCCCTTTATCGATTAGTTACACGATGCCATGATGTTAACATGGCCATTCCTTTAAGCCTGGGAATCTGTCGTATAATCAACGAATTGATGTCCGATGTTATAACGGCGGAATGCCTCGAACTTTGCGCAATGAGGCAATGGCAACGTTGGTAGACTATCATCGCGTAGCGTTGCCGTTGATTTTTAACATTTCAATTGGATTTTGCTACCGAACCCAAGTCCTGCCGGGCATGCGGGAATGTGGATAAAAAAAGGTAGTCAGCGAAGCTAACTACCTTCTGTTGTGTGGTCCCACTTGGGCTAAAAGTGTGGTATCTGGTGTTTTTGAATGATATACTAATATTGTTATAAACATCTTATAACTAATTTATTATGTTTGTATATGTTATATGTTTGATAACATCAAAAATCAATAGGAAACAAATAAGTCGGGCAAAATTCGGGCAAAATCAAAGTAATTTTGTATCTTTGCAAGTGAAAATATGAATAATTTATGGCGAAGATTGATTTGACATTATCTCGGAAGAAAGATAAACTAACCGGACGGCAAGAAATAGTGCTGCGTTTTTACCATGGGAAGAAAATAGACCAACAGGTGAAAACGGGAATTTACATTATGGATGACCCTTGCTATTGGGATGGGGAAAAGATGGTCAATACACGCCGTATGAACGATGAAGCACGGCGGTATCATAATGAGCAGCGTGCTAAGATAGAGTCTCTTTGCTTTGAAATTATTCAAGAATGGCAAAATACGGATCAGAATGTACCTATTCCTAAAGATTGGCTTAAGACGGTCGTTGATAAGTATTTTTATCCCGAAAAGTATGTGCGACAATCGGAAGAAGAGGCAAAGCCAATTACGGTAAGGGAGGCTGTTGAGGCATTTATTGCGGATGCACCGAATCGCATTCAAGAGAATGGCGTGCATCAAGGGCAACCTGTCAGCCATAGAACGATTCTGCAATACAATCAAATGCGTCGTTTTGTGTTTGAGTATATGGATACACTTTCTTCCAATGATATGCCTGTCAAGGAACTCGACAAAAAGTTCTATGATGGGTATGTGGCTTTTCTCAACGGAAAGGGGTTTAAGTTGAACACTGTTGGGAAGCATATTAAAAACCTGAAAGCCGTAATAAATTGGTTGCCATTGTCAGAGCGAATCGAGTGCGAGTTTGTGGCTCCAAGGAAGTGTAAGAAGTTGGCAGAAGAGGTTGACAATGTGTTTCTTTCAACAGAAGAACTGCACGCTATTGAGACGGTTGAGTTGAAGCACGATTATCTTGATAGGGTGCGCGACCAGTTCCTGTTGCTTGCATGGACCGGTTGCCGCTATAGCGACCTCGATAAACTCGACGACCCACAAAGTATCTCTCGTGGATATTTCGAGTTGGAGCAATATAAAACAGGCACAAAGGTGTGTATCCCTATTTTTGACCAGGTGAAGCGAATTTTTGAGAAGTACGATGGCGAACTACCATCGGTTATATCAAATCAAAAGTTCAACGGCTTTTTGAAGGAGGTTTGTCGCCTTGCCGGAATAACTGAGGAAACATCAATCACTCATACGATAGCCGGCAAACGTACCAAAGAGAATTTCCCGAAATATGAATTGGTGAGTGCACACACTGCCCGTCGCTCATTTGCCACGAATATGTTTGAGAGCGGCGTGCCGGCACTTGTGATAATGCAGATAACCGGACATAAAACCGAGAAAGCATTTCTCTCATACATCAAAACCGACCCGGAGAAATACGCCTCAATGCTAATCGAGCAGTGGAACAGGTCGCAGCAAGAGAAAATGAAACAATAATTTATAACATTGACATTTATGTTAAAGCGACCAGAAAGAACCATCTCGACCAGAGGACAGATCAGAAAACGTCAAACACGACCAGAAAAATGAATCTTGCTATTAAATTCTGCAAGTTTGATTAGAAATGTGATTCTATTTCTTGAATTGATTAGAATGTAGCTAACCCCGCAAATAAAATCACACTTTAATCTGATTTTATTTTGTCATATTAACTATTTATCGTAACTTTGTGGCATAAAATCAAGGTTGCGATATGATACAAGAGCTCAAAATAAAAAATTTCCTTTCATGCAAAGAAGAGACTGTGCTTAGCTTTGAGGCGACGAAAGATACGACGTTTGAGGATTATCAGGTGGTGGAAGTTGCCGAGGGTGTCCGTTTGCTGAGGATGGCTCTTATTTATGGGGCAAATGCTTCAGGTAAGTCCAATATACTTCAAGCGCTTACTTTCCTGCGGACGTTTTGGTTCGCCGACCCTCAATCGATGAAAGAACCGACCGGAGTAATACCGTTTCTTTTGGACCGACAAACGCCCGACGAGCCTTCGCATTTTGAGTTGAGATTCTTTGCTGAGGGCATCCGCTATTGGTATGTACTATCGTTGGATAGTAAAGCTGTGCATACCGAAAAGCTTTATTACTACAAGCCTAAATCCGCGCAGCCGACAATGCTCTTTTCAAGAACACTTGAAAATGGTCAGTCTGTAATAAAAATAAACCCGGCGGCAAATAAAGTCGGTGCTACAGGATTGGAAGAACTCACCCTGAAGTGTCTCCCGAATATGTCGTTCTTTGCAGCGAGAAACAAAGTTAATATGTCGTTGGCGTGGATAGATGTCGCAATGAATTGGATGGAAGGGAAAATACTTCCCTACATCGGACCGCATACCGACATGTTTGAATACGCAGGACGACGTATTGCAAACAACACACTTTTGCGTGATTACTTGTTGGACTTCGTTCATCATGCGGATTTCAATATATCAGATATCCGTTCAAATAAAACGGAGGAGGCTTTGCCCCCTCAAGCCGTTCGGATGTTTCTTGAAGATTCGTCCCTGCCCGAATTATTGCGTGAACACATAAAGGAGACCGGTTCATTGCCATCCCTTAGGACAGAGTTTCAGCACATAGTCAAGAATATTCGCGGCGAAGAAAGCTACTATTTGCCTCAGTCGCTGCAATCAGAGGGGACAAAGCGTACACTCGGAATTGAGGCTGCCGTGTATGAAGCCGAGAAAGAGAATGCAGTGTTGAGCATTGATGAGTTGGAAGCCTCTCTGCATCCCGATTTGGTGGAATATGTGATTGAACAATTTCTCAAAAGCAAGAACGAGAGTCAGCTTTTGGTGACAACGCATTATGATCCGCTATTGAACACCATAAACGACCTAATCCGCAAGGATTGCGTGTGGTTTACCGAAAAAGACGAAACCGGAAACACCTCGCTCTATTCGCTTACGGATTTCAATGGGCTGAACAAGATTTCCTCTTTTCAGCGGTCATATCGCAATGGCGTATTCGGCGCACTTCCAAAAATCAATTGAGGTATGGCACGAAAAGTCAAGACCAGACAGCAGAATGCACCGATACCTACAATAATCGGTGCCGGAATTACCGAGCAATGGTATTTTACTCATCTTCAAAGAATCTTAGGATATAGAGTTAAGGTGCGTCCACGCTTTTTCGGTCAGGAAGATATATTTCAACTGACTAAAAAAGTAGAATCCGTGATTCAAGACGGCGGAGTAGCCATTGCTGTTTTTGATGCAGATGTCGCATCATGGGATGAGAAGGAACGCTTGAAACTTGACGCTTTCCGCAAGAAATATGGCAAGAACGAAAATGTCATTATTTGCGATAGTCTTCCCTCTATTGAATATTGGTTTTTGCTTCATTTCGCCGACATCCACCGATTATTTCCAACGTCGCAATCGGTGTGCAAAGAATTAGAAAAATTCCTTGACGGATACGACAAGTGCGAAGAATACCTCAGTCGCGAGAAGTGGGTGCGTCAACTCTGCGAATCAGGTAATATGACTACCGCCATGGAACGCGCAAAAGTGTGTGGCGATAATCAGTCGTACACAAATCTGCCATTGGCATTTGCTAAAATAACAAAGTAATATCGGAGTGCATCATCAGTATGCTCAATCCGCCCATTTGATTGTTTCAAGCACACTCTTTCTATGGCTTTCGTAAACATCTCGGTAAGGTATTGGGTATCCCTCGTATATCTCGATTAATGAGAGGAGTATTGACAAAGCGTCTGCTTTGCCGTTGGTTGCCATCAATGCCGGGTCGTATCGCCATACGGAAACTGAATATTCCCTCGGGGTGGCATAGACCTTTATGCCTAGTTCTCTTGCTTTCTGCGATGTCATACCATAATCCCAATACTCATTTGAATCCGTATCATTTCTGTATATCAAGGTCCCGCAGACGTTCGTCAGCCCCAACTTCGTCACATCATAATCAGTATAGCCAGATGAAATTACCGGGCTTTGCAACATTTTATCAACTTGGTTGAAGAGTTCGGCACCACGCTTGTAAAATTGCAGGACCTTATTGTGCCCTACGCTTTCCACCCTTGCTATTCCTAAATTACACAACTCAATCACTGCAAGTGTCACAGTCTTTGCCGAGTAGCCTATCAGCTCGGCAATCTCCTTGAATGGTATTCCTGCCAACGACTTCTTCTGAAGATGATACAGCAAAAGCACTTGGGCTGATATGTTCAAGGTTTTTGCCATGCTTTTCTTTGTAATGTTATTCTCCGTAAAAGAAATAAGCAATTCAGGAAAGTAGAATTGATGTCCCGGCACAACGAAGTTCACTTTCCTACTGACAAGCAGTCGGCGAAATACAGCATCCATAACAGGCAACTCTATAAGCAGAATGAATTGGAAGTATTCCTTCATCGCGTGAAAGTCTTTAGCGATGTTGGTGCCGTTGAATTTATCTCCATTTATTCGTTGAGCCACGACAACAGGTATGCCCGAAATGGAAATCTCGTAGAACTTATAGTTCTTGGCAAAGGTAGAATTTTGGGCCTGAATAAGATTGTCTGATGTCTTCTTTGGGAAAGACATTTTTAATCCAAGTTCGGAGGTAAGGTATGAGTGTAAACTTTTCATACTTACATAACGTGAAACTCAGTGTTATTGTTATACGTTGAATTACTTTTAACATATACTAATTATCAATGTATTACATATAATTACCTCCAAGCTATATACGTGTCTTTTAGAAACGACATCTCGTGAGATAATTTTGCAGTGCATCCGATAGCGATGGACTGGCATTGCTCAATGACCGAGAGCCGGAGTTTTTGGATGCCACTGCCCGAAGCGACGCGAGAGCACCGTTATTGCGTGAGGGCACAATTATATATGAGTACACAAAACTCAATTATCAACATTGCTGAATTGGCGGCAGCTATGCCTAACGCCATTCTCCAAATCTCCGCAGGCGACCTCTGCGACTTCGCTCATCGTCTAATCGAATCCGCTACCGACGTGGCTCGGTTGCAGATAGAGCGTGCCAACCTCTCAAAGGAACTGCTCACCATTGAGGAAGTGGCGGATATGCTGAAAGTGTCGAAGATGACGCTCTATCGTTGGAACCTGAACGACACCTTGCCCAAGATTGAAATCGGAGGCAAACGCCGCTATCGCCGTGCCGATGTTGAAGCCATTATCGAACAACGAAAAGAGAAGAAGCAATGGACGAGAAAATAACAATTAAGCCCAAAGGGTCGCTGTCGCTCAACAAGCAGCGGCCCGAACTTCCCATCGACGGACTTCCGGCTTCGATACAGAACTACATCAACGCAGTGTGCAACATCTACCATTGCCCACGAGAATTTGTAACCACGGCCGTCCTCGCTACCGCATCTACAGCTGTCGGCAAGAAGGTGGTGGTGAACGAAGGCATCTACAAGAATCCGTTAGTGCTGTGGTTTGTGTCGGTGGCACGAAGCGGCAGTAACAAGTCGTACCCGATGAAACTCGTAACGCAACCGCTTCGCCGCATTGATGAGGAACTCTACGTGGAGTATAAGCGTGAGTATGACAATTGGAAAGCAATCCCTGCTAAAGACCGTGCCGATGAGCCAAAATGTCCGGCAATCGTCCTCGACGACTGTACTGATGAGCGCCGCAGCGAAATACTGTTCATGAACAACGATACCAACGAGCCGCAAATTCAACAGGTTGCCAAACGAGGCAACAAACGAGGTGCCATTGGTATCTATCCCGAACTGAAGGGAATGTTTGACTCAAAGAACCAGTATCAGAATGGCGGCACGTCCGCCATATCCAAGCTGCTGCGACTATTCGACTGCGAGGATATAAAGGTTGACCGTAAGAACGGCTTCACGATGCTAATCAAAGACCCGTTCTTCAATATCATCGGTGACTTGCAGACCGGCATGCTCCGCTCCACCTTCGGCAGCGAGCTCTTCATGACCAATGGCTTGAACCAACGGTTTTTGTTCAGCGTTGCCGAAGACATCGAATATCCGCATCGAAGTCACGAAACGTTGCCTTACGGCATCGCTTGCGAATGGGCGCAGACCGTGCGGATGCTCTATGAGGGCATCTATCACAGTCCCGACGGCAACCACTACACACTTGTTCGCAGCACTGATGGCGAGGTGTCGCTCGGAAAGGAGGCAGATGCCCTATATGACGACTACCACAACTATCTGCAAGACAAAAAGGCTATGGCTGACTGCGACTATGTGGCGTCAATCTATAGCAAATTGCAGATACAGGTGCTCCGCTATGCCGGAATAGTACACGTTCTCGACCTGGCTGAGCAACGCGGCATGCGTTGCGACTACAACATCATGCGGAAAGAGCCGATGGAGTATGCCATTCGCTGTATGGAATACTTCGAGCAGATGGCACTGCTGGTGTATTCACGGATTGCCGAACAGCCGCCGGTTGTAAAACCCGAGCAGATGAGCAAGACCGAACTTCTTTCTGCGTTTTTGAGACTTTATCCCGATGTGCCGCAAGGGCAACTCGCCAAACTGATTGGCGTCTCTCCGGCTTATATCTCGAAAATTAAAAGCGGAAAAGCGGGTTAAGGTTAATTTACTTGTAACTCTCTAAAATTCAAAGCAGTAAGTATTGACAAGGTATTAACCAAGTATTAACCCAACGAACACTCTGCAAAGTTAACGACAGGTTAATACCAAGTCAATGCCTAAACAACTGAAAATCAATACGAAAGATATATAATTAACCTTAACCTCATTTTTGGAAAAATGAAAAAATTTGATGAAATAGAAATCACCGTATATCGGGGCGTGAAAGACCGCATCGGACATCTATCAACGCTTCACGATTTCCTGACGAATGTCGATGCGCTGGCAATCGCTGAACTGCGTTTATGCACGGATACCGAGCGAAAACGGCAGATAAAGATGTCGCTGCCGCAAGCTGCAATTAGCGGTGTCTTTTCACCAAGTCGTTCTGCCGAAAACCTTGTGCGGCATAGCGGACTAATCTGCGTTGACATCGACCGCAAGGACAATGAGCATATTGAGAATTTTGATACGCTCATTGAAGACATGCTGAGCCGAATAGAGGAAGTGACATACGCTGCACATTCCGTCAGCGGCAAAGGCTACTTCATAATCATTCCGCTACGCTATCCGCAGTTGCACAAAGCACAGTTCGAGCAGTTGGTACGAGTGTTTGCCGATATGGGCATCTATATCGACCACGCTTGCGGTGACGTGTGCCGACTGCGGTGTCAAAGTTTTGACGAGCATCCTTACATCAACCCTGATGCCAAGCCATTCAGCGGTATCTATCATGAGCCGAAAAAGACTCGTGCGTGGCATCAATGCTGTTATGTTGAAAGTGATGTCGATGAGAAGGTGGAACGGCTTTGCCGAGAGGTAGCGATGCGGCATATCGACCTTACTGCCAATTATGAAGATTGGGTGAAAATCGGTGCCGCATTATCCACGCTTGGTGAGAGCGGTAGGCAATGGTTTCACCTGTGCAGTTCGCAGAACAGCGGATACAATCCCGCTGAGTGCGACCGGAAATTCAACAACCTGCTTCGCTCCACCCGTCAAATCGGCATCGGCACATTCTTCTACTACTGCCGCCAATATGGTATCGAATAGCCTAAAAATAGCACTATCAAAATATCTCGTAAAAATGAGCGAAACTTCCAGAAGTCCACCGAAGCGAATAACACAACCCCGAGAAGTCGTAGCAAGAGATAACATCGCCAAAGCAGTACAATCTCGACGATGTTATAAACTTCAAAGCGGCATTACAGGATTTTCACACCAGTAAAGGGCTGAAAATGATAATCGGCTATGTAATAGCCAATTAAGGGGTGCAGGGGAAGTATTCCACCTGCTACTGTCTGTAAAGACCCCCACCGCCCTCAATCGTTTTGTCGACCTCGCCTCCCAAATAGCGGAATATGCAAAGTGCGGTGAGATGCGCTTCGCGCGTTTACAGGTTACGGTGAACTGGTTATTGGCTCACATGTCAAAGACATAACCCGTAACCTCTAAACCATAACCATCGGCTAAGCCGATTGAATTGTGATGACAAGGCTGTGCGTAATGGAGATGATGACGGCGAGAGCGGAGCGGATTTGGAGTTGTTCAGGCAATTAGTGGCGATACCGCCGAAGAAGTGTCTTCGACCGGCTTGCCACGTCGATGTCACTGTGCGGTGTCGCCACGTCAAACTGCCCTAACAAAACTCGAAAGGAGTGCAGCGGCAGCCGTCATAGGCGGAATGGAGTAAATAAAATCTTCCCATTTGTACGGAGAGTCTGTAAGTATTTGCATCAACGTACATTTATGAACATGTGTGGAAGCCAGTCCATACTTAAGTTGAAGGAAAATGACCCATCCGAAATGATTTGCCATCCGTTTGAACAACATGAGGTGGTTTTCACTAAGCTCGATGAGAAGCAAGAGTAGCTTCTCCTCAAACTCAGTATACAAGTCATTTATAGGTGCAGTATTCCTTCAGCGAGAGAAAAATGCTAGTGACACATGGTATTACTATGGATTTGTGTTCAATATAAGTACGGTGATGGATTTGCAGTAGGAGGTGGTGGAGGACACCTTCATCCATGAAATGACACACTACTTAATAAAAAAAGAGCATTGAACACAGAATAATTAACTCTCAGATTAAAATATGCTTATAAGGTTTATATTGGAAAACCGCAAAACATTTCGGCAGAGGCGGATTTCCAGTCACAAATAACTTGCTACAGCTTATCCTATTTGTATCGTTTTATTCCATTATAGCATTCTTTACTGCCTGATAGTCCCAATCAGTATAACTACCACAAATAGTATTCTTTTTACACTTCATTGCAATATGAGTGCCTTTGTATCGAATAGTTTCAGGACATAGATTTCTATCCACGTTAACTGATTTGTATAGAACGACAATCTTGGCATTTTCACGAATAGCCAAATCGCATTCATATTGAATATAACTTTTATTGTTTATTGGGTAGCCATATTTACAATACGGATTCGACAAGAGTAATCGCACATAACCACCACAACCATTATTATAGCAGGCCCCTTTTGTCACTTCGTTGGTATGTTGTCCTACAATTAGAATAAAGGTTTTAGATACAGACATTCTTTCTGATAGCGATTTCTTTATGGAGCAATATCTGCTAGTATCATATGATTGTGTTAGAGAATGTACATCTACAAAATGAAATGATAACTTATTATCTTTATTCCATTCATATAATTTTTCTACTGCATCCCTATCATGATCAAAGGATGCTGCTATGTATGTTTTAGTATGACGATATCCTATTGCCATTTTCTCAATTCTTTTATTGCTACTTTATCTTTATCTCCCTTCCAAACAACGATATAAAAGTCATTATTGATGATATCCTTATTGATTGCAAATGCATCTACAAGATAATGAAGAATATCATTTAAACCTATGTTTGTTCGTGAAAGTCCAGATCCCAACAATGGTAGAATTACAGGATACCCTTGTGCATTCTGATTACAGAATTCTATTAATTTTTGTACAGCAAGTGCAAAATCTGCCTTTGAAGTCTGGGCATTCAAATGTTCATCAAAATAACTAAGGCCTAGTAAATAATAAGATAGATTGTCATCAATCTGCAAATTCACAGATGTACCCACATCGTATCTCTTCCTGTTACCCTCAGGCTTCTCTTCTATGGTTAAATTTTTGTATGATGTATCTCGTTTAAGAATATCGCAAATTTTACTGTTCAAACTATCTGCCGTAAACTTTTGGTCATCATACAATTTTTGGAACATCAGGCCATGCAGTGTATTATGTGATATAAGATGGTCATCAACAATTGTGTCAAAGCAACGGTTCACAGGAACTACAATTGCCCGCTTCCCATTGTAGCCCTTTTCTACTATATCGGGAGAGTTTATATCGCCATAATTTACATATACGCTATTCTTTGATGACGACTCACCTAAACATACTTGATTTGAGCGAAGCACCGTATAGCTAGCTACGATTGCAGATAGGATAAAAACGGTCAATAGAACAAAGATGCCGATTAATGATTTACATACAAAAGAAACATCCTTTTGAAAAAATCCATTCAATGGTTCAAAGATAGAGATTAACCCCCATAAAGTAAATACACCCCCTGTAATCTTATAGGAAAGTTTCCAAATAGCAGATTTGTTAATCCATAATCTACCGAAGGACTTTTTTATATTCATGTTAAAATATTATCTTAATTGATTTTCTATATTCTAATTCTTTAAAATTAGATATCATAGCACCAACAAAAGTTCGCGTGCTTTTTTTGAATTGTAAAGTCAGGATCATTAAGAGCAGCAGTGATGTACTCCTTATTCATGGGTACATGTGCAGTCGGAATTTTATGCATATTATCTCTAAACACAGGAAGTTTATCCCATAATGCTTTCGCTATGCAGTTCGGTTTGTTGCCATCAGCTATAGAAGAATTGAATTTGTAATCAGGATATATAACTATCACAGGCAAACCTAAAATATTAATTCCATAATCAATTTCTTCCCTTAATGCTCTACTATAGCGAGTGTTCTCGCTTAGAAATAAAATGATGTTCTTTGAATTCCTCAATCGTTCGTGAAGTCTCGATTTTAGAGTGTATTCCCAAGAGCTATCATCCCTAACATTATAAGTCGTTTGATGGGCATCATAAAAAGGGAAAGACCTGTTTTGGCTTTTCCAAGCTCTCAACAGATTATAATATACAAAATCCTTAGCTGCATTAGCACCTAAATTAGTTTCGGCAAAAGGTTCCGAAACATAAAAAGCGGAATAGTTATAAGTTCTATATCCCATTATATCTTGAATTTTATATTTTTATTAGATCCTATTTATTACACTCTCAGCCAGCAAATACACTCGTGTACCGAGCGTTTGCGGCCAACGGTCATTCAGGTTCTTGTCCAATGCTCTTGCTCGCATTATGGCATCTTCTACGCGAGCTATCAAAGATAGTACATCGTAGGATGATTCATGGTAAGAACCCATCTTCTGACGCAATCTGACCTTTAAATATGGGTCGGCATTTTTAGATTTTCGACGATTCTCCATCCACCGTTTCTGTTCCTCAGGTGTTAACAATGAAGCATCTTCCAAATGCAATAATAGCCAAAGTTCAAAACAAGGATTGCTTAAAGCCATGTGCATAGCAACTGCCTGCGAGCATTCCGTAGCAACACGAGAAAGCATAGACTCTGTCCAACGGTCTTTGTCTATTACTAACCAGAGCTCGTCGTCTTTCTCTAACTCATATTGGCTTTTGTATTCATTGAGTTGTTTTAATACATGTTCCGGGCTGGAGTTATTCTGTTCATTCTCGCTTCGTTCTAGTATATGCACGTGCACACGTGGATTGGTATATTCTTTGGCTAAAGCCTTGAAATATATCCGCTCGGTGTCTTTGCCTTCGGAGGCTATGACTATAAGACGAGCATCGCGGAATGCCTCACGACGTTCGCGCATCAAACTATTCCTGCTTCGCATCGTCCCAATGAATATTATTCAGTTCGCCAAAAAATGGAATAGCTCCATATCGACCATTCAGATAACCTTTTTGTACGTTCTCTCTTGGCTTGTACTCGCAGAGTGATGACAAATGGCTTTCTCCTTTTTTGTCTTTTTCTACAAACCACACTTCATCCTGACGAATAGGGGCGGTAGAAAGTAGATTGGACTCGTGTGTAGTGCAGATTAACTGCATTTGTGAATTGCTTCGAAGCAAACTGTTGTACATCTCTAACAATTTCAATGTCAACATAGGATGTAAGCTCCTGTCAACCTCGTCAATTACATAAACGGCATCATTGGCACGCATATCGATAAGCATTGGAATGAAGTCGAACAAGCGTGACGTTCCATCAGATTCTTCAAACATTTCAAAGATATAGTCAGAATTGCTGCCGTCTTTCTTGTGGATGGTTTTCAGTTCATACCACTTAAGATTCTTCGACTTATCTTTTTCTGCAAAGATGAAGCGGTTCTCATTGTGAATTACCACACCGGTTTCGGGACCTCTGCCTTCAAGACTTTCCTCTATCTTTTGACGTATTTCATCCGGAATGCCTAATTCTTCAGGTTTAGACTCAATGCGACGAAGGTCTGAAATTCCGGTTCCAAAGTAATTTAGCAGCTCGCGCATCACAGTTCTAAATTGAGTGTCATTCACAACTCGGAATGGAAAATCCGTTCTATGTGTATTCGGGAAGATAATATTCAGATTCTCAAACCACTTACGCACAGACTTGATTGTGTTAATTCCTTTCCCGTTACGTTTGATGTACTCACTGAGGAAAGTCCCCTTTGTTGGTGTGCCGTCAATTAAGAACTTCAAAAATTGCCCATCCTCACCCCTAAAGAATGGAGATGCAATAGTATTTTCCCAATTGTCACCATTGCGTTTGCGTTCAAAAATCATTGTGTCATTACGGCTACCGGTCTTATACAACCACTCCTCCAACAAACCTCCTTTTGAGAATGCTATGCCATAGGCAAAGAACTGACCATCTACCTTGAATTCTAATTCAATACTTGAACGCTCCTGAGGTTTATCCGTCATCTTGAAATAATTGTATTTTCGGTTGCTCCAACCATTCAAGGCAAACTCCTTGATAATAGCCAAGCATTTTATGATGTTTGACTTTCCTGAAGCATTAGCGCCGTAAATCAGGCCCATGCGGAGCACGGATATATCATCACGTTTCTCCGCTCGTGACACTTGCAATGGTAGCTGGTCGCTCTTGCCGGCAGTGAACAAGATGCGAGTTTCCTCGTTAAACGAGTAAATGTTTTCAAATTGGGCTGATAATAACATAATCAAGTCTGATATTTAGAGAAATTTTGTTGCAAAGATAATAATTATTTTTTAATTGGACAAATGTTTGCATTATACCTGTTGAAATATGACAAATCCAACGCAGAGTATTGCTATTTTGTCTATTGATGACAAAATAATCTGTATTTGACAATTGTTTGTCCTTGTGTAGAAATGGCTACCTAACGAAAATTAGGCAGCCACTATGCGATAACAGCCGCCATGGCCTGACGGCGGCACCGGAACGGCTCAATCCAAGTATTTCACATTTGAGGTTTCGTTTATGGTCATGCTAAATTCGCGGCAACGGCGTTCGGTTTGACGTGCGGCGGCGATGGAGAAACGGTCAAATTTCTCGAAGATATCCAGTCCTCGGCTCAGATTAATTGTCCAGCCGTTGTTAAGGATAATCGCACGGTCGTGGTCTGCTTCAAACTTATATGTAAACTCTATGCCGTATGTTGCCAGGTCGTCGGTCAACGCATCGAAGATGTCAATCATTTCGGGGATTTTGTCATCGGTGTTGTTGGTGTTAAGCGAAATGGCAATGCTTTCGGCATCGGTGTTTGCCTCACGAATGAGGTTGATAAACTCGATAAGGTTGTCGATTTGGAACGGTGCTCTGATGTAGGGGTCGATGATTTCAATCCGGGTAGCTCCTTTGAGGTATTCACCGAAAAGCGACTTGTAGGTGACGCCTTTTTGGTTTGCTCTCACTGCAATATGCCTTGGAGCGATGATACGTTCCTGCTGTGAAATGCGAGTACGATGAGTGTGCTCAGTTTTCGGAGCCGGATGTGGCTCTGTCGGCATTTCTTCAATCGGGGCAACAATGCCGTTCTCCACGTTCTCCAGAGTTTCTACTTTCACGGTCTTGCCGTCGGAGAGGCGGAGATATTCAAACGTGGCCGGTTTGTCGGCTCGGAATGTTTCATCGATGATATAGAGCTGGTCTTTTACGCGCTTACGGCTTTCTCCTGCAAAATCCACAATTTCAAGGGCTTCCTCAACGGTCATCTTGCCGTCGGGATAGAGGAGTTTTACCAGTCCGGAGAAAGTCTTGCGAATGGCGAGGTGGTCGCGCTCCGAGAGCGAGGTATCGAAGCGAGCGTAGTCTTTGAGCATCGGCGAGAAGTCGAGAGCGCGGAGTTCGTGCAGCACGGCAGCTATATAGTCGGTGATAAGCCCGTAGCCCTTGCTGAAACTGTCCTTGCGGAGCGACTTGATTTCCCAGCCCGGATTGTAGAGGTGAATACGGTCGAGGAACGCACCTTTTATAAATCCCGTAGGGATTGATTCAAATAGGTGAGAGTTTTTGAGCATATAGGGCACGGTGTGCTTGGTGTTCCCCACGAAAGCCATCGAAGCCGAAGCCTCGTGAGTGGCTTTGCCGCGGTTGAATGTCTTGTTGGCAAGATAGTTCTGCATGGTGTCGATAAGCACGGCATCGGTCGTCTTGCCTTTCTGCTGCTCGTATTCGTCCCATGCCACCACGTCCCAGTAGCCCACAAGACCGAGTATTTCGGTATGTCCGCTGATTTTTGAGAACAGGCGAGCGGATGTCACGTCGCCGCCGCTGACAAGTACGCCGTATGGCGACAATTCAGAGAATACGTGCGACTTACCTGTGCCTTTTGGTCCGAGTTCCATAAAGTTAAAATTGTTTTCAACCATAGGAAGCAGACGCGAGAGCGTTATGAACTTTTCACGGCGGTTGAGCACTTCGGGATTAAGTCCCACTGTGTGAATGAGCAGGTCAATCCATTCTTCGGTGGTGAAGTTCTTGCGCTGGTCGATATAGTCTTGCAGCGAGATGTTGGAAACCTGTATGGGCTTCAGGTTTTCTATCTCCCAGCGCACCTTAATGTCTTCGCCTGTAAGGTAGTTAATATTGACAATTGACCACACTCCATTGCCTGAAAGCAATTTCGGATTTTTGCGAACAAATTCGCTGCCGATAGGAATACGGAATAGCCCGAGGTTGGCAAAAGTAGCCTCGTATTGGTCGGCTTTATCGTTAAGTTGTGCCGAAATCTTGTCGATGATGCGGAATCGCCCGGCTTCTTTTATTTTGCCTTTCACTTCTTCGGCTTCGGCACGATGCACATAGTTGTTTTGGATTACGGTTTTCACCTTTTCGATGCCTTGTGCTATAAGTTCTTCATCGTCGCAAGCACAGTACTGACCGAGCAGGTATTCGAGCACAAATGTAGGCACCGGCAAGTTGCCTTTTACTAAGAACGCGAGATCTTTTCTCACCACCTTGCCTTGAAAAGCGTTCAATATTTTCTCTTGTAGTTCCATATCAGAAATCTTGCTCTATGAGTGTATTGTTAGTAACCGGTTTTTTTACGAGTGGATTAAGCATATCTTCCGTATCGTAGATGCGGAGTTGCAGAATGCCCGACGACACCGACTGATTGAGCGTGAGACTCAATTCTTTCACTCGGTTTTGCAGCACGTCGGCATCGGTGCTGTCGAGGGTGATTATGGTGTCGTTGGTGACTTTTGCGTCGTTGCAATAGATGTTGCATACTATTTCACGCGGCTTAATGTCGGCTGATACAGCCTCGTCTTGCAATATTTGTATTCTCAGGCGGCTCGACACAATCGAGAGCGACTGCGTGAGCAGCGTGATGTTCACCTTACGTTTCTCCTCCTGTTTGTTGTAGGTGCTGTGCACTACCGGAATGATGACCTCTTGCAGTGCGGCACCGCCATGCACGAAGTTGTAGTCGGCACCTTGCACCTTGAAGCGGTTGGTGCCTACAGGCACTGCCACGAATAGGTCGTTGTCGATGCCCGATACATTGCGCATCGGGAATTTAGCCACGTTAGTAACTTCGTCGCCCGATGCTGTGAGGTAGTAGCGGGTTTTCTGCTCGGCAGTAGCCTCGGTGATAGCCGTTTTGTCGTTTTCGGCAAAGGTCATATCATTGTAGATAAAGCCGTGGTCGGCTGTGATGAATATGTTTCTAGTCGACACGTGGTCGTGAATGCGTTTCACACAGTCGGCAATCTCTTTCACACTGTCGCGGCAGGCTTTGATGATGCTGCGGTAGCCGTTGTGTCCGGCATTGTCTATGGCATTGTGAAAGATATATACGAGCGAAGCGGAAAAAATGCTGCGCAGTTCTTCCTTGCTGCTTCCTTGTACTTTCTCAAAATCCACGCACACGGCATCCGGCGCATATTTGCGCAGATGCTGTGTGCGCTTCTCGGTTGTATCGAGAATGGTGTGGTCGAGTCCGAGCGTCACGTCAAAGAGGTCCATTTGCTCGTAAGGCAAAAGAGCCGGTTTGCAGTATTTCGTTTCTGTCGGCAGCATGGCGATTGCCGGTTCGAGCGATGCAGAGTGCTTGGAGAGGTTCAGCCGTTCGGTGAGTTCTTTCGCCACTTCGTAGCGAAGGGCGTCGCTCACAATCACTACCCACTTAGTGGTCTGCATTTTGGACTCGTAGAAATTCTCTTGGCGAGAAGCCACTGTGATGTCGCCAAAACCATTGCCGCGTTCTTTAATGCAACGCACCCACTCGATGTTGATGTCGTTAGTGATGCGTGCATAATCCTTGTCGAGGGTGGCTTTTACGCTGTCGATGGTATCTCTCACAGGAATATCCGCATCGAGTGCGAGGAAATATTCGATTGACTTGCGGTAGTAGGTATCGAGCAGATAGTAGTCGGTAGTGTATCGGTTGATGTAATCGTTGGGCGTGTTCAAAATCAACGAACCGAGTGTGCGGCTCTTTTGGTAGAAAAGAGTAGCTTGCATCGCATAGTCGATGACGGTCGAAATGGCGGCGTTTTCGGCGTTTTTCAGGCTGAGCAGTCGCAGCCGGTCGAGGGCATCGTCGCTCGCGTCTTTCACCTTGTCGGTGATGATTGCCCGAAGGATTTCCCAACACATGGCTGTCGGCACATATAAATAATTCTCGTCGAGCGAATACACTCTGATGATTTCGCTTTCGCGAATGTCGGCAGCGAGTGCATCAAATGCCGCTTGCCATTCCTCGCGGCGGCGAACCGGGAGCAGTTTCACCGACTCAAAGAGTTGGTTCATCTGCTCAAGCATCACAGAGTTGGTAACTTTGAGGTGCTTGTAGTTGTCGGCGTTAGCTACTCCGAATAGTTGGGTGATAAGGTTATATTTCAGGCGCTGAGCCGCTTCCACAATCTTCTGACGTGAGTTTTCATCGTAGCCTGAACCGAAAGTGGCGTTCAGTCGGTTGTTGAGTGCGGCGAGCACATCGCGCCGGCTTTGCAGTGTGATGAAGAATTTCTGCGACTTGGCGTCGTCGCAGTTATGGGCAAAGATGAACAAGCGGAGCATAATTTCGTTCCACGAGAGCATTTTGCTCTCGCCCATATAGCCGGAAATCAAGCCGCGGAATCCCACGTCGGAGCTGAATGCCTCGCCGTAGTAGCCGCTGAGTATGCGGTTGTACTTCTCGAGTTGCAGCTCGGTGATGTGCTTTTGCACAAAAGTTCTATGGGCATCGTCGATGTGGTTTTGCTGCATAAACGCCTCGTAGTTGTTGCTCTTAAACTCGGCATTAGCCACGAGCAAATCCATAAGCGGGAAATTTGTCCGTGCTTCTCTCGTGGCAGGAGCGGCTTGCTGAAAGTAGAGAATCACTTTCTCGTTGCTCCACTCGTTTTCGAGTGCATATTTAGTGGCGAACCAGTTGCCTTGAAACTCCACAAAGCGGAAGCCCTCGCGGAGCGTGGTGTCTTCAATCTCGCTCGCTATACTGCGCATCGGGTCGAAGACGAAAAGCACATGCAAGTCGTCGTTGCTGTCGAAGTAGTTGTATATGTTGTCAATAATAGCCATAGTGCATTATTTGATTTTTGCAAGTATGTCGCCGAATTTTGCATAGTTCACCACCACACCGTCGTCGAGGTCGAAAGAAATCTGTTGGTCGGCAACGTAGTGCAGGCGTTCGTGATATTCGCGGCACTCGGCGAGTTCTTTCTCCAATAGCTCGGCGGTTTTGCGCTGTGCTGTGGTGAGCATGGCATCGTTGGCACGCAGTTCGTTGATGCGATGTGTCAGCCAATCCATGTGCGGCAGCAGGTATTTGCTACGCACACGTTCCACTGTGTATGCATCCATGCGATGCATATAGGCGAGGCATTGGAAAGCGCCTTTTTTCGATGAGAACAGCCAATAAATCGGGCGGTTCTGATACATCTTTTTGTGGTCTTTCCAAAAGTCTTTCATGAAGTATGCCTCAATACTTTTGCCAAGGCATGTTTCAATAAAGTTGATGTTTTCCAGCAAGTTTTCTTCACCGAAAGCGATACGCAGGAAATCGCGCACACGGTGGCAAGCATTATCGGCAAAACTACTATCGGCTCTCAGTATCGGGATAATCCCATCGTCGTCGATTTCGAGTTCGCTGCCGTTATAGGTGTAGGTGCACACTTCCTCTGCGGTCGGGTTAGGGTGTGCAATGTGCAGCCCCGGCTTATCGAGGCGGTAACGCCCCATCCAGCAACCGATAGCGTAGGAAATCAGTTGCTTGGCAATGACATCATTGTGCCACACAATATCGTTGTTCTCTATATGGATTTCTCCTTGTTGAAGGATGGTTATCTCGTCGAGAGGAACATCGGGGGTGAGCTCGTCTTGCAGGCCGTAGATTTCAATAAATTGGCGGTTGAGTTCTTCCTCATTGGCGTGAAGTTGCATAAAGAGTCGTTCCCACTTCTGCTTATAGGCATCCATCAAGTCCTCCAATAGTAGGTGCGGTGTCTCACCGCACTTGGATAATAGTTCCGATGTCCCATCGCACAATTTTGGTGAGTATTTGGTATCAGTGCAGTGGGACACTGCACCTCCTATTTTTACAAGTTCATTCTGCTTGAAGTCCCACGATGTTTCGTGTACGTCCCAGTCTTGCTTGCTGATGGAGATGTTTTGCTGGACAAATTGGGCAACGAAATCTTTCTTGAGTTTACAAAAATAAACAGGCAAATTTCCAATATCAGATTTAGTAAAATTGATTGTTGGGTTCAATAAAGACATAAAAGCCTCTGCTACATGTGAATTCAAGAAACCTAATAATTCTGCATAGCAACTATTTGTATATAATGTTGGACCTCCGTTTCCAAAAAGAACTCCAACTGGACAAACCCTAAACGATGGTTTCCCAGAACATATCATAGTCCATGTGATACCTTTCTTAAAGTAGTAACTATCTTCTCTCAATCGATAATCTGGACATTCATTCATTACTTTTTCAAACGAATTTTCACCAAAAATGACATAGAAAAGATTTCCATACCATTTTCTTTTTTCCCCACCTCTTGTAATCGGAAACCACTTAGAAGAGTATAATGCAATTTTATCAGTGGCATCAAATTTGATATCTAAAGCAGATACTTCATACCAATCACGAATGAAGATACTATCTTTACCTGTTCGTATTCCTGGGCTTGAATTGGAAAAACTGTCTACGTTTATAGATTCAAATGCTTTTTTAAAGCTTTCGCTCACCCAATACCCAATCGGGCATCCCGGAATCTTCTCAAAGTCCTGCTGACTAACATTGGGATAATAGATGCGGTTGCCATCTTCTGAATAAGGAAGTTCTGTGACTTCCTTTGTATAATCCTTGAAGCAATATTTGAAATCATGGTTCGCCAACGTCTGCTCAAAGAGCATACGTAGGTGGCTTTGTTCAAACTCTTGGAAGGTGCGCTCTACCAAACGGAAATAAGTGCCTCGTGCTTCCTTGTTGGTTGCATTTTGTATTACAGCAGACGAGGAACCAAAGTCAGCACCAAATACACCTCGACTGAGGTGAAGGAGAGATTGAATGGAGTTGTTCTCAATGATATTTTTGCGCAACTTCTCGAAAGTGCTGAGGAACATCCATGAAGGCGGAATGATGAAAGAATACGAACCATTTTTTAATGTTCTGTCTGCCATCATCTGTACAAAGACGGTTGCAAGGTCTGCCTTGCCCTCCTCATAGTTGTCCTTTAAATACTTCGAGAGCGTAGCGTTCATGTTACCAGCTCCCATATAAGGTGGATTCATCACCACTGCGGCATAGCGGTCGGTGAGGGCAAGGATAACATCGAAGTATGGGAATAAGTCGTCATAGGTGTGGGTTTGGGATGCTCGGTATTCGGCAAGGCGACGCACGATAGCCTCGCGAGTGCCGGGCGAGATATTGAATCGCATAATCGAACCGAGGTCTTCGGCATAGTCGAAAAGTGCGATGGCTTCGGCAGTTTCGTCAATCTGCTTTGGCGTTCCACCGAGGAAGAAATGATGAAGCGTGTCGCGAAGGTCGTTGTCGCTGCGATAAGGCTCAGGCATATCGAGCACACGAGGCATGGCGTGAGCGTCGGCAAAAGAGGCATCACGTCGGCATGCCTTTAGCAACAAGGCAAAGGTGGCAAGTTGCTTGGCGCGAGTGTCGATGTCTATGCCGATAAGGTTGTGAGCAAAGATATTCTCCACAGCATCGCGGCGACTATAGCCCTGCTCAATGTAGATGTCGTAGAGCAGGTCGAAACACTCGTTGAGGATGTGTCCCGAACCGCAAGCCAGGTCAGCGCAAGTGAGCTCCTTCACATCTTCGAAAGTGAATTTCTCGCTGCTTGGCTCTGCCGAAACGAGATACTGCATGCGCTCTTTTAAGTCGCTGTCGGGTTCGTTGTCGAGATAGATTCGGCCGAGCGAGTTTTGCACCATGTATTTCACAATCCAGTTGGGCGTGAAAATCTGGGTGGCGGCAGGAATTTCATCGGCTTCAAATTTGCCTTTCTTGGCAAACACTTCGTCCTTACGCTCCGAGATATAGAACTGGTAGAGCCAGCCGATAAGTTCCGGTGAGCGATAATCGTCGTCGGTGATAAGGTCGGAGCGGTTGAGCATATCCACGATTTCGCCCTCGAAGAGAATATTTGAAGGCAGCAGAAGTAAGGAATGGTCATCAACGCACCCGAAACAACGGCGAATGATAGGATTAGCGGTGCAGTAGCAGCCAATTAGCAGCGAGAATTGCTCGAACGTTTTTGCGTCGTCGTTGAGGAGTTCACGGAGCATAGCCTTGTCGACAGCCGACATTTCAGGAAAATGTCCTGCACGTGCTTGCTCCACAATATAAGGCACACGCAAGGAGGGATTGGCAAACTGCAACATCGGTTCGGCAAGGTTATTCTTGGCGAGGATGTTGATAGCCACAAAGCGGTTAAACCATGTATAAGCCACCTGCTCCACTACACCACGAAAGCCGTGGAGCGATATTTGGTGCTGAAGCGATTGCCAGCGGCGCAGAAACGCCTCGTCTTTTGTCTGTGCACCAAAAGCACAGCCGCCTTGCACCGGCTTTGGCTCGATGATGGGTTCTCCATTCTCACGGAAGAACGAGCGGAGGCTGTTGCTCACGCCTTTAAGAAGGCGGACACGAGCCTCAGTGGCAAATTTGCGTATCTGATTAGTATTCATTTCGTTACATTACTATGATTTCTTCGCCATTATCAATGTGTCGCATGAGTTGCGCACGGAGATTGGCGAGATAATTATCTACATCTTGCGAAGTGGTGAGTTTCGATGTGCTGCGGGTAGAGAGCCGCACGTTTTTCACTCTTGGAGTTGGAGTCGGCGGCGGAGTCGGAATTGAGCCGCCTCCATTTGGGTTCGGAGTTGGTTCCGAAGCAGTATTAGCCGCCGAGATTATTCTGCCGGTTTGGGCGGCATAATAATCGTCGGTGTTGCGGTTGAGTTTGAGATTGGCAATGCTCTGCGATTGCGTTTTAGTGAGGATTACATTCTCGATGTTGGAAGTGTAAGGCACACTCTGCTCAGCGGCGAAGTTGATGATTTGCTGTTCTGTTTCCTGATAAGCGGCTCGAATTTCTTCGCGGAGCCGGTTGCGCACCTCATCAAGTTTGGCACGGAGCAAACGCAGTTTCTGTCGATATGCCGGCATAGTTATCATCGGCTTTTTGTCGGTGAGAATTTTCCGGAACTCATCGGCAGCAGACTTTGCTTCGCTGTCAAGGTCTTCCCAATTAGCCTCGTTTTCGCGAGCAAATTGGCAGCAGTCCTTGTAGGCATTGAGTTGGTCGTCGCAGAACTCGCGAATCACCTTGCTTTCGTCCAACAGAGCCTTCGCCTCGGTGTGGTCAGTTACCACCTTTTGGAAGAATGCGGAATAGTCGCGCACGGCTTGCCACTCGGTAAGTTTTGCCACCACCCGCTGCAGCGATTCGGCAAACGGATAAGCAGAGATTTCATTAAGCAGTTGCTGCTTGTTTCGCATCTTTTGAGCGAGCATTTCTTTGCAGGCATTGTAGATTTCAATAGCATCGGTGCCACCCGGCACAGTCTGCACATTGAAGATGTCTTTCCATGCGGCAGTGAAACTGTTGACCAATTCCTGCGAGATAGCACGAGCCGGCTTGATGGTGAATTTGCTCTTTTCGCGGACAATATTTGCTGCCACCACGTTGCGGTCAACGTTGGTATTGTTGTTATATGCAAACTCGTAAATGCGGCGGCGAACGAGTTCGTTCACCACATAGATAGTAGCCAAATCGCTCCAACCGTATGGGCGTTTCAGGAAGGTTGCCACAACGTCGTTGAGCACGACATCCACTCCGCCTTGTCGGTCGATATAGTTTTTCACCGCCTTTTCAGCCTCGTTGATTGGATTGAGGGGTCCATACTCGTTGGCATCGATAGGACGGTTGATTTTCTGACGCAGAGCGTCGGTCGTGGTTGGAAATGCGCTCGAAGTGACCAACGAAGCCGATGGATAAACATCGCCAAGATGGCGTTGCACGGCAGCGCGGTAGCGCTCCTTGCCTTTTATGGTGATAGATTCCACGATATTGCCGTCGGAAATGATGACACCCTTGTCGAACATTTCGCGGAAACGAGGCACAATCTTGTCGCGATAGAGTGCGTTAGCTTGGGCACGGAACTCCGCATTTGTGCGGCTGCGAGTTTCGGATTGCGTCTGTATGCGCAGATATTTTTCCACTTGGCAATACCAGTGGAATATGTTCTTCAAGTCGCCGGACTCACGATAGAGGTCTGCCATATAGAAGATAAGTCCGTCGCGACCATTGGTGAAAGCGTATTGGTTCACATCATCTACCTGGCTCTCAAACACGAAATTCACCTTTATGTCAGCCGAGCCGCCATAAAGCATTTTATCCATAATGCTCACAGCCACGTTGAAACTGGTGTTGCAGTAGTTCTCACGGTTGGAGGGTGCGAGATATTCTTTGTAGATGTTGGTAATGACGGTGGCACGCGAATCGGCATCTACAGTCTGCGACTTGATGGTGCTTGCCACTTCGCGCTCGTCTTCCGAATAGAAACTATACACCTCGATAGTGCCGCGAGTTTCTTTGCGAATGATGTTATTGGCGATAAGGAAGTCGAGCACATTCTGCACGTCGTTTTTGAGCGTGAGTTTTTGGCAGTCGATGTCCTGCATAAGCAGCGTGGTTATATTGTCGGCGGAAGCCGAGAATGCCATACGGTGCTGTTCGCTCATATAGCAGAGCATAAACAGCACGTGAACCACACGCATTGCAAAATCAGGCTTTTGGTATGCTCTCGCCACATTCTCAGCCGGTGCAACGGCTTTAGTACCTTTGTTGGATAGCCCTTGGCTGAACATGGCGTTGTAGAACTGGTCGAAAGAGATAAAATCGCCCACTTCTTGCTCTTTAGTGTCTTTGGCAGTGCTGTGCGTAACCTTGATGATGCTTCGCTCATTGCCTTTCACTTCACGGTTGACAAACTCGATTGCCACGAATGAGTCGAAGATGTTGCCCATCAGCGTGAACTGATAAGGCACAAACGGATAGTAGTTGATGAAGTCGTCGGCATCGGCGAAGATGCGATAACCGGTAGGCAGGTTGAATTGCGCTTCGATAGCATTTTTCTTCTGCCCATAGAGTTTGCTGAGTGCGAGCGAGGCGTCGGCGGTCTTTTCGAGAATACGGCGTTGGGTGATATACTCGGTGCTTGTGCCTTTGAGCGACACTTGCACTTGGAAACGTCCCATAATCTTGCCATAGTCGTCGCTCGTTTGGTTGATTTGGCAACTGCTCACGATTTCCGAAAGGTCTTGCTGAGCGGTACAAGCCACCCAAGCTTTGCCCTCGCATGGTAGATTGATGTCCGACACAATCTGCTGCAACTGGAGTAATAGTCCGGCACGGTTGTCGATAAACTGGCTAATCTCATCGGCAAGGAACACGATGCGGTAGTTGTCATCTTGGCGTGCGATATGGTTTTTGAGTTCGGCGACAAAGGTCTCTACGCTCAGGCTGATGGTGTCGGTAGCGATTTTTTCACGGATAACGTCGGTGGTGAGCGTCGGCACAAGTTCCTTGCCGGTTTCGAGAACAAGGTCGAGTTCGGTAGTGGCAAGAGAGATACAATCCTCGTCCCAATTGAAGCCCATTTCGGCGATTTTCTCTTTAAACTCGGCAAACTTGCCTTTCTCGTCGAGCACCTTCTCGAAATATTGAGCCAAAGCAAGATTGACGCTGTTGTAGCCACGCATACGGTTAAACTCATTCCAGAACACATCGATGAAAACGCGGTCGTGAGCACCTTGTACGTTGTGAACCGAACCGATATTGAAAAGAATTGCATCGACTTTGGCGGAATGGAGCCATGAGGCAAGTTCGTTGCAGTCGGCAACGGTAACTTCCGAGTGGCTGTCGGGCACTTGCAGCGGGTCGCGCTCCTCAACGGCTTGCTTGAAGCGTTCCATTGCGAGTGTGCTGAAGCGTGGGTCGAGGCAATATTTGATGTACTTCAAGAAGTGCGATTTACCGGAACCAAAGTATCCGCTAATCCACATGCCGTTGTGGCTGTAAGTGCGGTCTTTGATTGCCGAAAGCACTTTGTAAAGGTTGTTGATGATATCGTCGGTAAAGACATACTCACCAATTTCTATTGCAACCGTCTGCTGCGAGAGGTTGCTTGCATTTACCGCTGGATTTACTTCGCGGTTGATATCCTTGGCGTATATTTTTTCTAACATCATAGCAATGGAGTGTTTGTGAGGTGGTCTTAATCGTTGAGTAGTAGAATAGCCCGATAAGTGTGCTGGTCGTTTATCTTCCCGAAAAGGCTGAAAGAGTTTCCCTCGCTTTCACCGGGATAGAAAACGATGATTTTATATTTGCTCGTTTCGTTGAATTCCTCGTAGCCCGACAAGAATACACTTGTGCGGAGGAATGGGAACATAGAGCCGATGCCGTATAGAAAGACATATGGCTTTTTGCCTGTGGATTCGGCATTGACGTGCTCCATTATGCGACGGTTGATATATTCGTAGAATTGGCGACTGTTGGCTTTGGCAGTAAGCAATTTGAGCACGGCATCGTGTTGCCCGGCATTGTCTTTTGTGAGGAAATAGTGCAACTGCGAGTCGTCGAGCTTACCAAATGACATTCCGTCGAGAAAACGGCAAAACTCATCAAAAAGATTGAGTTTTAGCACGTCAAGATAGTTGGTAGGGCGAGCGAGGTTGACCCTAAACTGCTCAATCTGTCGGCGTATGGAGTACTCCTCCTCGGCATTGTATTGAAAGAGGTAGAAGTTGTAGAAAATATCACCGTGCTCGGTGTCTTGGAACTCCTTTGAGGACAATTTTTCGTAAAGTTCTTCGATTGTCATGTTTCTCATACAGCATACGATTTAATGCGGTTTATAACATATGGCTCGAGAAGGCAAGCATCTAAAAACCACGCTTCGTTGATTTTGAGGAAGTAGGCAAATTCTTCCTCATTGACTTGCGGCGAGCGCAGTTCCGATGTCTTGGCATCGAGCAAACCCACCTTGCGGAGCAGAGTAATGAAAGATGAAGTTATGCGGTCTTTCGTTTCCTTGCTCCAGCTGTCAACGAAAGCGTTTGATGCAGAAATCTGATAGAACTCCGAAAGAATGTCGTTGTAGGTAACGGTTCGGGAGATGCCGTTCCAATTGTTAAGCACAACATTTACCTGGAAGTCGAAGAAAATGCGATATGTCTTGAGATTGACGAAAAACATCGCCCACAATTGAGTGCTCTCACTCACAGTGGCAAACCACTCCCAAAACTCACGCGGCACGGCATTGAAACGTCGCTTGAACTCGAGTACCGCCTTTTTGCGTGAACTCTCCGACTTGATGAGCAAAATGTTGTTTTCGGAAATCTCTTTTTTGAGTAAAGTGTCAGCGTCGGGAGAAAGCAAAAGAGGTAGCATTGCTTTCATCTCGTTGTGCATAAAGCTGCACCCTGTCATAGCCGCTGTGTATATCTTATCTGCCATAGTAAACGGAAAAAGGACGTTTAGTTATCATGGGTCTATCTATCGCTTTCGCAGCCATCAGACTCCATAATGGCAGTTTTATGTCGTATAAAAAAGAAAAGCGGGAGCCACACCATGCTCATTCCGCTATTCGAGGCCCTGAGACTGCCATTGCAACAGAACGAGCAATGGTAGAATCACCCCGCGTAGTATGAATATGCGTAATCTTCCTTAAAACGGCGGCAATGCCGTAATAGGAAGCACATAAACGTACCCAAGGGGCATCTACAATTGCTTCATCCTTGGTTGCAAATTCAAAATTTCTCAGGTTTCGAATAGCCAAGAAATAAAGCGTAAGTAAACGCCTTTCCGTATGTAAACGAACCACCCAATACCCGGTGTGCTCCTCCTCAGAGGCACCACGCATCGCGGGGTTCAGTTGCAAAGTTAAGAATTTTCCCCGAGATAACCACCAATTTCCCCAACTAAGTGCTTCCCGGCAATAAGTTTGAAATGAACGTTTTGAAATGAATTGTATTAGATCTAATAGCTCTTTCTCGCATAAGGGGCAGGTTCCGGCACACTCGCCTTTGTTCATACATATTCTTGATGATTTTTCTATTCCATTAGCATCTGCGATAATATCGCGAACACGTTTCATAACTTTGCATTTGGCTTTGCCAGGCAAGAGTCCTGGAATAAGCTTTCAATATGGGGTGTATACATAGTATTTTCGTTTTGTTAGAATAACGAAACGAAAAGGGCTAATGTTCAGAAATCATTGAACATTAGCCGAGTTAGGGATTGAAGCCTTTTGGTCGAGACCGAGGCTCGATTTACGAAAGCCCGGCGGCGGTGCCGCAACTTCCATTATTATAGAATACTATTTTATGACAAATGAGTCAAAAATTTCATCACCGATGGCTTCTGCAAGTTCATCTCCCTTATGAAAGGTTGAATTTATGTAGAATGTATCTCCATGATTATTCTGAGCAACAATTTGCTTTTGAATAAGCGTATCGTTGTTTTCGGTAACCACCTCAAATGCAAGAAGAACTGCTCTGCGACCAGAAAATCCTATAGAGTCGTTGCGCCAATAGCCAAGGTATTCGTTAGGGTCTTTTTGACGGTTATAGTCAATAGCCTCTTGGTATTGACCGGCATCGGCTAATCCCTTAGAAAGAATCGAGACATTAGCATATTCATCAACCGGAAGGTCGAAATGGAAATTAGAGCGGACAATTTGGAAACTAACACCATCCTCATTCAGCAAGTCGACTTCATGCTTTTGTAGAGTCATCTTATCGTTACCCTCGTATTGTTCAAACCCATCGGTTTTATCTCTTATATCTTCCTCGACATTCCAATGCGAGGGATATTCTAAAGAATAAAATTCGTTTTCATAAGATGAAAACTCAATCGTATCATCTTGCGATGATGAACTATTTGCTTGTTTATTAGAACATGCGACGAGACATACAAAAGCGACAAGGAGATAAGGAATTTTTTTCATAAGGAGTATGAAGGATTATTGATAATTAGCCAAGTTGTCGTAAGAGGAAACATCCGGGTCTTTTCCGACGACAAAATCAAGATACATTTTGACACGAGCGAGATATTCTCGCAACGTGTTCTTGATGCGGTTTCGGCGGATATGAGATGGCTTGGCATTGTATGCGATGGTTTTCATGCCAAGATGATCTGCAATTCTAATCGCCCTTTCGTTGTGGTCGCGCTGAGAAATAAAAGTAAGGCTATCAATTCCGTTATGCTTCGCTTTGACAATCGAGTTGAGGGTGCGTGTACCCTCATAATCGAGAATAATGCGGTCAGCAGGAACGCCACGAGCGACAAGTGAGTCGCGAATAGCCGCAGGTTCATCGCAGCCGAACTTATGGTCTGCTCGATAATCTCCACCGCTCGCAATGATATAATCAATGCGACCAAGTTTGAAAAGCGAGTCTGCGGCAGTAATTCTATTGTCAAAATAGAAATTACGCGCCCCTCCTGGAGTTATCGGGGAGGTGGCGAGCAGAAGTCCATAAGTATTAAGGGGAACGTCTTTGGCTCTATCAAACACGCGCCCTTTGCCGTTGTAGATGACTGCAAGATTGCAGCCAACAACAACGATTAGTGATATACCAATCAAAAGGGCCGAGGCGCAAATCTTCCTTCTCAATCTCATAGGAATCAGAACATACACAAGTCGCCCTTGACAATCTTGTTATTGTCAACTTGAATACGATAATAGACAATTGCCGATTGATTAGTGGCTGGATTGGTTTGGCAAATCTTAGTCATATACCCGCCAAGTTGATTATCGGCAACTGTTTCTGCTTTGATGATAGAATTACTATTCTTCAAAGTGGCGAATTTGCCACGGATATAATCAATATATCCATTATAATCCAAGTAATCAAATACCCACTGAGAGTCGTATCTAAACGACTCGTCAAGATGCTTGACAATTTGTTCAGCATCTAACTGATTCCAAGCAGTTGTAATAACATCAACAAAATCTTTTGTAGAATCCATAATTATAATATTTTAAGTTAGGGATTGAAGCAGTATAGTCAAGACCGAGGTCCGATTTACGAAAGCCCGGCAGCGGATTCGCAACTCGCTAAAACATGAAAGGATAGGTTTCGCCGTCTATCACAATCTGCATAAGGAGCCTATCAATCTTTTTGTGTTTTATATTGAAATAGCCGGAGTATTCAGCTTCAGAAGGAACGGTATGCATCTTAACATAGCCATCTCCAAGTTGTTGACGTATTTGACGCTGATTATAGGTGTAATTTGAATAGTTTTCGTTAGCTCGCTGCTGAGCGGCATAAGCGGCTGCACCATTATAGCTGCGAGTTGTGCTTTGACCATATGCGGTTGTATAAGAAGAACCGTAAGCATTTGCGTAGCCATATGTGTTACCATAGTAACCGGAAGCATGGGCAGACCCAGTAGTGTATGCGCTTCCTGAGTACGTTGTTGTGGAATAAGACTGTCCGGCACCATAGGCTGCGAGTCCTTCTCCAAGTGCAACCCAAAAATTATCCCATCTCTGCTTATTTTTTACGATTTTATCATATTCAGCATACGATAAAAGGTCAAGTTCTACTTGTTCCGGAAAGTAAAGTTCCTGACCATCTTGTTTCTTCTTTTTGAATTTATATCCCTGAACACTAATGTTTGCGGGGTTGAATAAAATGCTTCTACCAGAGAGGTTTTGAACACTTATGTTCATATTAAAATACTTACCATATTGATCCATATAAAATGGAACAATATTGATGATGATGTCCTTAAATTTAACGTAAGAAACGGTGTTGCCGTTAACGGCAAATTGACCAAATTCTTTAACAGGATAATCCGCAATAAACTCGTCAATATTAATGTAGTTTGAAGAGTCAGTTTGGTTATAGCTAATGCCGTAGAAATTGAAAGCCGTCGGATTTGATTGGTCCTCTATAATATTAAAAGATTCACCGTCCGGAATTTTCTCAAATTCCAAAATGAATTGGTGCCTTTGATTTTTGCGGTCGAACATCATATACCGATTTTCAGCCTCGCTGTTAATAGGCATATTGATGGTTGAGATCATAGGATACTTTTTTGCAGAGCCATTCACGGTAAGATATGTTTTGTCACTGAAATTCATCCAACTCGAAGTGTCGTTCCAATCGTCGGTGTTTGGTGTTGTATAGGCCATATAAACCAACGTACTGAGGTCTCGATTTTCAACTTGGAGGATTTCCATTTTGGAAGAAGGACCGGAAGTGTAGGAAGCTCCTGCGAACTGAGCGCTTGCATAGAAAGAGGTCGCTAAAAAGCAAAGGAATGTGAGAATGAAATTCTTGGTATTCATATATATTGATAGTGAGATTAGTTATTGCGTTTAGATTTAGTTTTTGGAAGGTCAATTTTTCCTACAACCTTTGGTCCGATTAGAGGTTTTCTAACGGAAGAAAAATCGGTTTTAGAGAAAGTGACTAACTCGTTTGAAAGAGGATAACCTTTATTGACGGAATCGATAAACCATGTTAAAAACGCAGTCAAAGTAAGGAATCCTCGGCTTGGATTGATTTCAACTTGTTTAGTACGTTCAATTTCTTTTTCAGTAAGGTCGTTGCCACGGTGCACACGGTTTCTCAACGCGTAAAGCTCTCCGAAAATACGGTTTTCCCCGACGAATTGATCGAATTGATAATTTGTCAACATGGTTTGGTGGCAAACAAAATAATTGATAGCCTTGAACTTATCATAAGCCCAAAGAGAGGGTAAAATCTCTTTGGATTTAGTGGGAGCATCATGCATAAACAGAAGTTGCGCAACCGTATAGGATGATTTAGGATTACGATTGTCAACCGTAGGAGGGTAAGCATCTACGAAGCAGAGACAATCCATCATTGTGTGGAAAACTTCACACAATGTATTGTTTCTGCTAATATAATTTACAATACATTCCACTTGTTGATACATAGCGAGGCTGAACTCGTAGATGTTATTTCTACGCCTCCAGTGTTCCATCTTGATGAAGTCTGCAATGAGTTGAGGACGAAGGTCAGCAATAACAAAGTCCTTATAAAACTCATTCGCTTGCTGTGTAAGAATGGACTCGATACATTGCTCATGAATATCAGAAATTCTTGCATCGGAAGCCGGTGCAAGCAATTTATACAATTCCTTTGCAAACCATTGGTTGCCAGGAATTGGAAGTATTCTTTCTCGCAAAAAGTCGAGTAACTTTTTTAGATATTCACGATTTGTATCTTGTTCCATTATGGTAGTATTGAGAGGTCAAAATTACTATCGACTAAGCGAGCCAACAAATTATCTTTGTTATACGACTCTATAATGCCCATGTCATCTTTGAGTTGTAATTCCAGATATGTGTCGGCGAGGTTGATGACAAATGATTTAAGTTCGTCAGAGACATCATATGTTGTTTCCTGTGCTTTGGGTTCAGTCCTATAACCGCGTAAGGGCTTATGAAGGAGATAGCCTATGCGTGTAACAGTAGGCAGAACTTCGGGGCGCGGTTGTCCGGGCAATAAATAGAACTCCACTGGCTTCTGCATACGAGTCAACGAAATCTGAAGATTGTCCGGTAGATTGTTGATGTCAACATTTTTGCTGACAGCAACAACGAAAAATCTATCCTGGAAATTGAAGCACCCATACGTCTTTTTATCATTAACACGCTCTCTTAACTCAATGGTTACGCCCAGTTTATTCTCGAAGTCTGACTTTGACATTGTGAATATATAATCAATATTGGGTTTATCCTGAGAAGAAGTTGAGTTTGCTGTCAATCTGGCAAACTGGGCTTGGAGCTTGGTATAGACCGGGTCGTTTTCACCCTTTACCATCTTCAGGTAACAAAGTTTGCCGGAGATCACATTTTCGAGGTTCGGCTCTCCACGATGCAACTGACATTTCTCGCTCTTATAGCGTGGATAAAAAGTCGCGTAAGCAGCGTTCATTCCATACTTTTCCCAAATATGTAGGATGGCACGTACATCCTTGACATATTTGCGAGCAACATTGATTTTGGTCCCGACCGTAAGGCCGGTAACTTCTTGGCGTCCGGAGCAATGATTCAGACGAGTCTTTTTCTCGATAATAGTGAAGTGTTGCTCGGATATGATGCGCTTCAATTCTTTGCGAAATTCGCTTTCAGATTGATACACATTGTGCATTGAGCTGAACGTAATATCATCGGCATAACGCGAGTAATGCAAACCGAAACGTTTGGCCAAACCGTGGAGACGGCGGTCAAGCGTATCACAAATGGCATTTGTGAGCAATGGCGATGTCGGTGCGCCCTGAGGAAGCACGAAACATTCGGCGAAAGCCTCGTTCTCGTCATATCGCACCGATTTGATTGCGCAAAATCCGGCAATTACACCGGCAACTTTGGGGTTGAAGTTGAACGGTGCGAGTTGTAGGCGTTTCCAGACACGCGCCTGGTCGATGCTTGGGAAGAAATCTTGCAAGTCGATGTTGAAAACGTAGTTCTGATTGGTGTGCATTCGTGCATTGTCAACAATCGACCGGCCCTCCGTGAAGCCCATGGCATACGGAGAAGGCGTGTACAATGCTTTGAAGATTTCGTTCAGGCAGAGTTGGAACCATTTGAGATTGCCGCATGGCGCGCAGATTTGGCGCATGGCGCCCGACTTTTTCGGAATCTCGAAAGAATAGTAGCGTTTCTTATCATTTTTTGGATTGCAAAGGATAAGGAACTGCTTGCGAGTAAATGGGTAAGACTTATCGCCCAACAAGTCCGCCTTAATCTCGTTAAGGAGATTAAATAGGTCTTTTCGGCTTTCGAGAGCCCGAGCTTTATTGATAAGTGTTTCTTTGTCCATTTAGTCGATTTTGAAGTTTATGAAAATTGGCACGTGGGCTGAAGCTTCGTTTCTTTATGTCTTGTAAGACTTTCAATATTCAGATCTCATAATACATTAATTATTAAATCTGATATTCAATCGAGATTAACTTGTCGGATGAGGAGCCACTGCACCGCAAGAAGACACGGTAATCTCGTAGAAGCCAATTGACCATTGGAAATTCCCTTTCGGGAAAGTACCCGGCAATTCGTCGGGCAAGTTCAAATGTCTGCTTCAGCCCACAATGTCAATGTTCTTTTCGGTTGCAAATTTACGAATAATTTGCGAACTGAATGTTCGCTTTATTCGAGAATGTTGTTAGTCGATGTTCCAATAAGCATCTGGCTCGCCATCGAAGGCATCGTTAATCACATCGTCGGAATATCCAGCCACATCCTGAGCGTATGTCCCGGCATATTCGCCGTAATGGGCGCCGTAATCGTCTTGTTCGTAATCGTAGTATTCGTCTTCCATATTGTCGTTGTTTTTGATTTACGATGCAAAGGTACGGTAGCGTTGCGAACGCAATGTTCGCGCCCTATGTCAATTATGAAAATGATTGATACCGGGTTTTCATACGGTTTATACGATCAACAATCCTGTCGCGTAACGAAACGGGGGTGAGAACAATTAGGTCATCACCCCATGCTGTAAGTTCGCGTATAAGTTCAAAGTTCTCTCGACACTCAATCGTGAGGAAATCACCCGATTGAAGTTGAGGATAGAGTATGTGCAGTTTATCTGCTCGGTCTCCTTTGATATGGATTTGCGAGCCATGAATGGGCTTGGTGTGGATGTATCCTTTTATGGCATCGCTTACCCAAAAGAGAATTTGAGTGAGCGGTACTTCTTCGTTGAAGGTAACGCCAATGATTTCTTCAAAGCGTTCTTCAAGGTCGGTTTCACAAGGCTTGAAAGTATAACCAGTTTTAAACTCAATCTCAACAAGACGGTCGAGCGCAAAGTTTAGTACACGGTTAGTATCGTAAGCGCCTCCTACAATATACCAACGACGATTATACTCTTTGAGAAGATAAGGTGAGATTATAACTTTTCGCTCCGTTGAGTCCAAGAATTTACGATAAGTCAACTCAACGACTTGCTCGTGGGAGATTGCAGAAAACAATGACGCAATCAGAGTTGAGTTTTCAACTAAGTTCTTGGAAAGTGAAATGATTGGTTTCCTTTCTTCCACTTTTAGCTGCTTGCGAAGTTCGGCAAGCCACTCAAAGTTGTCGAGGCCATCAAAGCTACCGAGTGTTGTGAGAGCCGATTCAAGAACTGCTTTTTCATCTTGGGTCAGTTTTTTCTTGAATATGGAGAACGTCGGGTCAGCGTAGCGCAGACATCTTTTCTTATATACGCGGTCGTTTACGGTGGTCGCATCTATTGAATAACGTTCGAGTTCAACGCTGAACGGACTGCTCCATTCCAGATACTCAATATCCTTTTCGATGCACCGTTTGCTCACACCCTCGTCAATGCCAAATTCCGGTAGATGCTCGTTGACAAAGTCCGTGATGTCCTGAATCGACACAGCCTTGTGTCGGTTAGCCAGCATTGAATCAATCAATGCATATCTTGTCATCGCGTTCTTATTGCTCGGCATAATCGTCAAGGTGAAGGTTTCGAATAATTACGACTCCGTCTTTACCTACCATCATTAGGCGTTTATTCCCATCGGAAAAAGAAACGGATGCAACAGATCTTTTTACGGAAGAATCAGCGATACCTTCTTCAGATAAGTCATGAAAAGAGATTATATCCTTTGAAAAGTTGCCGGTTGCTCTTATCTCAACAAGAGAAGATGGTTGATGTCCCCATCCAATTTGTATATTGCCATCTTTGTCATATTTTGATATATAGCCTTGTGAGGACAGTGCAAAATACTCACCGTCAGGAGAATAAGTCAAGAAGTTTCTGCCTATGATTTCTTTAATGTCCTCAGAGTCGGTTTCGTATCCCGTTTCATCAGATATAAATAATGTGTTAGGATCACTTGTATATGCTACTAAACTTCCTGTTTTAGAAAAAGCTGTATTCCACACTGCTCGATGAGTATCCTTATGTATGATTGTTCTCTTTTCAATTAAGTCATATAATAAGAACAATCCTCTGCCTCGATACCCTGCCAAAGCGACGTATCTCGAATCGTATGAGAATGAAACGTAGTTTAGAAATTCCAATTTAGAGCCTAATTCTATTCTTGTGAATTCCGAATCGTCAACTGTTTTACGGATTACAGCGATACCTTTCTCACTTATAAAGTACGACAAAAAGTGAGAAGCATTCGTGATATCTTTATCAAGAAAGCTATCCATCCACTTATCAGATTTATGATTGCCCTTAACTAATTGCGGATAATTTTCTTGAATAAAATCACAATGTCTCAATAAGAATTTTTTTCTACGCTCCATTATAACCTGATATCTTGGTGATTCTTTATCGATACCTATTGGATATTCGAAATCGGCTAATAATTTACGATATTCCTCACGCGCTATTATTTCATTTGTATCGGCGTAATAATATTCTATGTATTCTTCAAGTCGAGTGTCCGCATAATATATAGCATTAGGACTGATAAACTGATATTCCGTCATGTCATTATGTGAAAGGATCGACTTTGTTACGGGGTCAACAAGCCGAGGTTGTAGCGCTCCGGCTCTAAATAGAGGCCTCTGTCCATTTATGTGTTTTATGTATGATACATTTTCGTAGGTATCGACCTCACCAGTAACTATATCCAAAACCTTGGTTTCGTTCGTATCTCGATACATAAACTGAGAACCATCAACACTAAACAAAACATTGTGAAATGAATGAGAATCGTACAAATCTTCAAGAATGGGTTCGGAAACATATTTGTTGTCATTCAATGTCAATAAGTTGATGCCACTTTTATCGACATTGATACCTATTTTCCTACTCTCTGAAAGGAATGAAGGTGTTCCCTCAATATCCTTCCAAAGAATTTTGCCGCCCATAAGAACAATGGCTTCTGAAAATATCATCCATTTACCGATATAATGAGATTTGCGTTTTCCTAATTTATAACCACGTGCGGTTATGTATGCATCGGCAGTTTCATCCTTGATAACTCCAAATTCCGAGTAATCGGAAAAACTATATTCACTCTCTTTTAAATGAGTTCTGTTCCAATAGCCATCTTTGTTAAGTAGAAATATGGTTTTATCCTTATAAAGAATTACATCAGCGTCATGTATAAATATTTTTTCATATTCAGAATATTTAATGCCATTCCAATTCGGGTTGACGATTAGATTTTCTTTGTCATTGAAGAAAAACAATCTATTTGGAGTAATTATAACTTTTCCATCTGTGTTATGTAAATTTTGACACGAATCCGAATTCAACGACTTAAATATATTGGTTGCATTCTTTACAGTCCGTTTTTCCGATTTTTCTATTGTAGTGCATCGGAGTGAATAATATATTCCCCATTCACAACGGTATACGTTCAAATCATTGTATTTGCATAAGATTATAGAGCCAATAAATGGAGTACCTTCTAAACTAAATTTATTTATTTCACAATAGCGATTCCACACGTTTATAATGGTTTTCCCATTTATTGAAGAAAGTACACCGTCTATTTCCACTTTCCCTTCAAGGGAACCCGAAGATGTGTTGTAAATGCTCACATGGTTCTCATTCCACATAAGTAATGTTTGAGAATCAGTAAACATCAAAGGCGAGCCATAAATTGTAGTAATTTCACGCAGACTAAAGTTGTCAGAACAATCCAATCGGTATATTTTATTATCAGACGTATATACTACCTGATTCTGCGCCATGTCTGCGGTTTCCATTAAACTCGGATAAGAACAACAGGTCTTGTCCTTGAAAGAGAATGTCTTGATAAACCTTTCTGATTCTTGTCCCTCATACCATACTACTCCTTCTTGACAAGTGTAAATTATATCCGAAATATTAAGTATCGGACATTGGTCATTTAGGGAATACACAGTTTGTTCTTTTTGACCTTTATTTTCAAAGATAACATATTCATCACATATGGGAGTGATGATGTCAGGAGATATTGCCTCTACGTACTGTTCTTTGGAAATTCTATTGTAGAAATATGCCCTATCGTGCATTACAACGAAAACCCATGGACAATTGTCAAACACAAAAGATTTTTTGTGTGTTCCGCCGCCAAATTTATACCCGTCCTCAATGGTTATGTGGGTAGATGTACCATCACTGAAGACAATCTTATATGCGCCGGGGTCTTTGAATTTTATTGAGTGAGGAATATTAGGTGTAGCCGAACCCTTCATAATATAAGTATCATCGCCATTGCGGATTGGATGTACTTCATACTTCACATCCTTTGTGCCTTTGGCATAGATGTGGAACTCTGTATTGAGATAGCCTTTGTATGGATGTATTGTCGCCATAGTTTTAAGTTTTACGCTGCAAAGTTCGCACCTTAAGACGAACTCTATGTTCGCGCGTTTTAATCGAGATTTAAATCGCTATAAATATCCTCGTCTATTTGTTTTGTAAATAAAGCCTTGCCGTCATTAAAATAATTATTGGCAATGATTTCATTGTCGTACAAACTTTCCGGCAAAGTGTTCAAAAAATAATAGTTGTCTGATTGGTTAATGTGAATGGAATGAACATCGCGACATACTCGAAGTTCGTCTTTGGCTCGCGTGAGAGCGACATATAGACATCTACGTTCTTCTTCTATAGCCTTCTCTCCGTTGAGAATAGCCCTTGGCGTAGGATATGATCTTGTTGAGGCATTTATAACAAATACAATATCAGCTTCAAGACCTTTAGACGAATGTACGGTTGACATGCGAACTGCATCTTCTTTCTTCCCGGCATCTTTGTTTGCTGTGTCCAATTTCGGGTCGAGGACATATTCTGCTATAAACTCCTGGATGCTGCTTGTTTTTTTAGCAACTTCAGCTAAAATAGGGAAATCGTCCTTGCGCCATTCCCACCCATTATCTTTATAAATTGTTTCAAGACGTTTGGTCATAACATCAAGAGCATCTGTGATGGCCTCTGATGGTTTATGACTGTTTTCTTTAATGGCGTATAGTGTCTTGTAAATTTCTTTCTCGTGTCCATTAGAATAGATAATTTCTGTGAGAGCTGTTAAACTGTCATCTATATTTTGAGATTCCAGAACATAGCCGATAATTCGTGCGGCTGTGACAGCACCAATATTTTGCCAAAGTTGTAGATAGCGAGACCAAGCCAATTCGTCAAGATAGTTAGCGACAACTCTCATAGGAGCAACAATATCACGAATATGACGACTGGACATAAGCCCATTTCCCCCGAAAATCGTGTAAGGAATTTTATGTTTTATCAAGCAAGCCTCGGTTTTGCGAAGCCCCCACGCCGAACGGCAAAGCACAAGATTGTCACCCCATTTTTTGCCTTTAGTTTTGAAGGCATCTAAAATGTGGTTAGCAATATCGTTTGCTTCCTCCCAGTCCTCTGCCCAGTGTATCAAGCAAGGCTTCATCCCATGCCCTCTGTAGGCTACAAGTTTCTTGTCATATTTGAGCGGGGAATCTTCAATTACCCAGTTTGACAAATCAAGTATCTCTTGTGTAGAACGATAGTTGATTGTGAGCTTACATACTTCGGAATTCTTGACAATGTTAGTGAAATTATGAATTGTCTGAAAGTCTGCGCCACGAAATCCGTAAATTGATTGAGCATCATCGTCGACACAAAATAAATGGCAATCTTCATGGAATGAAGAAAGCAATTCATATTGCAGTGGATTGGTGTCTTGCATCTCATCAATAAGTATGTGGTCATACATTTGAGCAATCGCCTTACGCAGATCCTCATTGCGTTTGAGATACTTACGGATAATCATAAGTATGTCGTCGTAGTCTATGTACTTCCGATTCTTCTTGTATTCAAGATACATTTTGATAACGCCCTGCAAAACGACTTTGTCCTTTTCGACATCTTTTGTCGAAGGAGCGTTATCATATATTTTCATTCTTATAGCATCCGACAAACTGCATTGAGCGTTAGCCATATACGAATAAACCGAAAGAATGGTTTCCGGTTTGATCTTTTCGTCTTTGGAACTTTTGTATGGCCATTTCTTTCCGCTTAGCAAACGGAAACAACTTTCTTGGTCTTCCTCGTCCAATAAAGTATAGTTGGCTTGGGGGAATATCTGTGGATGATTCTTGATAATTGACATACACCAAGAGTGGAATGTCGAACCTTGTAGCCCTTCCGACTGGGTTTCCGGCATTTCCATTTTTATACGCTCTACAATTTCATTAGCAGCTTTGCGTGTAAACGAAAGTATCAGGATGCGCTTAGGAGAAACACCGGTTTTGATGAGGTGTTTCGCTCTCGCGATGATAGTGCGGGTTTTACCCGTACCGGCGCCTGCAAGTACAAGAAGATGTTTCCCTCCGAAAGTGGCAGCATATCTTTGTTCAGGATTCAAATTATCCATAAATCCCAGTAGTTATCTTTAAAGATTTTTATGTACAAAGTTACGAAATTTTTGCGAACTGTATGTTCGCAAGTCAAAAATATTTTTTGCGTTGCACCATGAACAGGACTTTGAAGTTTTTTGAGTATTTGCCTCAGTTACCCAAAAGAGCCGCCTTTGGGGCGACCCTTTCGTTGTGATTGACACTATTTTAATAGTGGCGGAAAACGTAGCCGTTGTCGTAATAGTAGTCATACATGAACAAGTCGCGGGCATAAGCGTCGTAGTCGAAGTAATTGGCGAGATGACCCATCAGCTTTTCGAGGTCATAGCACTCGTCTACGATTTCTCGTGCGTAGTCTTCCTCGCTGTCGTACTCTCCGACGTAGCAGTCCTCGAAATGTTCGAGTTCTTCGCAGCCCCAGTCGATGAAAGCGTCCACAGCGTCCGGCGAATACTGCTCGCACAAGTCCCAATACTCTCTTACTGCCTCAAAGCAGCACTGCCCGAAGCAACTTTCGTCGTACCATTTGCGAGGGAACGCCTCATAGTCCTGGAACATCAGTTCCGGATCCTCCTCGTCGGCGTGGATTGCGTTGCAGAAGTTTACAAAGTCGTCGTAGTCGTAGAACGTGGTGAGGTCAATCCACAGACCGCAGATGCCTTTTTCACCGCTGTACTTGCCGTATGTGCCGCAGTAGATGCTGGGATTGCCGCAGCAATCGCTTTTGTGTTCACCTATTGCATCGATGAGTGTTTCAGGCGTAAAGCCGAGTTCTTCGAGGCGTGCTTCCACCTCTGCCGTGATTGTCAATTCGCCGAATTGTAATCTGATAGCCTTGATGTTTTGAATTGAATTTTTCATTTGCTTAAAATTTTAAATTTTACACTGCCACAAAATGGCATTGTGAGCGGATTGCCGCAAAAGCAAGGGTGATTGCCGTTCTGCAACGAAGCGAAGAACGGAGGAACACGGAGTGCAAACTTGCCCTTGCTGTTCCGCGGTATGCCATAACTTTGCGGCGTAAAATAAAATTTAGCGAATGAAAACCCGCAGGGTCAAAACGAGAGGCGAAAGAGGACAAAAGGTGAGCAGACAATAGGCAGAGCGTGGCGCACGTTCCACTTGGAGCCGTCCGAAACACCGATGACGCAATAAAAAAGCGGTTGAAATCCCGGCATCGCGGCAAAGCGGTGAAAAGGCAGATGCTTTAGGGCTGTATGACCTTACCACACTCGCAGACGCAGACACCAAACTTCACTGCAACGCAAAGCCGATGAGGAAGCCGCTTGCAGGACTGAGAGGACGTTCCCTCGGATAAAAAATGGTGCGACGCTTCGGCGAGGTGCGGCAGTAAGAGATACTTGTGCGGAGTTATTAGGTAGCGTGGATTGCATCATCGGCACAAAGGGGCGAAAGAAGAACGAGAGAGGACTGCTACCACGGAGAGCGCGAAGCGGTCAGCGAGTGAAACGTAGCAGGGAATATGGGCTCAAGCAGAATTTCCGGTGCATGGATTTTTCGAAAAGTGTTAAATTTGCAGCATGAAAACTGCAGATGCAATATG